>Ga0335074_10002178_pt1 | contig 26706 bp, 20 predicted proteins | sample Lox_Sample_23_FD_206715 | JGI IMG/M metagenome (GOLD analysis project Ga0335074, IMG submission 206715) | Soil microbial communities from Loxahatchee National Wildlife Refuge, Florida, United States - Lox_Sample_2.3 | ecosystem: Environmental > Terrestrial > Soil > Wetlands | place: USA...
TGGTCGCCGGCGGGGCAGCGGGAGCGGCCGCCGGGTACTTTTCCCTGGACGCTCCGGCCGATCCGTCCGCGGCCGCCAACGAGGCGGCGGTGACGGGGCGGCTGCCCGCGGTGCCGTTCCACGGCAGACACCAGGCGGGCATCCTGCCTGAGCCGTCACGAGCCACCGCCGTGGTCTCGTTCAACGCGACGGCGGAGAGCAAGCCGGAACTGACCGACCTCTTCCAGACCGTGACCGACCGGGCGCGGTTCCTGACCGCGGGCGGCACGCCCCCGCCGGCGGGGATCGGCGGGCCGCCATCCGACTCGGGCATCCTCGGGCCGACGGTCGTACCCGACGGGCTGACCGTGACGTTCGGCGTGGGAGCCTCCCTGTTCGACGACCGGTACGGGCTCGCCTCCTCGCGGCCGGCGCACCTGACGACGATGCGGTCGTTCCCCAACGACGACCTGGATCCCGCACAGTGCCATGGTGACCTGATCCTGCAGCTCCGCGCGGGAAATGCGGACACGGTGCTGCACGCGCTGCGAGACATCGCCAAGAACACCCGCGGCGGCATGCAGGCGAACTGGCGGATCGACGGGTTCTCCCCGCCCGCCAGGCCGACGGGCACCGTGCCGCGGAACCTGCTCGGCTTCATGGACGGGGTCGCGAACCCGTCGGTTACTTCCGCCTCCCAGATGGACTCGCTGGTGTGGGCGGACCCCGCGGCTTCCGGCGAGCCTTCGTGGACGGCTGACGGCAGCTACTTCGTCGTGCGGCTCATCAGGATGTTCGTCGAGTTCTGGGACCGGGTGGACATCGAGGAGCAGGAGACCATGTTCGGGCGGCGCAAGGCGACCGGCTTCCCGCTCGACGCCAACTCGCTGTACGCGACGCCCGACTACACGGCCGACCCGAACGGCGACGTCATCCCGCTGACCGCACACATGCGGCTTGCCAACCCGCGCACGCCGCAGACGGCGCCAAGCCGCATCCTGCGCCGCGCCTGGAACTACGACCGAGGTCTGGACCAGGTCGGCGACCTCGACATGGGCCTTGTCTTCACGTGCTTCCAGCAGGACATCAAGCGGCAGTTCGAGGCGGTGCAGACGCGGCTGATCGGCGAGCCGCTGGTCGACTACATCAGCCCGTTCGGCGGCGGGTACTTCCTGGCGCTGCCCGGGGTGACGGGGCCGAGCGACTACTACGGCCGGGCCCTGCTGGGTTAGCTCTCTCTTGAGCACTCCTTTTCTCTTGACGTTGCCGGGAGCCGGGCCCGCGCGTCCGGCGCAAAGGAACGAAGTGATCAGGCTTGGCGGGTTTTTTCAGAATTTGTTGAGCCCTCGTTCGCCTTCCGGACATATGCATCGCGCTGCATAGTCATTCGGCCGTGAAACGGTTCTGCGCCGGGGCCGTGCTTCGGCACCGCCCCGGCCGACGGCCTTGCGCGGCTCGCCGGCCGATGGAGTCCAGCAAACTCAGGAGGCTGAGCATGGGCTTTAGCCCAATCGCATGGAGCCGGCGCAAGCGGCTCCGGCCCGTCTACGCGGTCGCGGCCGCGGTCGCGCTGGGGGCAGGCGCGGCGGCGGGTGCCACCGCGGCGAGCGCGAGCACGTCTGGGACGTCGGCATTCGCCGGCTACCAGACCCCCGCGACCGTGTCGACGACGCTCTACCGAAGCAACACCTCGACGCCGATCAAGCACCTCGTCGTGATCTTCGACGAGAACGTTTCGTTCGACCACTACTTCGGCACCTACCCGTACGCGGCGAACACCGACGGCACCACGTTCACTGCCAAGCCTGGCACCCCGACCGTGAACGGCCTCTACACGAAGATCACGAAGTCCGGCCCGGTCGGCCCGCTGCTCACCAGCAACCCGAACGAGTACAACCCGCAGCGGCTCACGCCTTCCGAGGCGCTCACCTCGGACCAGAACCACGACTACCTGCCGGAGCAGGAAGCCGTCGACAACGGCAAGATGGACAAGTTCGTCCAGGAGACCGAGTCGAGCACGCCGACGGCCGGCTGCGCTCCCGAGTACTGCCCGCCCGGCATCGTGATGGACTACTACGACGGCAACACGGTCAGCGCGCTGTGGAACTACGCGCAGAACTACTCGATGAGCGACAACAACTACGACACCGTGTTCGGCCCGTCCTCCCCCGGCGCCATCAACGTGACCTCGGGCACCACCGCGGGGGCCAAGGCGCTCAACCCAACCTGGGACCCGACCGACCCCAGCGGCCCGTCCACGTCGACCGCGGTCGTGGACGTGAACAAGTCCACCGGCCTCGGCGTGCTGAACGGCGACAACGACCCGTACTACGACGGCTGCTCGGACACCAACCACTCGACCGACGGCTCGCTGGTCGCACTGACCGGCGAGAACATCGGTGACCTGCTCAACGCCTCGCACGTGACCTGGGGCTGGTTCGAGGGCGGCTTCGCGCCGACCTCCACGTCAGACGGACTCCCGGTCTGCGGCAGCTCGCACGACAACATCGGCGGCGCCTCGGTGCAGGACTACGTCCCGCACCACGACCCGTTCCAGTACTACGCCTCGACCGCGAACCCGGACCACCTGCCGCCGAGCTCGCTGTCTGAGATCGGCTACACCGACCAGGCCAACCACCAGTACGACATGTCGTACTTCAGCGACGCCCTGAACGGCACCGGCGGCGCCCAGCTGCCCGCCGTGAGCTACCTCAAGGCCCCGGCCTACGAAGACGGCCACCCCGGCTACTCCGACCCGACCGACGAGCAGCACTTCCTCGTCAACACGATCAACTCGATCGAGGAGTCGAAGTACTGGTCATCGACCGCGATCGTGATCACCTACGACGACTCCGACGGCTGGTACGACAGCGCCGTGCCGCCGATCATCAACGGTTCCGACGACCCGGCCAACGACACCGCGTTCTGCACCAGCAAGCCGGTCACCGTCGGCACCAACAACGACCGCTGCGGCTTCGGCCAGCGGCTGCCGATGCTGGTGATCTCGCCCTACACGCGGGACAACTACGTCAGCGGCAACCTGACCGACACCACCTCGGTCGTGAGCTTCATCGAGGACAACTGGCTGAACGGCGAGCGCATACCCGGCTCGTACGACGCGGTCTCCGGTTCGCTTGACGCGCCCGGCGGCCTCCTCGATTTCTCGGCCAAGCCGCATTTCACCCCGGTAATCCTCAACCCGACGACCGGCGCGGTCGTCAGCGGCGCCAGCTGGTAACGAGCGTCCGACCCGGCTGAACGCCCGCGTGCCGGGGACACGCAAGCGTAAAGCGGCGTGTCCCCGGCACGTACCATTGAGGGCATGAGTTCCCCGCTTCCCGCCCGCGAGCAGGTGCTGACCGCGCTGGCCGGCGTCAACGACCCGGAGATCGGCCGCCCCATCACCGAACTCGGCATGGTCAAGTCAGTCGAGATCGGTTCAGATGGCCTGGTTGCCGTCGGCGTCTACCTGACCGTAGCGGGGTGCCCGATGCGCGACACGATCACCTCCCGGGTGACCAGCGCGCTGACCCCGCTGCCCGGCGTCACCGGGGTCCGGGTCGAGCTTGACGTAATGAGCGAAGAGCAGCGCAAGGACCTGCAGACCAGGGTCCGCGGCGGGGCCCCGGAGCGGGTAATCCCGTTTGCTCAGCCGTCGTCGCTGACCAAGGTATACGCGATCGTCAGCGGCAAGGGCGGCGTCGGCAAGTCGTCGGTCACCGTGAACCTGGCGGCCTCGCTGGCGGAGGCGGGGCACAAGGTGGCACTCATCGACGCCGACATCTACGGGCACTCGGTGCCCAGGATGCTGGGGGTCACCGGGGCACCCACCAAGGTCCAGGACATGATCATGCCGCCCGCCGCGAAGGGCGTGAAGGTCATCTCCGCTGGGATGCTCAAGCCCCCGGGACAGGACGCGCTGCCGATCCGCGGTCCGATCCTGCACCGGCTGCTCGAGCAGTTCCTCGCCGACTTCTACTGGGGCGACCTGGACTACCTGCTCATCGACATGCCGCCGGGCACCGGTGACGTGGCCCTGTCGCTCGCCCGGCTGGTGCCGGGAGCCGAGCTTGTGATCGTCACCACTCCGCAGGTCGCGGCGGCCGAGGTGGCTAAGCGGGCCGGGACGCTCGTCACGCAGACCCACCAGCGCGTCATCGGCGTCATCGAGAACATGTCATACCTGCTCTGCCCGCACTGCGGTGAACCGATGGACGTCTTCGGCTCCGGCGGCGGCGAGGCCGTCGCCACCGCGCTCAGTCAGCTCACCGGGACCGAGGTGCCGCTGCTCGGGCAGATTCCGCTGGACGTGCGGCTCCGGGAAGGCGGCGACAGCGGCACGCCGCTGGTCCTGGCCGACCCGTCGGCGCCGGCCTCGGTACAGCTGATCAAGGTGGCGGAGTCACTGGCGAGCAAGGGGCGCGGCCTGGCCGGCCGGATGCTGAGCCTGAGCCCGAGGTAGTTCCGTCGCGGGGGAGGCCTCCCGTGCGTCCGCCGTCCGCCGGGCCCGTCCGGGATGCCTCAGGTGGCCTCGATGTCGAAGGGCGGGTCCTGCCCGTCGAGCAGGGTGGCACGCGTGCTGCCGTTCGCCGTGGCAGCGGTTCCCGCCGCACCGGCGCCGCCTGCCGCGGCGCCCGCACTCCCGTTGAACTCTTCGACCAGCGGCCTGGCGGCCTCGGTCATGTCGTCGAGCAGGTGCTTCTGCACGAACCTGCGCGGGTTCAGGTCCTCGAAGTCAAAGTTCTGGTACTCAGGGCCGAGACCTTCCCGCAGGTCGTCCTTCGCGCCCTCGGCAATCCGCCGCAGGTCACGGAGTGCACGGCCGGCCTGCTGCGCGATCTTGGGCAGCTCGTGGGGACCGAAGACGATAAGCGCGATCACTGCGAGGACCAGCAGCTTCTCGATCGAAAGGTCAAACACTCTGCACTCCGTCAGCGGTCGATCGGCATTCGCAACCACTCTAATCCGTATGGCCAGCGCTATGGTCAGCGTGAACCATAGTTGGGCCGCTCATTCAGCTGAATGGGTTGAGCAGCCGGGCGAGCCGCTCGAATCCTCGTCCGAGACGGCTGAGCAGTCCGGGCGGGGCGTCGCCCGCGAGCCCGTCCACGGCCTGCGTGACCGTCTGCGGGGGCGCGTCAGCGATCATGGTATAGACGAACCCGGACGTGGCCCAGGTCACCGAATGCCCGGATACGTACGCCTGCTGGCCTGCCAGTTGTACCGGCTGCCAGCCGGACATGCCCGCCGCCAGGGTACCGCGCTGGACGAAGAGCGAGATCACGTAGAGCCCGTCCGTGTACTCCAGGTCGACCACCTGGCCGCTCGCGATCACGGCCGATGCCGCCGTGTACAGCGGCAGGCCCGGCAGGGCCGTCGGCAGCGGCCACCCCTGGGCGCTCAGCGTCGCGACGAACCGGGCGGGGGAACCTGCCGGAACCCAGGACGGCTCCGACGCCGACTGCGGGGCGGCGCCCCCGGCCGCGACCGGGGACCCGGTGACCGAGCCGAACTGGACCCTGACGAAGGAGTCCTCGCTGATCACCTTGTCCGAGGTATCGAAAAGCTCGCGGCGCAGCGGCACCATCGTCTGCCTGTCCAGCCAGTACCGCGCGGCCAGTGATCCGTCGAAGCGGTAGAGCTCGACGATCGACGCCTGCCTGTCGACCGCGGTGCCGTCGCCACGGTACACGGCGACGTAATGCTTACCGAGCAGCGCCACCAGGGACTCCGTGAGTCCGAACACGCCCTCAGGCGAATCGCTCGCGGTGGCGGACGTGGCCGCCGACGTGGTGCTGCCTGACGTCTGGACGAGCGTCATGCCCCCGCCCTGGTGCCATACCTGGGAGATCACCTTGACGCTGCCGTCGACCCCCGACTGCGAGATCATCTCGGTGCCCTGATACGTCGTCGCCAGGCCGGCGGCCGCCGCGCGGTTAAGCAGGCTCATGCCCATGGCTTGCTGGCTGAGTGTCACATGGCTCAGCACGGTCACCGGCGCGCCCGACGCCTGCTGCACGGCCGCGACGTTGTCCCGCAGCCCGGCACGAGCGGTCGTCGGCGCCACCGGGAACGGTCCGGACAGAATGGTGCCGTCCAGCGCCATCGACGCGGCCCCGCCCGCCTCGGCGGCGAGGTGGTCGTGCCCCACAACGCCGAACACGGCAAGCAAGCCGGGAACGGTCACCGTCGCCACGGCGGTCAGCAGCAGGCCGTGACGCATCACGGACTGCCCGCTACCACCGGAACGCGCGCGGACACGTCGGCAGGGTCGTCGAACGGCACATCACCGGAGGTAACCGCCTGCCGCATGTCGAACACTTCAAGCTGCGGGGTGATCTTCGGCTCAGGGGCGGTTCCGCCGCCCATGCCGAAGGCCGCCGTGCCGATCCCCACGACGACGAGGGAGATCGCGGTCCATAGCACGTACCGGATGCGCCGGCGTCCGGGCGGCATCCCCGCCGGCATGGCGGCCTGCGGCGCGGCCACGCCCCGCCGGCCGGGCAAGCGGAAGCGGCCTCGCCGGCGGAGATCGTCATGCCTACGGCCCTGGTGCCGGAGCGACCCCTGGGCCGGGACGGCCTGACCGGTCATCGCGAGCAGGCGCCTCGCCACCTCGCCTGAGCCGTTCACCTCCGCGAGCGCCCGCAGCTCACGCTTGAGCCGTCGCAGCGCGGCGGCCTCCGCCTGGCAGGCGCCGCACGTCGCCAGGTGGGCGTTAGCCCGGTCAAGCTCCGCGCCGCTGAGTTCGCCGTCGACGAGGGCGGACAGCAGCTCCCCGAGGTGACTCACCGTTCCCGCACCCGCCGATCCCTGTCCCGGTGCGCGAGGGCCGCGCGCAGCTGCGCACGGCCCCGGTGGATGCGGCTGCGCACGGTGCCGAGCTTCACGCCCATGGTGGCCGCGATCTCCTCATAGGAAAAGCCTTCGATGTCGCACAGCACCACCGCTGCCCGGTAATCGGGCGGGAGCGCTTGCAGCGCCGCCTGGATGTCTCCGTCCAGGTGATTGTCGTCCCACGCCTGGGCCGGCGACTGGTCGGCGCTCGGGATCCGCTGCGTGACGTCGTCCCCGAGCCCCTCGAACCTGATCCGCTGCCTGCGCCTGGCACCGTCGAGGAAAAGGTTGGTGGTGATCCGGTGCAGCCAGCCCTCGAATGTTCCCGGCGTGTAGTTCGCAAGGGACCGGAAGACGCGGACGAAGACCTCCTGGGTGAGGTCCTCCGCGTCGTGCTGGTTGCCGGTGAGGCGGTAGGCGAGGCGGTAGACCCTGGCGGAATGCGCGCGCACGATCTCGTCCCAGCTGGGCGGCGCCCACTGGGCATCAAGATCGCGACTGTCCGGTTCGGAACTGGCCGACTCTGCCACCAGGTCGAGGCTTTCGCTCATCAACTAGCTAACGGTCCCTCATAGCTTAAGGTTCCACGGACCAGCGAAATTGGCTAGGCTCACGCCTGAAAGGCAACGTTCAAGGGGGAAGTCATCGATTACGACGAGGCGGCGTACGCGGTCGAGGACGAACCGCTGCGCACCGCCCGAGCCAACGCCGAGGACCTCGGCGGGACCATGCCCGTGATGCCGGCCGCCGGTGCCGCGCTGCGGTTCCTCGCGACCGCGATAGCGGCACGCGCGGTGGTGGAGATCGGCACCGGCTGCGGCAGTTCTGGCGTCTGGCTGCTCCGGGGCATGCGCCCCGGAGGTGTGCTGACCAGCGTGGACATCGAACCCGAGTATCACCGCCTGGCCCGCAAGGTGTTCGCGGAGGCGGGCTTCGCGTCGAACCAGGCGCGGCTCATCCTCGGCCGGGCGGCCGACGTGCTGCCGAGGCTGTCCGACGGGGCCTACGACCTGGTGTTCTGCGACGCCGATCAGGCCGCCTACCCGGACTACCTGACCGCGGGGCTGCGACTGCTCCGCTCGGGCGGCATCGTCGTGTTCAACGACGTGCTGCCGCCCGGCGCGGGACCGGCGGGCGATGGCGCGCGGGAACTGGCCGACATGGCCGGCAACGACGAAAGACTGGTCCCGCTGCTGCTCCCCATCGCGGGCGGCATGCTCGCCGCCATCAAGAGATAAAAGAAGGTTCGTCGATAACGGGTACGCGTCCCGCCTGACAGGCAACGCATCCAGCAGGGCGGCCGGCCTCATCCCACCGCCGCCGCGAGGGCGTCGCCAAGCTTCGCGGCCTCATCCGGTGACAGCTCAACGACGAGCCTCCCGCCACCTTCCAGCGGGACGCGCATCACGATGCCACGGCCCTCCTTGGTCACCTCGAGCGGGCCATCGCCCGTCCGCGGCTTCATCGCCGCCATGCTGCATCCCCTTCCTTAACGCATACCTCATGCGAACGGGCCCTGCCAGGCCCCACCCACGGCCACACCGGGCAGCAACAACCGTGTCGATCCGTCGCCCTATTATCCCGTGTTCGGACGCAGAATGGTAATGATCAGCTACGCGCGCCGTCCGGCAAACTTCGGTAATCGTTGTGGCGGGCGTGTCTGGGTGCTGTCTCCGGAGCTTCGAACATGGCACCCGCACTCGGAGAAGCGAAGGCGATGGAGGGTCCGGGTGAGTCATAGACGCTACCCGTTTCTGGCCGTTCATTCAGTCCGTCTCCGCGCCGCGGTCCAGGTTCTCCGCGAAACCGCGTAACCGGCCGCTCATGATGAAGCCCGGTCCGCGACACGATGCACTCCCACTGAGCACGTGAACCTAATTTCGATAGGGTTGCATCGTGAATGGCCCCGTTTGCACCGAGTGCGGACGAACGTTCCAGCAATCAAGCGGCCACCTGCGCGGCCCGTCGTGCCGATCCCGCAATCTCTGTGCGTGCGGGGCCCGCAAGCAAGTCCGTTCGGCCACCTGTGCTGCCTGCCGCACCTGAGAGGGGGACGCCAACGGCAACCGGCGCGGTGGCCGAACGCGTCACAAGAAGGGCTATGTCATGGTCTTTTCGCCAGCACGCCCGCGGGCTGACCGCGGGAGGTACGTCTTCGAACACGTTCTTGTCATGGAGGAGATGCCGGGCCGGTATCTCCTCCCCGGGGAAAACGTTCATCATCGCAACGGGGTCCGGGATGACAACCGTCCTGCGAACCTGGAGCTCTGGACAAGCCTTCAGCCACCAGGCATCCGCGCCATCGGCGCCGTTGCCTGGGCGCGAGATACTCGCGCGATACGAAGGCAAGTTGAAAACTCTCGGGATCGCCGAGGCCATGGACCCGCGGTTTGGATAAAGCAGAACGCGCCGACGGCTGTACCGTCGGCGCGTTCTTCAACAGGAGCACCAACACCGCTTAGGTTTTCGAAAAATCTAAGCGGCCTTGGAGATGTCGGGATTCGAACCCGAGTCCTCCGGGACCTTTCCAAGTCTTCTCCGAGCGCAGCCTGCTGTGCTTTTCTCAGCCCCGGCGATCACGCAGGCAAGACGCCGACGGGCTCAGTCACTGTTTGATTTCCTAGCTGGTCCCGTGACCGGACCGGCTAGTTGAGCCTTCTAGCGACGCCAGGTCCCGGGCCGAAGGCGCTCCCGGGCTGACGGTCATACTCCCGAACTCGCTTAGGCAGCGAGAGCGAAAGCGGCCTGTGGGGCCTTGACAGTGCTCTTAGAGTTGGCACTTATAGTTTACGGTCGCATTTTTACGAGGTTACGTCCGCCACCCTCGGCTCGCTTCTCTTGGATTAACCACCGAAGTCGAAACCAGTCATCCCCCTGTTGAGTTGTAGACGCCCACGCGAAGCGCGAGCGCTTCATGTGAGGTTACTACCTACAACCGGCGAGTGCCAACGGGGATTCCCGGCACGAGCGACCCGCCCGACCCCGCGGCCGGGCTGCGCGGGGCAGCAGACCGGCAAACGGCTCGAAGCAGCAGCCATCCTGCGCAACCGCCTCCCTGCCCATCCGTCTCGCTGTGCATCCGTCTCGCTGTGCATCCGCCCCGGCGAGCGGCCCCGCGGGCCTCACCGGCCGCTACGGACCTCGGGCGCCCGGCAAAGCGGCGAAGACCTCCGCGGGCCGGCCCGCGCCTCGGTCACGACGCAGGAGGCCCGTCGGCACTCACCCCAGCCGCCGCAGCGGAGGAAAAGACTGGGGTGACCGGGGCCCGCTTGGGGAGGGGGTCACGGCGATTCTGAGGCGGGCTGCGGCTCAGAAAATGGAGATGGCCCCCGCGGGCGCTGGCGGTGGCCGAAACGCGCCCGCGGGGGCCGACCGGCAGGGTCGGAGCCGGTCATACGTCCGGGCCTCCCCCGAGATGAGGCCCGGCTCTCACGTGACTGGGCCGCAACCCCCCAAGCGAGCCTCAGTCACTTATAGAGACGCCAGTCAGTAGTCGAAAGGTTGCTTAACGTGATCGGAAATTTGGTAACGGTTAGGTAACGGCACCTCGAAGCCTGCCCGGCTGGCGCAAGGAGTCTGCTGAATCAGCAACGCCCGGGCGTGACGGTGTCCCTGCTGACCAGGCACGACTCAGGCTGTGGTGCTCCAGAAACGGTCTGATTCAGCGGGCTCCTACGCGACCTTGTGCACCCAGCCGAACGGATCGGGCTTGTGCCCGTACTGGATGCCGATGAGCTCGGACTTCAGCCGCTGGGTGACCGGCCCGGGGGTGCCGTCGCCGATCGTCCAGCCGCCGGAGGTCCCCTCAACCGCCCCGACCGGCGTGATCACGGCGGCGGTGCCGCAGGCGAACACTTCGGTCAGCGCGCCGGAGGAGCAGTTCGCGCGCCAGTCGGACACCGAGATCCGCCCTTCCTCGGCCGGGATGCCGAGCGTGGGCGCGAGCCGGAGCAGCGAGTCGCGGGTTATCCCGGGAAGCAGCGACCCGGTGAGCGACGGCGTCATAGCGCGCGCGGCTGAACCAGACCCGTACACGAAGAACAGGTTCATCCCGCCCATCTCCTCCACCCACTGGTGGTGCGCGGCGTCCAGCCAGACGACCTGGTCGCAGCCCTTGTCCACAGCCTGCTGCTGGGCGGCGAAGGCGGCCGCGTAGTTGCCGCCGCACTTGACCGCGCCGGTACCGCCCGGCGCCGCCCGGGTGTAGTCCTCCGACAGCCAGACCTTGACGGTCGTGCTCGCGCCGAAGTACGCGGCGGCCGGCGAGGCGATCACGCAGAACAGGTACTCCGCCGACGGGTGGTTCACCCCGAGGCCGCGCTGCGTGGCGATCATGAACGGCCGCAGGTAGAGGCTGTTGCCCTCACCGGACGGTATCCAGTCCCTGTCCTGGGTAACGAGCAGTTCAAGTGCCCGCAGGAACGTCTCCTCGGGCAGTTCCGGCATCGCCATCCGGCGCGAGCCCGCGTTGAACCGGGCCGCGTTGGCCTGCGGGCGGAACATCACGATCGACCCGGTCTCCTGGCGGTAGGCCTTCAGCCCCTCGAAGAGTTCCTGGCCGTAGTGGAAAACCGCGGTGGCGGGGTCGAGCGTGAACGGGCCGTACGGCTCGAGCTTGCCGCCGTGCCAGCCGCGCTCGGCCGTCCAGCGCAGCGTGATCATGTGATCGGTGAAGACCTGACCGAACCCCGGCGCCTCGAGTATCCGCGCGCGCTCGGCGGCGGGGACCCGCGTCTGGGAAGGGTGGATCTCGAAGTCGATCTCGTGGGCGAGGCTGTCGGTCATCGGGTCAGGTCCTTTCAGAGCACTTTCAATATGTCGGATAAACGGCCCGCCCCGCCAGTCGGAGCCAGGGCGGCGGCGCGGGTTCCTGCCGGAACGGCCGCGCCGCCTGCCCCGTGCTGCCTGCACAGTGCTGCATGCGACTGGGCGCGGTCGCTACCCGGCTACTCGCTCCGCGATGGCGTCGCCGATCTGCACCGTCGTCCGCCCCGTCTCGCCCTGCCGCTTGGCCACGTCGTCCGCGACCGCCTGCTCGATCCTCGCCGCCTCGGCGGACAGGCCGAGGTGCGTGCAGAGCATCCCCGCGGACAGGATCGCCGCGGTGGGGTCGGCCTTGGACTGGCCCGCGATGTCCGGCGCGCTGCCGTGCACCGGCTCGAACATCGACGGCGCGGTGCGCTCCGGGTTGATGTTCCCGCTCGCCGCCAGCCCGATGCCGCCGGCGATCGCCGCGCCGAGGTCGGTGAGGATGTCGCCGAACAGGTTGTCGGTCACGATGACGTCGAACCGCTCCGGCTGCGTGACGAAGAACATCGAGGCCGCGTCCACGTGCTGGTACTCGACCGAGACGTCGGCGAACTCCCCGGCCACCGAGTTCACGGTACGCTGCCACAGGTCGCCGGCGAAGGTCAGCACGTTGGTCTTGTGCACCAGCGTGAGCTTGCGCCGCGGCCGCCCCTGCGCTAGCGAGAACGCGTAGCGCGCCACCCGCTCCACGCCGAACGCGGTGTTGAACGACTCCTGCGTGGCCAGTTCCTGCGGGGTGCCGCGGCGCATCACGCCGCCCGCCCCGGTGTACGGCCCCTCGGTGCCCTCCCGCACGACGATCATGTCGATCGTCTCGGCCGACCCGCTGGCAAGCGGCGACATCACGCCCGGGTAGAGCCGGACCGGCCGCAGGTTGACGTAGTGGTCAAGTTCGAAGCGCAGCCGCAGCAGCAGGCCGCGCTCAAGGACGCCGCTCGGCACCGACGGGTCGCCGATCGCGCCGAGCAGGATCGCGTCATGCGCCCGGAGCTCCGCCAGGGCGGTCTCCGGCAGCGTCTCGCCGGACTTGTGGTAGCGGCGCGCCCCCAGGTCGTAGTCCGTCGTCTCCCAGGTAACGGCGGGTGTCGCCGCCTTCAGCACCTTCAGCGCCTCGGCCGTGACCTCGGGGCCGATGCCGTCGCCGCCGACCACGGCGAGTTTGTAACTGTTGGTCATACGGAAACCCTAGTCTCCTCTCGCGCGCCCGGCGCTCATGCCGGCTCGCCGGGCGCGCATCGTGGCCTCCGAGGGATTCGGTCGTCCCCCGGGCCGGCCAGCAGCGTGGGGTCGCCCCCTCGGATATCAGTCCTCTTGGTCCGACAGCCAGCTCATCAGCGGCCGGAGCCTGGCACCGACCTGCTCGATCGGCTCGGCCTGCTCAGCCTGGCGGCGCTTGCGGAAGTTGGGCTGGCCCGCGTCGAACTCATCCACGAGCTCGCGGGTGAAGGAGCCGTCCTGGATCTCGCCGAGGATCTTGCGCATCTCGGCGCGGGTGCCCTCGTTGATCACGCGCGGGCCGCGGGTGTAGCCGCCGAACTCGGCCGTGTCAGAGACCGACCAGTACATCTTGGAGATGCCGCCCTCGTACATGAGGTCGACGATCAGCTTCACCTCGTGCAGGCACTCGAAGTACGCCGCCTCCGGCTGGTACCCCGCCTGGACAAGGGTGTCGAAGCCGGCCTTGATCAGCTCGGACAGACCGCCGCAGAGCACCGCCTGCTCGCCGAACAGGTCGGTCTCGGTCTCCTCGGTGAACGTGGTCTTGAGGACGCCGGCCCGGGTCGCGCCGATGCCCTTGGCGTAGGAGAGGCCGAGCGCGAGCGCGTTGCCTGAAGCGTCCTGCTCGACGGCGACGAGCGCGGGCACGCCGCGGCCCTCGCTGAACTGGCGCCGGACGAGGTGGCCCGGGCCCTTCGGCGCGACCATGACGACGTCTACGTCGGCCGGCGGCTTGATGAGCCCGTAGCGGATGTTCAGGCCGTGCGCGAAGAACAGTGCGTCGCCCTCGACGAGCGACGGCGCGATCGCCTCCGCGTACACATGGCGCTGGATGGTGTCCGGGATGAGCACCATTACCAGGTCGGCTTCCTCGCACGCTTCGGCGGGGGTGAGGACGCGCAGGCCGTCGTTCTCCGCCTTCTCACGGCTCTTCGAGCCCGGCTGCAGGCCGACCCGGACGTCAACGCCCGAGTCGCGCAGCGACAGCGCGTGCGCGTGCCCCTGGCTGCCGTACCCGAGCACGGCGACGTGCCGCCCCTGGATAAGCGAGAGGTCGGCGTCGTTGTCGTAAAAGATCTCTGCCACTTTGATATGGCCCTTTCTGCCTCGTAAACATCAAGATCATGCAGAGGAACGGATGCGGCAGTCTCCTCCGGGGGACGACCCCCGTACCTCCAGGTGCCGCGCCCAGGCAGCCACGATGGCAGCAGCAGCCATCGTTCGTGGCCGCGCCGCAACGCGACGGGAAGGAACGAGCGCCTCGTAGCCCGCGGTTCCGTGCCGCGCCGGTCCCGGTATCGAAACCGTCATCGTATCGTGGCCGCCAGCGGCGCGACGGAGAGGTACGGACGCCCCCGCCTCCGGTGTCGCGTCATGGCGGTCCCAGCGGCGAAACCGCCGTCGCCTGGTGGCCGCCGCGGTGCGACGGGAGGGAGGAGAGCAACAACCAACCGTTCCTGATGACCTTATGACTTTTGACTTTTCTTTCAGGCGGAGCGCTCTAGCGGGCGCAGCGTACGGTCCGTGATGGACCGGCCGCCGCGGCCGACCGCGATCGTCCCGGACTTGACCAGTTCCTTGATGCCGAATGGCTCGAGGACCCGGACCAGTGCCTCTAGCTTGTCACGGCTGCCCGTGGCCTCGACCGTCACCGCGTCAAGCGCCACGTCGACGACGTGCGCGCGGAAGAGCTCGACCGTCTCGAGCACCTTCGACCGGCTGTCGGCGTCGGCGCGGACCTTGATCAGCATGAGCTCGCGCTGCACCGCCTGCGACGGCTCGAGCTCGACGATCTTGAGCACGTTGATGAGCTTGTTCAGCTGCTTGGTGACCTGCTCGAGCGGGTGCTCCTCGCAGTTCACCACGATCGTCATCCGGGAGATCTCCTCATGCTCGGTGGGGCCGACCGCGAGGGACTCGATGTTGAAGCCGCGCCTGGAGAACAGGCCGGCGATCCGGACCAGGACGCCCGGTTTGTTCTCGACCAGGACCGAGAGGGTGTGCTGCTCGCTCATCGCCTATTCCTCCGTCGAGTCCCACTCGGGCGCCATGCCGCGGGCGAATTTTATGTCGTCGTTGCTGGTACCGGCCGCGACCATGGGCCAGACCATCGCGTCCTTGTGCACGATGAAGTCGATCACGACCGGCTGGTCGTTGATCGCCATAGCCTGCTCGATGACCGCGTCCACGTCTTCCTTGCGCTCGCAGCGCAGGCCGATGCAGCCGTAGGCCTCGGCGAGCTTGACGAAGTCAGGGATGCGGGTCCCGCGCAGCTCGGTCTTCTTGTCGCCCAGGTTCGTGTTGGAGTAACGCTCGTTGTAGAACAGGGTCTGCCACTGGCGGACCATGCCCAGGCTGCCGTTGTTGATGATCGCGATCTTCACCGGGATGCCCTCGATCGCGCAGGTGGCCAGCTCCTGGTTGGTCATCTGGAAGCAGCCGTCGCCGTCGATGGCCCACACCATTGCCTCGGGCAGCCCGACCTTGGCGCCCATCGCGGCCGGCACCGCGAAGCCCATGGTGCCCGCGCCGCCGGAGTTGATCCAGGTCCGCGGGTTCTCGTAGCCGATGAACTGGGCCGCCCACATCTGGTGCTGGCCGACGCCCGCCAGGTAGACCGCCTCGGGGCCCGCCAGCTTGCCGATCCGTTCGATCACGTACTGCGGCGCGAGGCTGCCGTCACCGGGCTCGTCGTAGCCGACGGGATACTTGCTGCGCCACTGGCTGAGCTGGACCCACCATTCGGCGTAGTCGCCCTTGAGGCCGTGTTCCCTGTCCGTGGTCACGGCAGTGACCAGTTCGGCGATGACCTCCTTGCAGTCACCGACGATCGGCACGTCGGCGCGACGGTTCTTGGAGATCTCCGCCGGGTCGATGTCCGCGTGCACGATCAGCGCGTCGGGCGCGAAGGAATCGAGCTTGCCGGTGACCCGGTCGTCGAACCGGGCGCCGAGCGCCACGATGAGGTCCGCCTTCTGCAGCGCGCCGACCGCGGCGACGGTGCCGTGCATGCCGGGCATGCCCAGGTGCAGCCAGTGGCTGTCGGGGAACGCGCCGCGCGCCATCAGCGTGGTCACCACCGGAGCGCCGGTCAGCTCGGCCAGGGTCTTGAGCTCCTGGGCCGCGTCCGCCTTGATCACGCCGCCGCCGACGTAGAGCACCGGGCGCTTTGCCTCGGCTATCATCCTGGCGGCCTCTCTCACCTGACGGGAGTGCGGCCTGGTCACGGGATGGTAGCCCGGCAGGTCGAACGGGACCGGCCAGGTGAACTCGGTGGTCGCCTGCATCGCGTCCTTGGCGATGTCCACCAGCACCGGGCCAGGGCGGCCGGTGGACGCCAGGTGGAAGGCCTCACCGATGGTGCGGGCGATGTCTTCTGGCTTGGTGACGAGGAAGTTGTGCTTGGTGACCGGGTACGTGATCCCGGAGATGTCGGCCTCCTGGAAACCGTCGGTCCCGATCAGGTTCGTGGAGACCTGGCCGGTGATCGCGACCACGGGAACAGAGTCCATGTAGGCGTCCGCCAGCGGGGTGACCAGGTTGGTGGCGCCGGGGCCGCTGGTGGCCATGCACACGCCCGTGCGGCCGGTGGCCTGCGCGTAACCGGTGGCGGCGTGCCCCGCGCCCTGCTCGTGGCGGACCAGGATGTGGCGGATCACCTTGGAGTCGAGCAGCGGGTCGTAGGCGGGGAGTACGGCACCGCCGGGGATGCCGAACACCACGTCGACGCCGACCCGCTCAAGGGCAAGGACGAGGGCCTGCGCCCCGGAGACCCGGACCGGGCTCGCGCTGGCGTGGTGGGGCCGTGGCGGGGCCGCGGGCTGCGGCGCTCCGGCCTGCTGCGGGGCGCCGGCGGGCTGAGCGGTGGCGGCGGGCTGCGCGGCTGCTGCCGGACGTGGTGACGCCGGCTTGGAGGCGGCTGTCCTCGCCGGGATGTCCAGCGGGGAGGGAGCGTGCGCCTTAGCGGGGACTGGGCTGCTCTGCTCGGTCATCGGGTGGTTTCCTTGTCACGAAGTGCGCGGCTGCTGTCTTCCGGGGGACGGCTCCCCCGCGCCCCCGAGGGGGCATTAAAAAACCCCTCGTGCCGGGTGGCAGTCGAGGGGCGCGCGCAGGAACTGGACTGGTCAGCTCTCTGCGCGCCAGCCAAGTACGAGAATGTGGTTCCGCTTCACGGATACACCCTCACCCACAAGCCGGCCTGACGTCAAATTATCACGACTATCGTCTCAGCATCCGAGACGGCGTGTCCGGAAAGCAGGCCACGGAACTGCACAGTTGTCTCCCGGGGGGACGAACGCCCCGTCCCCGCGGGTCTGGCTGACGCTGAGCTGCAAGCCTTCTCAGGCGGCCGGGACGCCGGGCTTCGCCGTGCCGCTGACGTCTGACGCGGCGGTGCCGCCCCCTGCCGCGGTCCCGGCCTCACCGATCCCGGTCCTGATCAGCGCTTCCACGCTGGGCGCGGCCATGGGCCTGGCCACCAGGTAGCCCTGTCCGTAGCCGCACCCCATCTCGCGCAACTCGGCGAGCTGACGTGGCTCCTCGATGCCTTCCGCCACCACCTGCATGCCGAGGTCCCTGCCGACCTGCACGATGGTCTTGGTGAGCATGGTCAGCACGGGATCCTGACCGAGCCCGCTGACAAAGGACGGGTCGATCTTGATGATGTCGGCGGGCAGCTGGCGCAGGTGGGCGAGCGAGGCATAGCCGGTGCCGAAGTCGTCGATGGCCAGCTTGACCCCGAGGTCGTGCAGTTCCGCGAGCCGGTCCGCGATCAGGCCGGCGTCCTCGACGAGCATGCGCTCGCTCAGCTCGATGGTGAGCGCGCTCGGCGCCAGGCCGCTCTCCGCGAGCGCCGCGGCCACCTGGGCGGGGAAATGCGGCGCGTTGAGCTGCCGCAGCGCGATGTTCACCGAGACGCCGACGTCCCACGAGGCGTCCCGCCAGGCCGCGCCCTGAGCGCATACCTTGCGCAGCACCCACTCGCCGAGCGCGACGATCAGCCCGGAATCCTCCGCGACGGCCAGGAACGCGCGGGGCGAGACCGCCTCGCCGCCCCGCCACCAGCGCACCAGGGCCTCCGCACCGGTGACCCGTGACGTTTCCAGTTCGACGATTGGCTGGTACTGAAGCTCAAGCTCCTCGCGTGCGATGGCACGCTGCAGATCGCTGGCCATGTCCAGGCGGCGTACCACGTCGGCGTGCATGTGCGCGGCGTATACCTCGACCCGGCCGCCGCCGGTTTCCTTGGCCCGGGCCATGGCCACGTCCGCGTTGCGCAGGACGACGCCCGGAGCGCTACCGTCGGCCAGGGCGACTCCGACGCTCGCGGTCAGCCCGATGTCCCGCCCGGCTACCCGGAACGGCTCGCCCGCGACGATGCCCGCCAGCCGCTCGGCGAGTTCGATGATCTCCTGGGCGCCCACCGCGTTCTCCATCAGCACGGCGAACTCGTCGCCGCCCCAGCGGGAGACCGTGTCCTGGGCCGGCACGACGCCCCGCAGCCGTCTGGCCGCCTGGGCCAGCACCAGGTCCCCGGCACCGTGACCCACCAGGTCATTCACCGCGGTGAAGCCGTCGAGGTCGAGGAAGATCACGCCGGCGACGCGATCGGCGGACGGCTCGAGCGCCTCCCTGGCACGCTCCTCGACGTAGGCACGGTTCGGCAGGCCGGTAAGGCCGTCATGGAAGGTCAGGTGCGCCACCTGCTGACGCAGGGCCACCTGGTCGGACACGTCCCTGACGCTCAGCAGCATCCTGGCCGGCTCGCCAGGAATCCGGTAGAGCAGCACCGCGCACTCGACGTGCCGCCACGTGCCGTCGGCGGCCCGTACCCGGCAGGAGAACCTGCCGTTGCCGTCCGCCTCCTCGTCCGCCTTGGCCAGCGTCTCCATCGTCGTCCCGAGCGCCAGGGCCGCGTCCTCTGGCAGGCCGATCACCATCGCGATGGCCGCCCGCGCGCCGCCGATGTCCTCGGGGTGGACGAAGTCGCTCAGCGGTTTTCCGATCAGTTCTTCCGCCGCGTAGCTGAACCCGGAGACGAGCTGGCTGGCGTAGCTGATAGTCCCGTCCAGGTCGCAGATCAGCACCATGTCGCCGGTCCGGTCGGCGAGATCACGCAGGCTGTCGCTGGCCTCGCGCCACATCCGCATCGCCACGCCGTTCTCGTGGACCAGCATCAGGATCCGCACCGCGACGACGAGGACGGCGGCGCCGCCGGCGATGACAAGCGCCAGTCCCGACGCGGGAGCGCTGGCCAGCCCGTTGATGATCACGACGATCGCGGCGATGACGACGGTGATGGCGGCGATTATCGTGGCCGCGCCCGCGCTGGTAACCGGCGATCTTCGGACGAGCAGGCTCGCCAGCCCGCCGTCGGCGGACCGGGCGTTGTTGTTACCGCCGCGCCATTGGAAAAGGTCGAGCAGGTCGAAGCGGGCGGCGATGGTCTCGACCCAGGGCGCCGCCCCGAACAGGCATGCCGCGCCGATGATGGCGACCTGCTCGAGGATGCCCTCGTGGCCGCTCATCCTGGCCCCGACCCCGAGCGAGTCCGCGAAGGTGACCGCCATCAGCCCGAGGTAGGGGACCAGCACGCGGCGCCACGCGATGGTGAGTACCGGCAGCAGCGCGCCGAGCACCGCCAGGTCCGCGAGCGGATGCAGCAGGTCCTGGAGGAAGGTCAGGGGCCGTTCGTCGGCCTGATGGAACTCGCCGCCGAACTCGACGACCCAGCCGATGACGAGCAGGGCGACCGCCATGACGTAGCCGTCGGCGAGTCCGGGCAGCACCGGCCCGGTGTCGTTGCGTTTCTCGCCCTCGGCAAGCACCATGACGCCGGTCGCCGCAGTCGCGAGGGCGAGCAGCGGTGCCACGTCCGCGAGTCCGAGCGGCCCGGCCGTAGGGCTCAGCAGTACCTGCGAGATGATCAGCCCGGCGCACCAGAACAGGGCGGCACCGGCAAGCCAGCGGTAGCCCCGCGCCACGGCGCCGTCGTGCCGCCGCGCCCCCGCGAGCAGCCCGACAACGGCGCCGGCCGTGGCGAGCATGGTAAGGACGCTCACGGGGCTCCTTCCGGGTTTCTCGTTCGGTCGCGGGGTGCGTCAGTGGGTAGCGTGCGGCTTGCGGATTTCTTAAGGCTGAGGATTAGGCAACGGATGGACAACGATCCGTCACCTGTGACGGGTGCGCTGCGACGTGCACCGATGGCCGGAACCCGCCGTCCGCCCGACTGGCTGCGACACCGGTCATGTCGTTCACTCTACGTACCCGAGATCACGCTTCGGTTGAGGATGGGCGTCCACCGGGAGACAAGTCCATTCACCGTTGCCGGGCCGGATCGGGGAGAGCGGCGGCCTTGTGTGCACATCCTAGGATAACGGCGGAGCGAGCGCTGCCGATCACATTCCGGAGCGGCTCTGCCCGCAGGTCGGCTCCGGCCCGCTCGCTCACAAGCGCGGCCGCGCGCGGAAGCCACTCGCATCAGCACGCCTTCCACGGTACTGATCTAGACTCCAGGTAACCCCCCGGGGGGCCACCCCGGTAACCCCTCTGTGTCCGTCGGGGGCGGGCCTGATCGCAAAGGGCGCGACGGTATCAGGCCCGCCCCGGGCGGACAAAGGCTGTACGAAGCCTGCTGAGCAGGGAGCTTGCCTGGATCTGCACAAGCAGGGCGGCGCGGCCTGCCGGGTAGATCCGCACGGAGTCTGTTGAGGCGAGAGTCGAATTGCGGAAAGTCCTGATCGCGAACCGCGGCGAGATCGCCGTCCGGGTAGCACGAGCCTGCCGTGACGCGGGCCTCGCAAGCGTTGCCGTCTACTCCGACCAAGACCTCGACGCCCAGCACGTCAGGGCCGCGGACGAGGCGTACGCACTGAACGGGGCGACCCCGGCGCAGACATACCTGGACATCGGGAAGATCGTCGCCGTCGCGACCCGGTCCGGTGCGGACGCCGTGCACCCTGGCTACGGCTTCCTTGCCGAGAACGCGGACTTCGCGCGCGCGGTGACGGCAGCCGGGCTCACCTGGATCGGACCGCCGCCGGCGGCGATCGAAGCGCTCGGCGACAAGGTCCGGGCGCGCGAGATCGCCAAGCGGGTGGGCGCGCCGCTCGCCCCGGGCACGGACGGCCCGGTCAGCGACCCGGAAGAGATCGTGGAATTCGCCCGCGAGCACGGCCTGCCGGTCGCGATCAAGGCGGCCTTCGGCGGCGGCGGACGCGGGCTCAAGGTCGCCCGCACCTTCGACGAGATCGCACCGCAGTACGAATCTGCCGTCCGCGAGGCCACCGCGGCGTTCGGCAACGGCGAGTGCTTCGTCGAGCGGTACCTGGACCGCCCGCGGCACGTGGAGACGCAGTGCCTTGCGGACTCACACGGCAACGTCGTGGTGGTCTCCACCAGGGACTGCTCGCTGCAGCGGCGCCACCAGAAGCTCGTCGAGGAGGCGCCGGCCCCGTTTCTGTCCGACGCGCAGGTCAAGCAGCTTTACGCCGCGTCGAAGTCGATCCTGCGCGAGGCGGGTTACGTCGGCGCGGGCACGTGCGAGTTCCTCGTCGCCGTCGACGGCGCCATCAGCTTCCTTGAGGTGAACACCAGGCTGCAGGTCGAGCACCCGGTCTCCGAGGAGGTCAGCGGCATCGACCTGGTCCGGGAGATGTTCAGGATCGCCGCGGGCGAGCCGCTCGGCTATGACGACCCGGAACTGCGCGGGCACTCGATCGAGTTCCGGATCAACGCCGAAGACCCGGCGCGGAACTTCCTCCCCGCGCCCGGCACGATCACGGAGTGGAATCCGCCATCCGGTCCCGGCGTCCGGCTCGACGCAGGTTACGGCGCAGGCCAGACGGTGCCGCAGGCATTCGACTCGCTGATCGGCAAGCTGATCGTCACCGGGGCGAGCCGCACGCAGGCCCTGGAACGGGCCCGCCGGGCGCTCGGGGAGTTCACGGTGGGCGGCATGCCTACCGTCCTGCCGTTCCACCGGGCCGTGGTCAACGATCCCGCGTTCGCTGGCGACCACATGGCGGTGCACACCCGCTGGATCGAGACCGAGATGGCGGCCACGTTCGAGCCGCAGTCGTCCGCGCCGGCCGCCGGGGCGCCCGCCCGCGAGGCGATTACCGTCGAGGTCGGCGGCAAGAGGCTCGAGGTCGTGGTGCCCGCGGTGCTGTCCGCGGCTGCCGGGCCCGGCGCAGGCCCGGCAGCGCCGGAACGGGCGCGTTCCTCCCGTGGCGCCGCCCGCCGCTCTGGCGGCCAGCGTGGCCGGGCGAGCGGCGACTCGCTGGTCACCCCGATGCAGGGGACGATCGTGAAGATCGTCGCGGCTGAGGGCGCCCAGGTTGCCGCGGGTGACACCGTGGTAATCCTGGAGGCGATGAAGATGGAACAGCCGCTCACCGCGCACAAGAGCGGTACCGTCACCGGCCTTGCGGTCAAGGTGGGCCAGACCGTCTCCGCCGACACCGAGATCTGCCAGATCAAGGACTAGCGGCCGGCCCCGCCAGCAGGGACCCCGACTTCCGCCGCTGCCCGCGCCATCGCTAACAGTTGCGGAAGTGCCTGATCAGCAGGCGTGCGGTGGCTGGCGATATGGTTAATTACTGTACCCGACACGAGGGGACTTGACGGAGTGCGACGGTTGCCGGGAGATCCGAGCGTCGTGCGCTGGCTCATGTTCGCGATCGGGTTCCGGCTTCCGTATGAGAACCGGGAATGGGTCAGGCACGAACTGACCGACGCGGGCTGGCGCGGTCGTACGATCGTGCGGCTCATGGTGCTCATGGCGCCGATCTGCATCGGACTGGCTTTCCTGCCCGGCCCGGTCTGGCTCCGGGCAGCGGTCCCTGGGTTCGCGCTCATCGCGAGCATCGGGACGGTGCTGATCAGCGCCGATGACGTCCGCGCGGCCAGGCTCAAGCAGCACGACCTCCCGGTCCCTGACGACGCCGACCTCGGCCACCCGCCGCACTAACGCGCCCCCGTCCCGCACGCCGACCCCGGCCGCCCGCCGCCCGCCGAGGCAGCGGAGCAAAATCGGCCGGCTCTCGCCGGGCCGCGCGCCGGATTCCGCCTGTCTAAGGGTCGATTTCAGCATCCAGAGCGACCCTCTATCAGCTTCGGTGTCACATTCCCGGCAAAACTGGCGGGAAAGGGTCACGCATCGCGTGCTGGTAACGCCCAGCGTAATGACGATCGGTGGCGCCGGCCCGGCCCGCGGCGCGGTTTCGCCACAGCCCTGGCCCCAAGGACACCGTGCGTCACCGCAGCCTCACCCCGCTAGGCCGGAGCGCTTGACGCCGGGGCGGTGGTTGCGGCAGCCATACGCCTATAACCGTATCGTTGTCACAACCATCGGGCCTGTCCGCCGTTACCAGCGCGCGATGCGGGCCAGGGCCCGGGAGAGTGACCGAAACCGATAGAAAATCAAGAACTGATAGGAAGTCACGGGGCAACGGCGGTGATAGAGAGTCAGCTGTTGCTCAACGCACCGGCGCGGGCGGGGAAGACGCGCGTGGTCGCGATCGACGGGCGGTCGGGAGCGGGGAAGACCCGGCTGGCGGCGGAGCTGCGCGCCGGACTGAACGCGCCGGCGGTAACGCTTGAGGACCTGTACGGCGGGTGGGACGGGCTTGAGCGCGGAATCGACCTGCTGGTGTCCGAGGTTCTTGAGCCTGTCGCGGCCGGGCGGGCGGCGCGGGTGCCGAGGTATGACTGGAGCGCGGCCAGGTGGGGCACGCCGTGGCTGCTCGAGCCGCCCGAAGTGCTGATCGTCGAGGGAGCGGGGGCCGGGGCGCGGCGGGCGGCCGCCTACGAGAGCGTGCTGATCTGGATCGAGGCAGCCGCGCCCGTTCGGAAGAAGAGAGCGCTTGACCGGGACGGGGAGACGTTCGCAGCGTACTGGGACATGTGGGCCGCCCAGGAGGAAACAATGCTCGCCAGGGAACGGACCAGGGAACGGGCCGACCTCGTCGTCGACGGCGTCAGCGGCGGCGTCGCGGGAACCAGGCCGGCTGATGCGTGAGTGGTCCGCTTGCGGGCAAAGCGCCCTGACCCTGTTCCCGCTTCCGGGTGCTCGCGCACACGACCACTAAATCTGGTCGCGGCAACCCGGGCCAGGTCAGAGGATCGCGTCGGGTGCGAACTCCATGACGACGCGGGCGGCCTCGGTGACCGAGCCGGACAGCGACGGGTAGACGGAGAACGTCTGGGCGATCTGGTCGACCGTGAGGTTCTGCTCGATCGCGATCGACAGCGGCAGGATCAGCTCGCTGGCGCGGGGCGCGACGATCACGCCGCCGAGCACCAGGCCGGTGCCCGGGCGAGCGAAGATCTTGACGAAGCCGTCGCGGATGCCGCCCATCTTCGCCCTCGGGTTGGTCGCGAGCGGCAGCTTCACCACGCGCGCCGCGACCTCGCCGCGGTCCACGGCAGCCTGCGAGACGCCCACCGAGGCGATCTCCGGGTCGGTGAAGATGGTGGAGGCGACGTGGCTGAGCCTGATCGGGTGCACGGCCTCGCCGAGGGCGTGCCACATGGCGATCCTGCCCTGCATCGCGGCCACCGAGGCGAGCATCTGCACGCCGGTGCAGTCGCCCGCCGCGTAAACGCCCGTCGCGGAGGTCCGCGAGACCCGGTCGACCTCGATGAAGCCGCGCGCATCCACGTTGACGCCCGCCTTGGCCAGGCCGATCCCCTTCGTTGAGGGTGCCATGCCCACGGTAAGCAGGCAGTGCGAGCCGGTCACCTGGCGGCCGTCAGCCAGCGTGACCACGACGCTGCCGCCCTTGCGGTGCACCGCCTCGGCCCTGGACTTGCCGAGCACGTTCATGCCGCGCCGCCGGAAGACGCCCTCGATGACCACGGCGGCATCCTTGTCCTCGTGCGGCAGCACCCGGTCCCTCGATGACACCAGCGTGACCTGGGAGCCGAGGGCCTGGTAGGCGCTGGCGAACTCGGCGCCCGTCACGCCTGAGCCGACCACGATCAGCTCTTCAGGCAGTTCGGCCAGGTCGTACATCTGGCGGCAGGTCAGGATGCGCTCGCCGTCCGGTACGCCGTCGGGCAGCGAGCGCGGCGACGCTCCGGTGGCGACGAGCAGCACGTCAGCCTGGACGGTCGTCCCGTCTGCCTCGATCGTGTGCGGCCCGGTCAGCCGCCCGCCTGCCTCGATGATCCGAACGCCCTCCGATGCCACGTGCTCGGTGATGTCGTACGACTGCGCGGCGGCGAGTGCCTTGATGCGCGCGTTCAGTGCGGGCGCGTCCACCCCGAGCACCGGATTGGTGCCGTCGGCGAGCTCAAGGCCGAGCGAGGCCGAGCGGCCGAGCGATGTCATAGTCGACGATGACTCGATCAGCGTCTTGCTGGGGACGCAGTCGGTCAGAACGCAGGCGCCGCCAAGGCCGTCTTCGTCGACGACGGTCACCTCAGCACCCAGCTGCGCGGCGACCAGCGCGGCCTCGTAGCCGCCTGGGCCGCCGCCGAGGATGGCGACGCGGGGACGTGGAAGAGTCACGTTAGGCAATTATCCCGCACCTTCACCACTGGGTTGTACGCCGGCGTCAGCAAATACCCCGTACGCTTAGGCAGCGTGGCACTATACGCCGCCTACGGCAGCAACATGGATCCCGCGCAGATGCTCCTGCGCTGCCCGCACTCCCCGCAGCGGGGCACCGGGTGGCTTGAGGGCTGGCGGCTGACTTTCGGGGGCGAGGAACTCGGCTGGGACGGGGCCCTCACCACGGTGGTCGAGGACCCCGCGCACCGGGTTTTCGTCGCGCTTTACGACGTTCCTGAGATTGACGAGAAGGAACTCGACAGCTGGGACGGGGTAAACCTCGGCTTCTACAGCAAGATCAAGGTCCGGGTCCAGACCCTGGACGGAGACACGCTCGCCTGGCTGTACGTGCTCGACGCCTACGAGGGCGGGCTGCCGTCCGACCGGCGGCTGTCCATCCTGGTGGACTCGGCGGTGAAGGCGGGCGCGCCCGACGACTACATCGACTGGCTCCGCGCCAGGCCGTCCAATCCCCCGTCAACCGTCTAGGCGTACGCCGGGAACTCAGGCCAGGGAAACGATCAGCAGGGCAAGCGCCGGAACGACGACTGCGGCGACGGCGGGCCAGGACCAGGTCGAGACCGGCGTCACCGCGGTGCCCGGCGAGTCAAGCCGGGCCTGCTCGGCGCGCTCGGTGAGGGTCACCACGACCTGGTCGGCGTCCACGCCGAGCGGAACGGGCTCCGGGGCCGCGGACGGGGGCGAGCCGAAGCCCCCGGCTCGCCCGGCGCCGAGGCCATGGGCGCCTCGCCGCGCCTGACGCTGCGCGCGCATCTCGGCGGCGACCTTACGGCGCCTGGAGGAGTGCACCGCCCAGGCGTAGATGACCCGCCGCCCGGTGCTGTCCCCGTCCAGCCACTCACAGCGGACGCGGAGAAGCTCGGTGGAGTCGGCCCGGGCGATAGACGCCCAGCCGATCTGGTGATCGCGGACCGGGTTGACGATCGTCAGCCCGTCGACGCCGGCGATGACCCGGGGCCTCAGCGCGGTCACGTACATGACGCCGGTGATGAACACCAGGATGAACGCGGCCACCAGGGACAGGTGGTCGCGGCCCTGAACGGCCAGGTCGACGAGGTTGGCGACGGCGAACAGCGCCCAGAGCCACCAGACAACCACAGCGCTCGGTGAGCGGAACACCTGCCGCCGGCCGAGATTCTTCTCGTCGTTCACCGCTGAGGTCACCCGCTTGTGGCCGCCATGGCGAGAACCGCCGTTCCCGCGAGCACGCGGACGCCGGTGCCGATCGCCCGCTCATCGATGTCGAAGGTCGGCTGGTGCAGGTCGCCGGAAGTCAGCGCCCCGGG
>Ga0335074_10002179_pt1 | contig 26703 bp, 26 predicted proteins | sample Lox_Sample_23_FD_206715 | JGI IMG/M metagenome (GOLD analysis project Ga0335074, IMG submission 206715) | Soil microbial communities from Loxahatchee National Wildlife Refuge, Florida, United States - Lox_Sample_2.3 | ecosystem: Environmental > Terrestrial > Soil > Wetlands | place: USA...
CCGCTACCGGCTGAATCGCCAATTCCATACACGCTCCTCCGCGGTCGCGGTTTTACACCGCCCCACAAATGAGCTTCGCTGAGCTTAGCCATTACGGCCAGACGGCCAGAAAGACACGCTTACCGCCTTTCTGCACTATGTCGCCGAAAATAAATCTTACCTTCAAGAGTTGAGCACGCGTATGTGCAGGGATCGTTGGACTCTTGAAAACCTGCCAGAACTGGATTGTTACCCGTGGTATACGACGATTGCTGCCCATGTGAGCATCGCGACAATCTCTCTTGGCAGGTTCAAATCGATTCGCCGAGTCGCGCCCGCGATCCTCAGAGTCAGGGGTTTGCATTATCCCCTTTCCGTCAACAAGTGTGCCGCCGTAGGGACTCCGACCAATCAATACAATCAACACAATCAATACAACAGAGAACGTCAACATCGGTGCCGCAGCCAGAATGTATCCGAGGTAATCGTGGTTTCTCAAACGGTCTTGGAGCTACTACCAGAACAGTTTCGAGGATGGCAAATAGCGCCACGGTCAAGCTTTGCTAGACCACGTGAAACTTGGCATGGCCAGTCCACGCTGGATTGGTCGCGTGAGTCTTGCCCGAATCGATTGCCAGCGTCGCAGAGCCCTGAAGGAGACAGAGAGCTGACAGCAAGAACCGGGCGATTGATTGATGGGTCAACGCGCTCCTTTCGCCGGGAATCTCAGGTTTGATTTTGCCGCGATCAGATCAGCCTGCCTGTGCGTTGGTTGTCAATTGATGAGGTGTTCTCGCACTGGCCAGAGGCAGGCTCACCTTAATTCGCGCTCCCCCGATTCCGCGGTTTTCGACCTCAACTGATCCGGTGTGCGCGCGGGCTACCGCATCGACAAAAGCCAGCCCGAGACCATGACCTGTGGAGGTTCTTCCTTTAACCCGGCGGATGAAGAGATACTCCAGGACCTCCGGTTCGAATCCTTTGCCGTTGTCTTCAAATGTCAAGTCTGCGACGTCATCGCGGCATTGCAATAAGGTGCGAACATTCGATCCAGGGGCGAGGTGCTTGAGTTCGTTGTCCAGGAGATTGGCAATCATCCGGTGAATGAGCCCCTCATCGCCATTCACCATTACTGCTTTCTCACTCTCGACGCGAATCCGAATTCCCCGTTCCGCCATTGATGGCTCGTAAAGATCCACCATCGTCTCCACAAGCCGGCTCAGGTCGACCTCTGTCCGCGTCAAACGAAGCGCATCGGCGCGGGCCTCCGCAACATCCAGTGACTTGTTGAGAAAGTCCGTGAGCTGATCAAGTTCCTCAATTGCAGACACAATCGGCTCTGTTTGCTCTTCGTTTTCGGTACGGGAAAGCGACATCTCAAGTTTTCCTCGAATCGCAGTCAATGGACTCCGCAGATCATGCGCCAGAGCGTCAGTAATTGTATGCAGCTGATGCATGGAGCTTTCTATGCGATCGAGCATTCCATTCAAAGTGTGAGCCAGCTGGCTTACCTCATCGTTACGTTGTGTTGCCGGCACCCTCTCGCTCAGGTCAGAATGGCCGATTCTGGAAGCCGCTTCAGTGATTTTGCGGACGTGGCTCAGCATGCGCTTTGTGACAAGGAAAACAATGCCAAACCCCAGGAATACGACTAAAAGCCATAGAAAAAAGAAGCGAAGTTGCAGCTTCCTTAATACCCTCAGCTCGTCGCGCTCTGAGAGTCCGAGATAAATATGGCTGCCGTCGCCCAACTGCAGGCATGCGACTCGAAAGGGGACTGGAAAGCCTGATACTTGTACATCTGTCGGTGTGTCCGGCCGGAATTTCGTTCTCCTGATCGCTTCAAAGTTAGATTGTCCATCGCCGGCCCCCACCCAGAGCTGCGACTGTTGTTGGGCGCTGGTTTCCAAAAAGAATACGGCATCATTGGCACTGCCCTGAGAGGTTGATTTGTTTGGCACTTCGCGCGCGGCGAGTTCTGCGACTTCGCGCACCACTCGACCATACAGCGCGTTTCTCGGAGTCCGTACAGCCACATCGCCAAGGACCTCAACTTCGCCGGAAAGCCATGCGTCGGTCCTGCGTTGAATATCGCTTGACACGAATTGGTGCAGGAAAACGAAAATCACCAGAGTACCGCACGCGAATGCGATCGTCGCCAGGAACGAAATGCGCCAGGCTGCGCTGCGCATTGGTAGCTTACCGGTCTTTGAGGACATATCCTATGCCTCGCATGGTCTTGATGAGGGGGTGCTGCCCGGCGCCATCCACCTTTCCACGAAGCCGGTATATATGGACGTCGACAACATTCGTATCAGGAACGATGCGCATTCCCCAAACTTTGTCGAGAATCATCGATCGTGTGACCACACGACCTGCATTTCTGCACAAATACTCAAGCAGGACAAACTCCTGCTGTGTGAGTTGCAGAAGCTGTCCCCCGCGACTAGCTTCTCTGCGCAAAAGATCGAGTTCAAGATCCTGTACATGCAGTCGGGTCGCTTCACCCTGGAAAGGGGAATTGCGTTTTAGCAGGTTGCGCAATCTCGCCAGCAACTCAGCCAAGGCAAACGGCTTGGTCAGGTAGTCGTCGCCACCCTGCTCCAGCCCGCGTACACGATCATCCACAGATCGGCGCGCCGAAAGAATCAACACTGGCGCTCGCATTCCAAGGTCGCGCAATTGCAGTATCAGGCTTATTCCATCCCGATCCGGCAACCCAAGATCGACAATGAGGATGTCGAATTGACCGCCGATGGCAAGTTGCTCCGCAGTTCGTGCGTTTGGTGCAACTTCCACTTCATATCCCGCTTCTTCAAGAGAGCGCTGCAGGAATCCCTGTATCTCGACTTCGTCTTCCACAAGCAGCAGGCGCATAACGAAAGTTTAGTGCAATGGCGGAACAATGTCAGGTTAGTTGGAGAGCTGGCCAACGAGATCAAGATCAATCGCCACGTCATGCTCAGCTTTCCAGAACATGAAACTCGGGTCCTTGAGACCCCATTGAATATAGGGAATGACGAAGTGCGCTCTTGCGGTCGCCTTGGATCCTTCGATGTGTATCTGCATCGGAATCGTCAAGTCGTGAGGATTGCCGAGCAAGGTGAACACTCCGCTCACCTGAATTGTTGAGTCACCAGAGGATGCAATGGTTCCAGTGTAGGTTTTCGGTGCAAAAGTGATGGTTCCGAATTGATCCGCTTTCAGAATGTCATTATGCATCTTCTTATCGCGGCTGTTGTTTCCGGTTTTTCCACTCTCGGGCAGCACGATTATCAACCCCGACATCTTAGGATTGCTGCGATCATACCCGACCGATCCGGATTGAATATGAAACGTGCCATTTACGACCTCGTGAGTCGTGTTGAGCGTCATCTTGACCTGGCTGGCATCGGGATTGACATCGAACGTATGATGCTGGGCAAGGGCGACTGGAGCGAGAATGACCGCGAAAGTCAAGTTTGCGAGCAGTTTCATTGCATCCCCCGTGAAGGTATGACTACCGACAATTTTCTTGTTGTAACCAGATGTCAACTGGCAAACGCCGGCGGAGCGACAGCGGGCGGCTGGGTGACCCGAGTAAGCCGAGCCGTTACGCGCATCGCACCAGGCCAAACTCTGAGACAGAACGGCAATACTGCGCGCGCGAGTCCGTTGCTCAGGCCATTGGCGGCGATTTCTGCGAGACGCATCTGTGGCACCATTGCCGAGCGCAATTTTGGCTGAAAGAGCGGTGCCGGTTCCGCGGCAATATAGGCAACTGCGGCACGCCGGGCCGTATGCAGGGCGATCGAAATGCCATCACCGGTAAACGATGGGATCACCACCGCCTGATCGCCGATGCAGTAGAGTCCCTCCTCGGTTGTGCGGCGGATGTAGCCATACGGAATATGCGTAACCGTGATCGGCTTGTCGAGCAGCGGCTCCGCGCCGGCAAGCCGCATCGCGAGGTGAGGACAGTCCTGCTGCATCTTCGCGAGAAGACCCTCCCAGCGAAGACCCGTACGTGCGAAATACCGCCGTTGCACTACACAGCAGAAATTCGTAATGCGGTCTTCCACCGGTTGGATGCCACCGTATCCGCCGGCATAGAGCGTGAGCTCAGAGGCGTCTCCCAAGTCAGCGGTCTGCGCTGGTGACATCCGGTAGTACATCTTGAAGCCGATCCATTGGTGAGGGTCCTTCGGGCGGTTGTGGCCACGGAGATCGTGTTTGCCCGTCGCGAGAAAAGCGGTTGGAGCTTCGTAGGTGGCGCCGTCGTCGAGCTTGGCCTGCCAGAGGTTGGTAGCAGTGCGGCTGAGGGACTGCACTCCGCGGCCGCGCTCAACGCGGACTCCCGCGGCGATCGCCTCGGCGATCAGAGCGGTATCGAGCGCCTTGCGCGTGAGCGACTTTGCGGGAAATGGCAATGGGGCCGTCGCGGCGCGTCTTGCCGCGGCCAGCCGAACGTGGTTGATCGGCACGGCGCCCAGCGAGGTCACGTCGATACCGAGCTCATGCAAATCCTCAAGGGCCTCACCGCTAAGGAATTCGCCACAGACTTTATGGTGCGGCGTGGGTTCGCGTTCAATCAGCGTGACGCTTCGTCCCTTTCGCGCCAGCGCAATCGACGCGGCGCAGCCTGCCACTCCACCACCGATGATCAGAACTTCGTCTTGCAATGCGATGCTCCTGATTCAATAAATGTTCAACCAACTTTTTAGAGGGACTCCTCTCTCTAGTAGACGTCTAAAAGGCAGTTTGGCGGGGCATTCTGAACAAAACGTCATTTTGGAGCTGACCAAGTACATGTTCTTTTGGCATCGCACAAAGCTAGATTCAGATTCGAGGCGGTGGATGGAGCGAAGCAATTGGCTTGTGGCTGGTTTGTTGGCGATATCGCTGTGCCGCCCTGCAGCGCATGCAGAGCAAATCACGGTGAAGCATGTCCAATTGCCAATGCACCGGTTTATGGTGGCGCGCTCCGAGTCTGGACAAATCATCGCCAATGTTGAGTTTTCGCAGGCCGTGCAGGGTGATCAGGTGACGATGCACGTGATCTATCGGTTTGTTGATGGCTCAATCGACGATGAGGAGACGACGTACACGCAGCAGGGTACGTTTCGGTTAGTACGCGATCATCACCTACAGATGGGGCCGTTTTTTTCGAGGCCTCTTGACTTTTCGGTGGATGCCTCCACCGGTATGTCGACCAGCCGCACAGACAAGAACGGCAAGACACACGTCGAGAGCAAGCATATGAACCTACCGAATGACCTGGCGAATGGCATAGTGGGGACATTGCTGCTGAACGTGCCGCACAATACGACGCCCTTTCGGGTGGGAATGCTTGCGCCAGTCAGCGGTGGGCGATTGATTCGGCTCCTGATCTCTCCGGAGGACGAACAGACAGTTCACCTGGGCGGACAGACCCTCAAAGCGACAGTGTTTCGCGTTCATCCGGAGTTGGGCGGCATCGTGAGCGTGATTGCGCGGCTGCTCGGACTTCAGCCCAAGGACGTGATGGTGTGGGTACTAGAGGGTGAGGAGCCTGCAGTGGCAGTAGTTGTTGGACAACTCGGCGGTTCCGGGCCTGTAGTCAGCGCGGACCTGGTCGGGACCAGCTTTGACAAGTAGATTCTCTTCAGACCTACGTCTCATTGCGTTAATCCGCGCTTATGAAGCTGAATCGGCGCGCGTGGTGAGTTCGTGCCAGTTGAGGCCGATGTCCACGATCAGGAGCGAGGCAAGTGTGAAGGCAATCACGCCGACTGCCGAGAGAATATCGCCCAGGTGACTCCAGTAGGCGGGCACCAGGTTCAGTACGCGGCTGGAAACGAAGGTAAACGTGACCGCGTACGATCGGGCCATCCACTGCCGGTGTACCTTGATCTGACGGTTACGTGCGGTGACGACTGCAACGGTGGTGCACACCATCCAGGCAGTTGCCTGCATGGAGGTTCCAGGAAGCCCCGGGCGGCCCCAGGCGAGAGCGATTCCCGTAAAAGATCCGACAAAAACCGAGACGAAGTAGATGTAGCCAAGGATGCGATGAAGCCTGCGGTGCAGCTGGCGGACTCGCGAGGAGAAATTGATGGGGCCGATCAAAAGGGCGAGCGTTCCTGCGAGTGTGTGCGGGATGAGAAGATGGCGGTCGGCAATCACCTGGAGACGGTAGGCATGGTACATCGGATAATCGGTGTAAAGCAGCAGCTCTGAGGTAATCACAACAAAGAGCGTGATGAGACCAAGCGCGAGCCAGAGAGTGATCTTCAACCTGGAAGCAGTCGATCTTGGCGCTAATACCGTAGAAGTTGACATGGTTTGCCCTTTAAGTAGTTAGACGAAATCAAGTGCGCGAGCGTCGCGTTGAGCGGGAATTGTCGACCGATCCAAGACCATGGCATCACACGCGCCTGATGAACGGCGGCTTCACTTCCACCGTCCAACACACAGCCGCCCCGGTCGCCAGCGCTCGATCGTCACAGACTCTCTCGGGATACCGGCCTTCGCTAACAACCGTTCCCAGTCTTCCCTTCGGAATGCTCGCCGGAACGATACCGGTCCATCGTGTCGAACAATCCGGTGCCACGGCACCCACCCAAACATTCGGCTGCACCACTTCGAACGCTCCAGATCATTGATGAACCAACCCAGCGTCACGTTCGCTTCCATCCATTTCAATAGCGAGACGATTTCGTCGTCTTCAAGATGATGTGTCATCAGTGAGCTGACGATGACATGCAAAGGGCTCTCTGTTTGATACGCCATACAGTCGCCCGTCACCCAGGCGATGCCGAGTTCCTTGGGCGTAGACTCGGCTGCTGCGCGCGCAGCATGCGGATTCAAGTCGATCCCCGTTAACTGAACGGCAATGCTTCGCCGCCGAGCCCAGCCTGCAATCTGCCGCAACACGCCACCGCCGCCGCTGCCCACGTCGACTATATGAACTGGTTCATGCGATCTGTGCCGCAATCGCTCCAGCCAGGCCAGCGTGGGGCGATATCCCATCAGCCAGCGGTTGACCTGTTCCAGGCTGCGCAGGCAGTCGCGAAAATCGTCATAGCTGCAATCTCCATCCATCAACTCCGGTAACTTACGCGGAGAAATCCGACGACTGAAATCACACTCAACACTAGACCACATGGAAGCGTATCGTCTCCGCTGTCAGGCCCGGCCCTAACGACATCGCGCACCCGAGCTGCCCTGGCCGCGCCTGCTGCATGATCCTCTGCAACACAAACATCACGGTCGCCGAAGACATGTTGCCGAAGCACGACAACACCTCGCGCGACGCCGCCAGCGCATCAGGTGGCAGTTCCAGTCCGTTCTCTACCGCGTCAAGGATCGATCGGTCGCCGGGATGGACCGCCCATAGGTCGATGCCGTTGCGCTGCCGCATCAATTCGCCCTCATGTAGAGCGCAGCCCAGTTCTCCCGGCACCTGCCCTGATAGAAACATGTCGAACCCGAAATCGCGGATTTTCCACGTAATCAGCCCTCTCGTGTTGTGAACCATAAAGGCCTTGAAGCTATCCAGAGCAAGTCCCTGCTCAGTCGCGGTAATCAGACTTGCCGCCGCACCATCTGCAAAAACCAGAAAGGATAGCATCTGCTCCAGTTCTTGCGTCTCCTGGAAGTGCAGCGTGCACAGCTCCAGGTTGACCATCAGAACACCTGCCTTCGGATCTGAGCGCACAATGTGCCGTGCCAGCTTTAGCGCGTTGATTGCGGCATAGCATCCCATGAACCCGACCATCGTGCGTTCGACGTCGGGCGAAAGCCCAAGATGATCGACGATCTCAAAGTCGAGCCCCGGCGCATAAAGTCCCGTGCAACAGGTGACCAGTACGTGCGTAATTCCGGAGCGTTCTTCCTCATTGAGCGCAAGCCGATCCACGGCGTTCCTCATCAACTCTGGCGCATTCCGCTCAAACAGTTCCATGCGCCTCGCCGTGTTGGGAAAGTTGCCTAGTCGGTAAAACTCGCGCGCGTCATGCAACGAGAACTGGCCGGAGTGCTTGAATGGATCGAGGAATGAATAGCGATGCGCGATGTTGGCACGGCTCGCCATTCTACGGAAGACTGCACGCAGGCGGGGGTTGGCAAGCATCATCTCGGCGAAGCTGACGAAGGCCTCATGCACATCGTGTTCCGGTACGGCAGTGGAGATACGGTTCAAGTAAGCCGCAGTCATGCGCAGTAAACCCTTTGCCCCGAATGTGGGGTTTGATGTCGTGTGAATGTTCGGTGGAAACTGGACCACGAAGAGACGACGAGCCAGCGACAGTCGACTATTTGAAAGAACAGGCTCCGGATTCCCAGCACTACGGCTACTCTTTGAGACGAAAGCTCTCTTCTTTTGATAGCACTTTTCAAACGGGGTATAAGATGACGATTTGTTCATGGAAAACGCAGCCGCTCCTGAGACTGTCGAATGCGGCCAAATGCAAAATATCTGCAATTGATCCACTATGGCTGACCACTCGCTCCTTTGGGAGCGTGCGATGTAAAGCGCTTCAGGAGGAACTCGCGGACCAGATTTGCCGCCGCGTCTCCGCCCGTGTCCGCCAGGCCATTCAAAAGGACCAGCGAAGCACCGCGGTCAGAAGATGGATAGTAGAGGTTCGAAATAGCGCCGGCGGAGAAGTTCCCAAGCACGTTCGAATAGTTTGGTCTCCATCGTCCATCGTCGTTTCTGGTCATGATGGCGGCAGATATCGCATACAGCGCGCGCGAGCGAATTGACCCCTTACCTTTGTAGAAGTAGCGCGGGTCTTGGTGGAAGAGGGCAGGGTAAATAGCTCTGCTTAACATGTCAGCCGAAACAAGGGTTGCCAAGGCGGCGCCGTATCGCTTTCCATATCCTTCAATTCCGCTGCCATACTCGGGGAAAACATTCTCATATTGCTCTGCGCCAGCAATGCCCGCCACTGCCAGAAGCGATACCGGATCGAGAACCGACCGAATGCCCAGCTGAAGTTTCTGCTTGGCCTCCATGGGCGGCGCGTTCCAATCGTAAGAACTATAGAAATTGGGAATAACCCCAATTACCCGCTGCTGGACCGCGATCCGCACCTGCTCCTCGGCCAATTCTTCCTTATTTCCACTTACGGTCACGGTGGTGGACCCGCCAGAGACAGCCAAGACAATTTGAGGGGCAATCAAGACCTGGCCTACTCGCAAGGGGATTGGTGCTGAGGTGAAAGTGCTCATTCCCTGGCCTGACACGGTGATCTTGTAAACAGCAGGCGGCAGACCTGTGAACGCAAACTGCCCGTCACCGCCAGAGATTACGGTTCGTTTGTTGAAATCGACTGAACTCGACAGAGACACGTGCGCGCCTTCCACTACGTCTCCGCTTGTGTCAATCACCGTTCCGGAAATCTGCCCGGTAGCGCTCTGCCGTGGATCGTCTGGTCCCATTTGACTCTTAGCTTGCGTCGGTAGGGGTGCGTCAGGGACTTGCGCCGAGATTCGCGGATGCCAAATTAAGACCGAGAAAAGAATTGCGTACGGAGCCACTGCGAAGGCCCACTGCTTCAAATGTAAGAGCAGTCGTCCTATCCGATGAGTCTGCAGGAGCCAGGAAGTATACGCAGAATAGGCATGAGCTTCACTCATGCTTCCTCTGACACAGAAGAGGTTCATTGGGAATCCACTTATGAACAAGATGACGAAAAGTTCAGGTTCGCCTTCGACACAGGGAATGCTTCGGGGCCTTGCCGCTCTCGTCGGCACTGCGGCCGATTTCCGTGATCACCTTGAAGAAACTCGCAGCAAAAGATCATTCAATAGCTCGGCCTCTTTGGAGCCTAATCTCCGCTCGCATTCCCTGTCGCAATGGGTATAAAAGGCGTTATTGACTGCGTGAAATCGAAACAGTCTGCGAAGCCGTCCGCGCTCGCGTCGCGCTGGCCCAGTGAACCGAGATTGAAATTGTGCTCGATGAAGGTGATGAATCCGCTGGCCTCATGCACCTTATGTGAAATGTACCCGTGCTTTGCCCAGGGCGAAATTACCAGCAGGGGAACGCGGAAGCCAAGGCCCATCTCATCGACCTTCGGAGGCAGGACATGGTCATACCAGCCGCCCCAATCGTCCCAGGTCACGAAGATGGCGGTGGAATTCCAGTACTTGCTTTGGCCGATGGCATTCACGATTGAAGCGACCCAGTCGGGTCCGTTAGTGGTTCCAGAGCCCGGATGGTCGGAGTTATCCATATCGGGAACGATCCAGGTAACTTGAGCAAGCTCTTGATTCGCGATGTCGACCTGGAAACGCGTGGCGGGAAAGATCACCTTCGTCTGCCAATCGCTGCTGTACCGAATATGGCGAACGGCCTGAAATGCCGCAAGCTCATAGAAACCATCATCGGGATCTGGCGCGTAGTAGCGCCATGAAGCACCCGCCTGATCGAGCAGATCGGCGATAGTCCGGTAGTCGAAACAGGGCGGAAGTCCCGGCGTAACTTCTGTACCGTTGGGACCGATGAGCGGCGCCACTGAACTCGAGCCGGCGTCGCATCCCCAGCCTCCGCTCGGGTTTTCGGCGACAAGGCCGGATTGGCCAGCGATGAGATATTGATGCGAGGGGTAACTTGGGCCGCTGCTGGACTCGAACATCCGGTCACCCAGCGCATATTCGCGGGCAAGAGTCCAATAAGGCTCCACTTGCGACTCTGGCACATACGAATAAGCCAGCGTGGAAGGACTGACCTGGGTCTGCGCAAAGCCATCCATTGCACCGTTGTGCACAGCGTGCACCCAGCTCAGGTGACTGTGATCGAGATCGCGGCTATCGGAGAGCGAGACCGGCTGAAGAGGAATGACCGTACCATTGCTGACGCCACTTTGCACCGTGTCCGCACCTGGAAAGCCGTTGAACAGGTTATCAAAGGTACGATTCTCCTGCATGATGATCACGATGTGATCGATCGGTGAACCTGCCACCGGTAGAACTTTTTCGGGCGGCAACGGCGGTGACGGTTGCAAGATGGCTGTAGCACAGCCAAGCAGAGATGAAGCCCCAGCCACGCTTGCCAAGATGCACGCTGCATCGTGGCATATTCGGTTTCCCGTCCGCTTGAGACTCTTGCCACGACAACTGTCTGACATAGTGCAACCTCAGTTTGCAGGATGCACGATCGTTATCGCTTTGATCGACAAGGTCCGATGACCGATTTCGTTCATGCTTCCTCTGACAGGCAGAGCTGATCGTTGGGAATCCATTCACGCGGAAAATGACGAAGAATTCATTCACCGGCTTGTTCATCTCCGAACGGATCTCGGGCTTTCAGCGCTAAGGTGACTGCTTTGGGATTGTGATGTTTTAAGGTCCGTCACTGGGATTGTCAATCGTCTGAAATGAACGAACTGTCATTCAGACGGGCACGCCAATTTGCTTTCCATCGTGTATTGAAAGCCGTCTCATCCAGAGGCATCTTTTCCCCTGACTGCGAGCCTCTGGCAACTGCCTTCGATCGGCTGAACAGCTTTATCACCTGGAAGTACGAGAAACATCGATGCGTCCGAGATCGAATTCGTTCTACCACGAGGTTAGCTCTCGCCTGCGGCATCTCGAGATGTCCAACATCCATTTGGTCTTTCTTATCGCGTTCTCGTTGCAAGCGGTGGCATGCGCGCAGACGTTGCACCTTAGGCAACCTGCTAAGCCCGCGGCATCGTCAAATCCCGCTCCAGCACCAGAAATAGAGGCGCCTTCGTCTGTTGAGCTGCCGCGCGGCACAAGTCTGCAGGTGGAGATTCCACGGCAATATCCAATGAAGCGCGACGAACCTATCCAGGGGACGCTGTTGCATCCTTTGTTCGTCGATGGCAAGCTGGTGATTTCGAAAGGAGCGAAGGTGCGGGGCAAGGTTGTGGGCCTCGAACCTGACACCAAAGCGCGCCTGCACGCGCGATTGCTCGGCGACTTCACGCCCTTTCATCGGCCCCAGGTGCAATTTGACGAGATCGAATTGTCCGGCGAAAGTCTGTTCATGAAAGGCGAAACCGTGACCGATGGTGCGCCGGTACTGCAGCTATCGACACCAGGGGCCGCGCCAAAGAAATCATTGGTCGCGCGTGAAGTGTCGAAGGCGAAAGCGGACGTGCATGACCGGATAGCGTGGTTCACCGCGCCCGGACTCAAAGACCGCGCGATGCAGATGCTCTATCACCAGCTTCCGTATCACCCCGAAAGAATCGCGGCACATACGGCATGGTCGTTCGAATTGGCGGCGCCACTCGATGTGCCTTCGGCTCAGGTATCCGCAAGGCCATCCTCAGCGGCGGCGCCAGCCGTAGGCAAGCCCGAGACGTGGTCTGTGAATGCGTTGCTGACCTCCACCATTACTTCGGCCAATGCGAGGCCCGGTGATCCGGTCGTTGCGCTCGTCGTCGAGCCGGTTTACGACAGTAGCCAGCAACTCGTGGTCCCGCAGGGATCGCTGCTGATAGGCAAGGTGACTAAGGCGAAAGCGGCGCGCTCCTTTGGCCGCAACGGCAAGCTGCGATTCACCTTTCAGCAGGTGCGATTCCCCGAGGGCTTTGGCAAACCAGTCGAGGGCTCGCTCGGCGGTGCGACGACAGAGAAGACACAGAACCTGCAGATGGACGCCGAGGGCACCGTCACCCCGCGGAACGAGTCGAGCGCCATCGCACCGATACTGCTCACTGTTCTGGCAGGACGCGCGCTCGATGAGGACGGGAACATGACGGCTGATACTGGCGTCGCTTCGAACGGGTTCGGCCTCGTAGGACGCGTCATTGGCATCGCCGCAGGCAGTCGTAATCTTGCTGCCGGCATCGGCTATTACGCGGCGGGCCTTTCGTTCTACGAGAACTTCCTGCGAGCCGGCCACGACGTCGTATTCCCAAAAGACACACGCATCGAGATCGAGACAACACCGCTGCGCGCACCGGTGCTCAAGCCCGAAGTGCAATAGTGGTCTGAGCGCTTCGCACGTTTTCGTTCCAGGAGCGGGATTTTCGACCCGACGCGGCAAAGTCTTTGAACTGAATCTTGCGGTCCGGCGCTGTCCAGCGGCTATCGGTTTGCGGGGACAGCGCCTTTAGGGGCTTGCCCTGGCGTTTGTCCCTGAACTACGGCAACCACCTCAGGCGACAGCGGCTTGTCGGCATTGGCTAGAAGCAATGACACCTGCCAAATTTGCTGGTCGCTCAGAATCTTGTCGTATGCAGGCATGCCGGTCAAGCGGAGACCATTCTTGACCTTCCAATAGGTCTCGCCGGGGGGATCGTCACTCACGCCGACAACCTTTCCATCGTGGTGCGGCTGCCAGAGTTGCGGAGCGCGCGGGAACATGTGTGCGGCAAAATCTGAGGGCCTTCCCTGGAGTCCATGGCATGCCGCGCATTGCTCACGATAAATCTGTGCTCCAGCCAAGAAGTCGGCAGCCGATGGCTGTAGTGGCACCGATTTCGGCATTTCGCTCTCAATGCGCGAATGCATAGGCACATTCACAATCTGGCGCTCAAACGGCAATTGCCCGTCGGCAACCGCCACGGGCGGATGCCCCATTTTGAGCCAACCCAGCACAAAAAGCGGAACCAGGAGTAGTCCAACGATCAACCCAATCGCGAAACGAAGCATAACTTCCGAACGACCTCCGACGTCACGGGCTGTGCCTAGAGAACGGCCGTGCAGGCTGAACTATCTTCGAGCTTAAAGACTTACTAATAGACCAAAGTTTTTCACCTTTGTTTTCATAGACGGTCCACCTTCGCTCTAAGACTTGCCAAAAAGATAATCACCTCAAAGGAGAGAGGCTACTTGATCCAAGTGAGCACCTTCGAAGATGACGATTTGTTCATGCGGCTTGGCCATTCAGTTGGTTTAGCATCAACTCCAATGTGATGGTTTCGCAACGGCGTCGATCTCTTCGTCGGATTCTGCATGTTCTCGCCGCGGCTTCGCTTCCCGTCCTTGTTTGCAGCGCGGGCGCGCAGAATCCTGCTGAAAACCTGCCAGATGCGCCGTCGCCCCAGAATCAGACTAGCCTCAGTACCGTCACTGTCCGCGGCACCCCAGTTCGAATTCTTAAAGACCAGGAAGCCGTCTGGACCAGCCCAGCACGAATCCGCGAGTCTAATGCGCTTGGCCCGCTTGCGCTCGTTCTTGCAACGGCCCTTATGATGACCACTGATCACCAGGTGATGTCTTCTTCAAGGCTACGGGATCCTTCGCTCAACAACCAGGCGACGACGGCTTCCACCGGTCTCCTGGGCAGCTTTGTCGCTGCGCCCGTGGCGATCTATGGACTTGGGGCATTGCATCACGACGACCACGCCACGGAGACGGGCATCCTCGGCGGAGAGGCTATGGTCGATAGCCTAGCGGTATCTGAAGTCCTGAAAGCGGTTTCGATGCGTGAACGCCCTACTGTCGATAACGCAAAAGGCAAGTTTTTCCAATCCAGCGTTGGCCTCAATTCGTCGTTCCCTTCAAACCACGCGATCGTCGCGTGGTCGTCAGCAGCCGTGATTGCGTCTGAATACGATGGACTACTGACGCAGGTTCTGGCATACGGCCTGGCGACTGGCGTGAGTACGACGCGAGTTCTAGCTCGTCAGCACTTCCCCTCTGACGTGCTAGTGGGTAGTGCGGTCGGTTGGATGATTGGGCGATACGTTGTACATCACCGAAGACGCTTAGACTGAACGTGGGTACGCGGCAGCCTTTCGATGTCGGGCTTCAGACTTCGTTTGGAATGTTGACTCGTCCAATGAATCCCTATGATGACTCGCAGAGATTTCCTGATCGACTCCGCACACGTCTTAGCTGGAACCTCCTTGCTTGCGCGCTCCCTCACTCTGCCTGCTCAACCGCAGCCAACTGCCGATTACAGCATCCGCATCGCGCCCATCAGCCTCGAAATCGCTCCCGGCAAAATCATCCGCACCACAGCATTCAACGGCAAGGTTCCCGGCGATCTCATTCGGATACGAGAGGGGCAGCAGGTCACGATCGATGTGATGAACGAAACCGATTCATCCGATATCGTGCACTGGCACGGCCTGCAGATACCTTCATTGCAAGATGGAGCCACGGAAGAGGGCTCGCCCGAAGTAGCGCCACATGGTGGCATGCAGCGCTACACGTGGGTAGCGAAACCCGCCGGCTGCCGCTGGTACCACTCGCACGTGTCTGCTGGCCACAACCTGAATCGCGCGACCTACACGGGCGAATTCGGTTTCCTCGTGATCGAACCTGCATCGAATCCCGCGCGATACGACCAGGAAGTCTTCCTGGCGCTCCACGACTGGGAAGGTCACGCGCAAGGCGGCGCTGAGGGCTATCAGGAAGTCACCTACAGCCACGCCACCATCAACGACCGCATGCTCGGATTCGGCGATCCTATCCGCGTCAGAGAAGGCCAGCGCGTACTGTTCCACTTCCTCAATGCCAGCGCCACTCTCATGCACGATCTTGCGTTGCCGGGCCATCGCTTTCTCGTTACCGCACTCGACGGCAATCCCGTCCCCACACCGTCCTCCGTTGAAACTATCCGTCTCGGTGTCGCCGAGCGCGTGGACGCCATCGTGGAAATGAATCAACCTGGCGTTTGGATTCTCGGTGAGACCAACCCCACAATCCGCAAATCAGGAATGGGAGTTGTGGTCGAATATGCCGGGCGCACCGGTAAGCCCGAATGGTGCGATCCCTCGCGGTTCGACTTCCAATACGAAAATTTCGCGTCAACTGCGCCCACTGTGATTCCGGCTCAGGACGAAGTCATTGTTCCGCTGGTATTCAAGCCAAAGTTCGAAGGGTACGGAGATTTTGATCACTGGACCATTAACGGTCTTTCCTGGCCCGATGCCAAGACCATACAGCTCAAAGAAGGAACCCGCTATCGGCTTGTGTTCGACAACCAAAGCACTGACATTCATCCCGTGCATTTGCACCGGCACTCATTTGAGCTCAAATCCTTAAGTGGCAAACCAACCGCGGGGATTTTAAAAGATGTCGTTCTCCTGGCAGCAGGCAAAAAGACAGAAGTCACCTTCACGGCAGACAATCCAGGCAAAACGTTATTTCATTGCCATCAGCAGGATCACATGGACTCCGGGTTCATGATGCTCTTTGACTATGTTTAGCCAAACGAAGAAGGGAGAAATGCAGTCTTTGGTCAATCCTATTCGCACTCTTCCGGCACTCGCCGTCCTTGCATTTTGGCTCTTTTCCCTTTCTCCGTTGTTTTCCCAGGAGAACTACGAAATCCAGGTCTATCCTTCCGAGACGCAAGCGCCCGGCACCCTTCTTGTCGAGCTGCACAGCAACTACACCGTCGAAGGCAGCACCACAACGCAGTTCGGTATGCTGCCAACGCAGGGGCAGGAACATGAGACGGTCGAATTCACGCAAGGCATCAACGATTGGGCGGAAGTGGGTTTCTACGTTTTCACTGAGGAGCACAACGGCACTGGAGTTCAGTGGGTCGGGGATCACATTCGCCCTCGCGTGCGCGTCCCGTCCAGTTGGCACTGGCCGGTAGGCGTGAGCGTATCCAATGAGATCGGTTACGCGCGCGCGGCCTATGCGAATCCAACCTGGGTCTGGCAGATCATGCCCATCGTCGACAAGACCGTCGGCAAGTGGTACGGGGCGGTCAACACGACAATGGACTGGGGCATCCACCCCACTTCGTTGCCGCCAGGAACCCCGCAGTCCGTGGCGAACTATTATTACCGCGACGTATCGCCTCATGGCATCACCTTCGGTCCGGCTGCGACGCTCACCTACCAGCCGAAACCGGTGTTCAACTTCGGCATTGAATACTACGGTTATTGGGGCGAGTTCGGACATTTCGTCAATCTTCACAACCAGCAGCATCAGGTTTTTCCCGTCGTCAACCTGTTCGTTTCCCCAAAGTGGGAGATCAACTTCGGCGCCGGATGGGGTGCTACCGCTTCAACCGACCATCTGATTGTCAAGGTAGTTCTCGGCCGCTACTTCAACTGGGGGAAAGAAAAGACTCCTGTCGGCCCGACCGTCCAATGATCTGTGTTCCAGGAAACCCAAATCAATTACACGCTTGAATGTAGCGGCGCCACTATTCCGGTCGTCCCGTGTAGTGCACCACTCGATGAACTTCTGAGTGGTCTTCCAGGGACTCAAGATGAGTGGTCACTTCCGCCGGCACCCCCAAATCCAACGAAAGGCGATCTTCGACCAACGTCGCGAGGCGATGTGCCTCGCCTACATCCATTCTCTGCGGAAACAAAAGATGGACTTCGATCAACTGGCGATAGCCTGTGGTACGAAAACGAACTCCATGATATTGAACGCCGAGTTCATTACAAATAGTGTCGAGCTGATTGCGAATTTCGTGTCCAACTTTCGGATCCGAGTAGTCCAGCAGCCCCTTGAATGACTGCCACATCAGCCGTCCGCCTGACCATAAAATGTTCGCGGATACAAGAAATGCGACAACGGGATCCAGGATCTTACGGCCAGTCAACATCACCAAAAGAAGTCCCGCAACCACACCGAAACTGGTCCAGCTATCGGTAAGGACATGTTTGCCGTCAGCCTCAAGAATGAGCGAGTTGTTTCGCTTGCCAATTCGCACCAGATACCAGCCGAGGCCGGCATTCAGAACGCCCGCGGCGATGATCAAGAACACGCCATTCCCGAGATTCTCAAGAACCACGCCATGTCTCAGCTTTTGAACGGTCGTGTAAAGAATGCTTCCTGCGGCGAGAACAATCATCGCGCCTTCAAAGCCGGCGGAGAAGAAAGTGATCCGTTCGTAGCCGTATTGGAACTTGGGTACAGCCGGCCGCGTGCTGAGCCAGAGGCTGAATAGGGCAAACGCAACTGCGACTACGTGCACCACGGATTCAGCGGCGTCGGAGAAGATGGCGGCAGAGCCTGTGAGCAGATAGGCCGTCATCTTGCCTGTGAGCATCAACACGCCCACAACCAATGAGAGGCGCATGGCGAAGTGCGCGTCACGTAGCTTCCGTTCGCTCATGGCTGATGGAGATCGGCTTGTCTCGTCGTTCATGCGTGCCGTTCCGGGTATTTCCAACATCGTTGCAGGGGCCGACTCCCACTAAACACCATATTCATTCGCGGTCGAAGGGCAGTCAAAGAAAGTCGACACCATCGAGGTTTCGCGGGTGCGTGAGGATGAGGGTGCGGACATTCCTATTATCGAGGCCGACGTTGTGAACGAGCATTCTCATTTTTTGTGCGCCCGAGGGAAATGATCCCCGCGGGGCCGCTGCTCCGAAGAACATCCACACATGGCTGCGCTTGCTGCCCCGCATTGGAGGTGAAGATTACTAGCGCGCCGCCATCCACGCCTGCCAGAACACCACAGCCATCATGAACACCACATACACCCGCAGTGCCCACAGCAGTGCTAACTCTTCGCCACGTAGCTTCCGTCGCGGCAGGGCGACGCGCTTCGCCTCGGCTAGCTGATTCGGTTCCAGTGTCGACAGCACAAACCCAGCGTCCGCTTCGCTATACTCGCGTTTCGCACTTATCATCGCCTATCGACCTCCCAGCCACGCGAGCGCCTGCGGAGCCACTACGCTCATCCCGTACAGCACACCCGCCGCGGTCAACAGCAGGACCACCGCGCCGGCCAGCACGTTCGCCCAGCGAGGGCTCTCCACTCCGCCCATAATCTCTCTGTCGTTCACCAGCAGATACAGGAACACGAGCGCAGGCGGCATCGCGAGGACCGCCACCACGTTCACGACCAGCACAACAAATACCAATGGCAGCCCCGGAATCAGCACAATCCCCGCCGCCGCCGCGGCGCACAGACTCAGCACCGCATAGAACGGCTTGCCCTCGCCCAACGGCAGGTTCAAGCTGTGTGGCTTCCGTGCCACTTCGCCGAAGGCATAGGCCGAGGAGATCGAAATCGTAATCGACGCCACAACCCCCGCTTCCACCATCCCCAGCGCGAATAACGCCGCTCCGGCGTGTCCGATCACCGGCTCAAGCGCCTGTGCGAACTGCGCTGCTTCAAAGTTCCCCGCGCTGATGTGTCCCGCCAGCGGCGCCGCCGCCACAATAGCCCCCAGCGCCGCCGCCGCTGCTAGTGCCGCGCCGAGCGCCGTATCTAATCGTCCAAAGTGGATGTCCTTCACGGTCATCCCCTTGTCCACAGTCGCGCTTTGCTGGAAAAACAGCATCCACGGCGTTACTGTCGCTCCAATGTCTGAGAGCACGATCAGCACCATGTTCTTGTCCAGCGCCGGCACGGGCTGCCAGGTGGCAAAGGAATGCGCCACTGTGCTCCAGTGTGGATGCGTCATCAGCGCCAGGGGAACGAAGATCAGGTTGAATGCCGCCGCTGCCAGCGTTAGTCGTTCCCACGTCCAGTACCGGTGGCTCAGCAGCGCCGAATAGAGCACCACTAACGCAAGCAGGATGGCTGCCCAGGGCGGGACTCCGAAGAATCCCAGCCCTGCCCTCACCGCGATGAACTCCGTGATCAGTGTCAGAAAATTCCCGATTCCGAGGTCAATCATCGAAAACCAGCCCCAGAACGGTCCAAATCGCTCGAAGATGAGCTCCGCGTGCCCTCGGTGCGTCGCAGCCCCAAGCCGCACCGTCATCTCCTGCACCACCAGCGCCATGGCGAACGTGAGCACTACAAACGGCAGGAAGAACCCCAGCCCATACGTTGCCCCGGTGGCGGCGTAGGACAGCATGCTTGGCCCGTCGTTCTCTCCCAGCATCACCAGAATTCCCGGTCCAATCAGCAGCCAAAGCAGCCACGCCTTTCCGCGCAGCCCGTGCGCTGTCCGCGCTGTCCGTACCCGCGCCCGGTCCTGCGCCCGGTCTATGTCCTCGTGCGTGACGGCAACGGCGCCGGCGACCGTTGCCCGCGTTGAAACACGCGACTCGTCCCCGATTTGAGTGCTCACACTCATCCCCGCACTGCCCTAATTGAAAGATTTGCTGGCTTGTCGAGAGTTTATCGCCTCGGACTGGGAATTGAAAACCATAGTTAAGTGTGCAGTGTTAATAAATGTTTACAGCTCCCACCGCTCTCCCGCCAGGACTGCAGCTTGGCCCCAAGAAGCTCGGATTCCGCGATCGGACTGCCTGCGAAAATGCGTTAATACGAACTTCCGGTATTGCCCGTCAAAAACCGGCAAAGGAATTCAGCGCCAGGGTTCCAATCGATGCTCCTTGAATTCACGCGGCAACTCCAGCAGACGTCCAGCGTCCACGGAGCGCACCGCCCACTCAATCAGCGAGCGATATTGGTCGAAATGGGTGATACTACCCAGCCATTGGGAACCTGCCTCTGAATTCACCACGACTACATTTGGAACGTCGCACGCGCCCACGCAGCCACTTACGGTGAGCTGAAACCGTTTTAAGAGCCCACGCTTTCGCCACTCATCCTTCAGCCACTCGACCGGGACCTCGGGGTGGTCCTTCAACGGAGTGTCCTAGTGTACTTTGGGTCGATCTTGCCAGTGTCGCGGGGGCGTCCTTTCTACCCGAACGCGCAGACCAGCCTTGTGAGACACAGCATCAGCAAAAAGCCAACGAGCCCAAGGGATAGCACCAGACTGTGGCTTGCGCGGCGCCAGGCGTCGGGAAGCAGACTGAAGAACGCGGTAAAGAGAAAGGATCCTGCTGCTAGGCTGAGAAAGACCATGACGAGTGCATTGGAGACTCGAAAGAGATGGGCTGCGATCAGGCCGCCCGCGATGGGCGCCAGGGCGTCGAGCGCCAGGAATCCGTAGTCGGTCCATCCGGGTTTTTCTGCGCCGGTGGCCAGCAGAATCGTGTTCAATCCGTCGCATATATCATGCGCTACAACTCCGAGCCCCACAATCAGCCCCAATTGCAGCGATATGGTGGACGCAGCGAAGATAGCCGTTCCATCGAGAGTGCTATGCACAATGAGGAAAGAGGCGCTCACTCTTCCGGCCGCACGATTACCGACCTTGTTTGCTCGATAACGGGACGCTGCCTCGCCGATGCAGAAGATAAGCAGGCCGCCTAGGGCCGCGATGGGAAAAACCAGTGTCTTCGATGAACCTGAGCTTTCCGCGGCCGACACTGCGGAGGGGAATAAATCCAGCAGTGCAGCGCCGACGAGCACTCCCGTGCCGAAAGACATGAGCAGATGGACTCTCCGCTGCAGCAGGACGGCGCAATAGCCGCCAACAGAGGTTGAAACGGCCGCCATCGAGGTGAGAAGCAGAGGGTTCATCCTGTGACTCCCATGATTCTTCTGAAGGTCATCCCTGACCTGGTTGTCGTCGTCGCGTAGGTCAATAAGTTTCAATCGCATCCGGCCACGCTCGTTTTCTTGCTGTGCACCCTAACCGCGTGGACTCTGTACCAAAGGAACCACGAGAGCCCGGCAATAATCACCGGGATCGTCAAGAGCTGCCCCTTGTTCATCCATCCCCAGTAAACGGGTTGGCCCAGATCCGGCTGCCTCCAGAATTCGTCCACGAAACGTCCCGCACCGTAGACCGTCAGGACAATCGCCGTGGTAATTCCGGGGCGGGAGGATTTGCCGTACACCGCTAGACCCACAAGGAAGACCAAGATCCCTTCAATCCCGGCGGCATAAAGCTGGCTGGGATGACGCGGCGCCTGATAGCCGTTCACCAGAGGCGCATCAGGGAAAACGACCGCCCATGGAACACGAGTTGGTCTGCCCCACAGTTCTCCGTTCACAAAATTCGCAATGCGGCCCAGGGCGATGCCGAGCGGCCCGGTTGCCGCCGCTGCGTCCAGCAGCGAGAGAGTGTTCAGACCCCGGCGGCGCGCGAAGAGCCAGACAGCAACGACCAGCCCAGCCATTCCGCCGTGGCTTGCCATGCCGCCATGCCAGACCTCCAGAATCTCAAGGGGGCGATGTGCGACCTCTTGCAGGTTGTACAGGAGGCAGTAGCCCAATCGGCCGCCAATCATCACGCCCAGCGCAACATAGAGGATGAAGGTGGCGACTTCCGTCTCGGCAATCGGCAGTTTCCCTCGGCGAGCCCAGCGTGCAAGAATCCACCCGGCGAGCAGGAATCCTGCTAAGTATGCGAGTCCGTACCAGCGAACTCCAAAGCCGTTACCGAAATGGACGAACCACGGATTGAGCCGATCGACCCAGTAGTGGTGTGCCGGAACTAAGGAGTTGAGGCAGATCATCATAGTGATAATGGTATATCATTATCATGACAGCCCGATCAGCGCATCCGATAATGCTTCATTTCGGGTGGTGGTTTGGTGCAGGGTTCCGGCCCTTTGGAGGCCTTAATCTGCACAGAGGAGATTCGATTGAGCAACAGGGACATTCGAAATACCAGACAAAAGATTGCCATTCGAGAGGCTTTTGCAGAAGCCGATCGGCCGCTGTCTCCTGAAGAAGTTCTCCGATCGGCACAGCAGCGCCATCCGGGTGTTGGGATTGCCACGGTGTACCGAAACATCCAGACGCTGGTTGAGGAAGGATGGCTGCAGCCGGTCGAAGTACCTGGCGACGCGACGCGCTACGAATTGGCCGGCAAAAAGCATCATCACCATTTTCAATGCAACGACTGCGGGAAGCTGTATGACTTGGAAGGGTGTGTTGCCCAGAGCAGGCCAAGATTACCCAGAGGTTTTCGTGTATCGGGACACGAATTTTACGTTTACGGCACATGTGCGGCGTGTATCCCCGCCAAGTAGTAACGCGACGTCCAAACCCTCGGTTTGAACCATCAAGAGGGAGCACTGAGACTTAGCGCCAGGGTTCGATCCGATGGTCGTTGAATTCGCGCGGCAACTCCAGCAGATGTCCAGCATCAACGGAGCGCACCGCCCACTCAATCAGCGAACGATATTGGTCGAAATGGGTGATTCTACCCAGCCATTGGGAACCCGCCTCTGAATTCACCACCACGACGTTGGGAACGTCGCACGGGCCGACGCAGCCACTCACTGTGAGCTGAAACCGCTTTAAGAGGCCACGCTTTCGCCATTCATCCTTCAGCCACTCGACCGGCACCTCGGGGCGGTCTTTTTGCGTTGCCCCGCAGCAGCAGCCGTGACACACAATCATCTGGCCGATCACGAGGCGTTTGGTCTCCAGCATCGTTTCGCTCCTTGCCTACTACTCATCATATAGTATAGGGGAGTATATTACTTACAAGGGAGAAAGACATTGTCGCACATCTCGAAAAACAAAACGAAGACGCTCTCGCGCGTCCGACGCATCAGGGGCCAGGTGGAGGCTATCGAACGTGCCCTTGAAGGTGAAGGTGAGTGCGAGGAGATTCTGCAGTTGGTCGCGTCCTGCCGCGGCGCTCTCAACGGTTTGATGGCGGAGTTGATCGAAGGCCACTTGCGCTATCACGTGCTCGACCCTGCGCAGAAGACACGCCCAGCGCAGCAAGCGGCGGCGGACGACTTGATCGCCGTGGTGAAACGCTATTTCAACTGAAGTGCCAGGAGATCTTATGGCCGCCACTCACGACACTGCGACGCACGTCCACGAGGACGAGATGCATTTAGACCACCCTCCACAACAGCACCACGAAGGCCACGATCATGAAGACGGCCATGAGCACGCCTTCGAGCTCGTAGAGGTGCTTCGTGTTCTGTTTGTAGCATTGGCAGCGGCGGCGGTTTGGTTTCATCTGTGGGAACCATTCCATCGCGTCAGTGTTATTGGATTGGCAGCCACTCTGATCGGCGGCTACCCCATCTTCAAGGAAGCGGTTGAGAACATCATCGAGCGGCGCATGACGATGGAATTGTCAATGACGATAGCGCTCGTCTCCGCTCTGGCCATCGGCGAGTTCTTCACCGCTTTGGTCATCACCGCATTTGTGCTGGGAGCCGAGATTCTGGAGGGGCTGACAGTCGGCCGAGGGCGGCGCGCCATTCAGGACATGTTGGATTTCCTGCCTCAAGTGGCCAGTTTGCTGCGGAACGGCCAAATTGTCGAGGCGCCGACGCACACCATCGTTCCCAGCGAAATCGTTGTCATTCGTCCCGGCAGCCGGATCCCCGTCGATGGCCAGGTTGTAAGCGGCCACTCGTTTGTTGAAGAGGCGGCGATTACCGGCGAGCCGATGCCGAGCGAAAAGACCGCGGGTAAGGAAGTATTCGCGGGCACCATCAACCAGGCAGGCAGCCTCCAGGTCCGCGCTGACCGGCTCGGAAAGGAAACTACATTCGGCAAGATCATTGAAGCCGTGGAGAAGGCCGAGCATTCGCGTGCGCCCATTCAAAAGATGGCGGACCGCCTGGCCGGATACCTAGTCTATTTCGCGCTTGGCGCGGCTGTACTCACCTTTCTCATCACCCACAATATCCGGTCAACGATCTCGGTCATCATCGTTGCCGGAGCCTGCGGCATTGCTGCCGGCACTCCACTAGCCATCCTTGGCGCCATCGGGCGAGCCGCCCGTCACGGCTCCATCATCAAGGGCGGAATCTACCTTGAGGCATTGGGACAACTCAATACCGTCTTCCTCGACAAAACGGGAACCCTAACCTTCGGCATGCCGCTGGTTACCGAAGTGAACCCTGCGCCGGGTGTGACCGAGAGTTCGCTCATTGAAGTGGCTGCCAGTGCTGAAAGCAGTTCGGAGCATCCGCTGGGTCGTGCGATCGTCCGCCTTTCGGAGCAGCGGAACATTCCTGTCTCTCAACCGGCCCATTTTGAATACCGCATTGGCCGGGGAGTGCTGGCCGAGGTGGAGGGAAAGGAAACTGTCGCCGGCAATCGGGCGCTTTTTGCAGAATTGGGGCTGACGCTGCCCGAGCGCATCGCCAGTGAGGGTACAGAAATTTTTGTTGCTCGCAACGGAAAGTACGTTGGATCGGTGGTCGTGGCGGATCAGTTGCGGCCAGGCTCCGCGTCCGCAGTCAAGGCCCTCCAGGAGATGAAGATCGAGGTCGTATTACTGACCGGAGATACGAGGCAAACGGCGCAAGTAGTAGCCGGTCAACTCGGCATCCGCAACTTTCACGCCGAGCTTCTTCCCGAGCAAAAAACCCACCAGATCGCCGAACAGGTGCGGGAAGGGCGCATCGTGGCCATGCTCGGTGACGGCATCAACGACGCTCCCGCGCTGAGCGAAGCCACCGTTGGTGTAGCCATGGGTGCGGGAACTGATGTTGCCCGCGAGAGTGCGGACGTGGTGTTGATCGGCAACGACCTCATGAAATTCGTTGAAACCGTTCGCGTTGCCAAAAGCTGCCGCGCCATCATCTTGCAGAATTTCTACGGCACTTTGATCGTCGACACCATCGGAATTGGATTGGCAGCGGCAGGTTATCTCAACCCGCTGCTCGCGGCATTCATCCACGTTGCATCGGAGTTGACTTTCATCCTGAATTCAACACGTTTGCTCCCACTTAGAGAGTCGCAGCCCATTACGGGGCAGGACGAGGCTCCTGTCCTTTCCTGAGCAGATCGGGATTGTACACAGCTCTTTGCGGTTAGCATTGCAATTCAATCGTACAGTCCTGCGCTCCCTCCCAAAGTAGTTTCCTTCCCAGTTCGGCGAGCGATTCAATGTGGCTCACAATGGTGAGAAAGTGATTCCCGGACAACTCTCCAAATTTGCTGTTGAATACGCATTGTCCGTAAGGAATCAGAAACTCAGGTTCACTTGGACCGCCCGCATAGAGCAGCACCTGCCCAGGGAGAGGACGGCTCTTTGGATTTTCCGCACACCAAGGAAGCGGCCATGGAGCCAAAGGAATCCAAACTCCCTCGCCGCTCCACCGACAGTGGATCATTTTTCTTTTGAGAGGCAGCAGCTTTCGAAAGGCAGCACAGGTAAGCGGGGCAAGTGCCGCTTCGAATTGCGCGTCGAACTCAAGGCCAGCTACGAAAACCCGCAAATCAGCCACATTTGCTGATCGATCCATCGAAGTCCGTTTCCTAGTAATCCCAAGGGCGTTAGAGGTCCGGCCCTGATTATAAGTGCCGATAGAAAGTTGAATCTCGGTTCGACGGCTCGTCCACAAGCCCTATCCTCGATTAACGCTTTGAACGCGGCGTGTCTGAATCCGCAGGGAGCGCGAAATCTTTGAATCTGGTATTCTTATCGGTGCATCTGGGGTTTTGGGTGCAAAAGGCGAAGGGGTTCGCCTGAACTGCTGCTCCATCCTTCCTTTCTAGGCTAGGGTGGGCGGATGATGACCCCTGACGGACTTGCGTCGGGGAGTCGCCTGCTCATCTAGCCGATCCCCACGGATTCCGAATCTATGGTGAAGGGCGCGACCTTTATGTCGCGTCAAGAATGGAGGCTCCGTGAAAGTCGTTATCATATCCGACATTCACGCAAACCTTGCCGCCCTTGATGCACTTCCTGAACGCCAATACGACCAATTGTGGTGTATTGGCGATCTTGTCGATTACGGACCAGACCCGCATGAAGTGGTCGAATGGGTGCGGAAAAATGCGACAGTGGTCGTTCGTGGAAATCACGATAACGCCGCAGGGTTCAAAGCCGATCCCCAGTGCTCGGCGCCATACAAGAAACTCGCGGAAGAGACTCTTCGGCTCACACTGCAGCTATGCACCAAGGAAGATCTCAACTATCTCAAAGATCTACCTGTATATCGAGAGCTGTCCGTTGGATCGACACGGTTCTATCTGGTTCACGCTACACCGACCGATCCTCTATTCGGCTACTGTCCCGAAGGTTCTCCGAGTTGGCGTGAGCAGGTGGCCTGTATTGATACCGATATGTTGGTGGTCGGCCATACGCACACGCCGTTCAT
>Ga0335074_10002180_pt1 | contig 26697 bp, 25 predicted proteins | sample Lox_Sample_23_FD_206715 | JGI IMG/M metagenome (GOLD analysis project Ga0335074, IMG submission 206715) | Soil microbial communities from Loxahatchee National Wildlife Refuge, Florida, United States - Lox_Sample_2.3 | ecosystem: Environmental > Terrestrial > Soil > Wetlands | place: USA...
CACGGCCAGGCGGAGCTCGTCGGCTAGGTCGCGCGCCAGGAATTCGCCGAGGACGCGGGCCCCGCCCTCGACCATGAGGCGGAGCACGTGTCGTTCGGCCAGATCTGACAGGAGGAACTCAAGGGACAGGGGGTCACCGGCGTCAATGAGGACGGCGGCGTCCGACAGGCGGGCCCGCGCGGCGGGGAGGGCCGGCGTGGCGCAGTAGACCAGGCGGGGCACGCCGGGAGCGAAGAAGCGGGCGCGGGGGTCCAGGTCGCCGGTGGCCGTCAGGGTCACCCGCGCGGGGTCCTCGGGCAGGCCGCGGGCGGCGCGGCGCGCGCGGCGGCGCGGGTCGCGGATGAGCAGCCGGGGGTCGTCGGCGCGGATGGTGCCCGCGCCCACCAGGATCGCGTCGAAGCCCGCCCGGACCCCGTCCACCCGGTCAAGGTCGGCGGGGCCCGACAGGATCAGCCGGCGCGGGCTCGCGTCGTCGAGGTACCCGTCCGCCGAGGTGGCGCAGGACAAGAGGACGTACGGGCGTGGCAGCACGCGCCAAGCGTAGCCCCGGCCGGTCGGGCGGTGATTTACTGTCACCGTGCTTGAGACAGTCAACCCGGCGACCGGGGAAGTGCTCGCCACCTTCCCCGAGCATGGTCGCCGTGAGGTCGACGCGGCGGTGGCCGCGGCGCGCGAGGCGGCCGTGTGGTGGGTCGGGCTCGGCTGGAACGGGCGGCGGCTCCGGCTGCTCGCGTGGAAGTCCTACCTGGTCCGGTACATGGGACGGCTCGCCCAGCTGATGCACGAGGAAACCGGCAAGCCGCTGGACGACGCGAAGCTCGAGATCATCCTGGCCATCCTGCACATCGACTGGGCCGCCCGGCACGCCCGCCGGGTGCTCCGCCCGCGCCGGGTGCGCAGCGGGCTCGCGGCGATCAACCAGGCCTGTTCGGTCGAGTACCCGCCGCTGGGCGTGGTCGGGGTCATCGGGCCGTGGAACTACCCGGTGTTCACGCCGGTGGGCTCGATCGCCTACGCGCTGGCCGCCGGGAACGCCGTGGTGTTCAAGCCCTCGGAGCTGACCCCGGCGACCGGGAGCTGGCTGGTCCGGTCGTTCTCCGAGGCGCTGGCGGTGTTCGGCGAGCCGGTGCCGGTGCTGCAGGTCGTGACCGGGCCGGGCTCCACCGGCGAGGCGCTGGCGCGCAGCGGCGTCAACAAGATCGCGTTCACCGGGTCCGCGGGCACCGCGCGCAAGGTCATGGCCGCGGCGGCCGACACGCTGACGCCGGTCCTGGCCGAGTGCGGCGGCAAGGACGCCCTGCTGGTCAGCGCGGACGCCGACCTCGACGCGGCCGCCGACGCCGCCGCCTGGGGCGCGATGTCCAACGCGGGGCAGACGTGCGTCGGGATCGAGCGGGTCTACGTGGCCGACGCCGTATACCACTCGTTCCTCGAGCGGCTGACTTCCCGGGTCTCCGAGCTACGCCCGGGATCGGACGCCGGGGCGTCGTACGGGCCGATGACCATGCCCGCGCAGTCGGACATCGTGGCCAAGCACCTGACCGACGCCCTGGCCCGCGGCGGGCGCGCGGTCGTGGGTGGCGCGGACGCGGTGTCGCCTCCGTTCGTGCGGCCGGTCATCCTGACGGACGTGCCCGAACACAGCCGGGCCGTGACGGAGGAGACGTTCGGGCCGACGGTGACCGTCACGTCGGTGGTCAACATGGCCGAGGCGGTCTCGTACGCCAACGCCAGCAAGTACGGGCTCGGCTCGGCCGTGTTCGCCAAGGACAAGTCCGCGGCGATGGGCGCCGCGCGCTCCCTGCGCAGCGGGATGACCTCCATCAACTCCGTGATCGGGTTCGCGATCGTGCCCGCGCTGCCGTTCGGGGGGGTGGGGGAATCGGGGTTCGGCCGGATCCACGGCGCAGACGGGCTGCGGGAGTTCACCCGGCCCAAGGCCATCACCCGGCAGCGGATGCGGCCGCTGATCAACCTGACCTCGTTCCGGCGGACCGACAAGGACATGCGCCGGATCATCACGCTGGTCACCCTGCTGCACGGCCGCCTGTACCGGCCGCGCGGGTCAGGCCGGTCGCGCTAGTCCCGGAGGCGGGTGGCGGGCTCGCAAGCGAGCTGTCAGCGTTAGTCCCGGAACACTTCTTCCTGGAACCATTTCCAGGTCCGGGGGATCCCGACCTCACGGGCGACGGATGGCGTGTAGCCGAGCAGTTGGTTCGCCAGGTCGTAAGAGGCGAAGTTGCGGTCTACCTCGCCGGCTCGCCTGGGCCGGTGCTCGATCGGGTGGCCGGGGACCCCCGCGGCGCGGCGGCATAGGTCGGCCAGATCCCGGACCGTGGTCTCCACGCCCGACGCGGCATGCAGCACCGTGCCACCCGGGATGTCCTTCTCCAGCGCGAGCTGGAGGGCGTTGGCGATGTCCGCCACGTGTACGTAGTCGCGAGATGCCGACCCATCGCCGTAGATGATCAACGGCACGCCGGAGTGGATCGACTCGAAGAAGACATTGAGCACGCCGCGCTTGCGGGCGCACCATGGCCCGTACACGTTGCCGAACCGGATGGCGACGGTGCGCATCCCGTAGGTCTTGGCAAATGCGTGCGCGTAACCCTCCCCGGCCAGCTTGCTCGCCCCGTACGGGGAGATCGGCTTGGGCAGCGACTCCTCGTTGACGGGCGGCGCGGCGTCCCCGATCAGCGCCCCGCCGGTCGACGCCAGGACCACGCGCTCGGCGCCCGCCCTCCGCGCCGCGTCGAGGACGCGGAACGTGCCGATCACGTTGACCTCGAAGTTCGTCCCCGGATCCTGCACGGAACCGATCACCGAGCCAGCGGCGGCCAGGTGGATGACCGCCCCCAGGCCCTCGAGGGCATCGTCTAGCGCCGCCGCGTCGCGGATGTCGCCCTTGACCAGCTCGGCGTCCACACCGGCCAGGTGCGCGGCGTCCCCGGTGCTGAGGTTGTCGAACACCCGGACCCGGTATCCGCTCGCTACCAGCCGCCGCACCAGCGTCGCACCCACGAAACCGGCGCCGCCGGTAACCAGGATTCCGTCAGAAGCAGTCACAAGAGCCGGAGTTTACCCGTTCCGCGCCGCACCGGTGGCGTGGAAACGGGCCTAGGCAGCGGGGTCGGCGTTACCGCCCCTGGTCCTGGTCCTGGGGGCCTTGCCGATGGCCTCGGAGGCGGCGATCGCGATGGCGTCGACGGGCTCGGCCGGGTCGACCGGGGCCAGCGGGGCGCGACCGGCGATCAGGTCCGCGGCGCGCTCGGCGATCGCGATCGTGGGCGCGTTGGTGTTCCCCCTCGGCACGGCCGGCATCACCGACGCGTCGACCACGCGCAGCCCGGTGACGCCGCGAACCCGCAACTCGGTGTCGACCACGCTCCACTTCGACTCGCGGCCCATCGCGCAGGTGCCGACCGGGTGGTAGAGGGTCACCACGCTGGCCCGCACGTAGTCCATGAGCTCCCCGTCGGACCGCAGGTGCGCGCCGGGGGCGAGCTCGCTCTTGCAGATGGCCGCCATCGGCCGGGCCGTCACGAATTCCCTGCTCATCTTCAGGCCCGCCAGGAGCGCCCGGGCGTCCGTGCCGCCATCGGAGAGGTAGCCGGGGTCGATGGACGGCCGGTGCCTGGGGTCCGCGCTGCGCAGCCTGATCAGGCCGCGGCTCCGCACGTCCACCAGGCCGACCAGCACGGTCATCGCGCGCTGGGCCGGGTCGGACAGGCCCTGGTCACGGTAGGGCGCGGGGAGCACGTGGAGCTGCAGGTCCGGCGCGGGCAGCCGCGGCTCGGAGTGCGCGAAGCCGCCCGCCTCCGCCACGTTGCTGGTCAGCGGGCCCCGGTGGGTCACCTGCCAGCGCAGCGCTCCCCCGCTGCCGGACTTCTCCCACAGCCCGCGCAGCCTCGGCGTCGACCAGATGACCGGCAGCACGGGATGGTCGGACAGGTTCGCGCCGACGCCCGGGCTGTCCACCTCGACGCTGATCCCCGATTCGATCAGGTGGTCGCCCGGGCCGATGCCGGACAGCATGAGCAGCTGCGGGCTGTTGACGGCGCCGCCGCACAAGATGACCTCCGCGTTGGCGCGTGCGGTCTCGGGCTCGCCCTGGCGCAGGTAGGTCACGCCGGTGGCCTGGCCGCCCTCCAGCAGGACCCTGGTGACGAGGGCTTCGGTGTGGACGGTGAGGTTCGGCCTGGACATGGCCGGATGCAGGTAGGCGGTGGCGGCACTGCAGCGCCGCCCGTCGCGCTGGGTCAGCTGATACCACCCGACGCCGTCCTGGCGCGGGCCGTTGAAGTCGGGGTTGGGCACCGCGCCCTGCTCCTGCGCCGCCGCGATGAACGCCTGGCACGCCGCGGACTTGTACCGCGGGTCGCTGACCTTGAGCGGGCCGCCCGCGCCGTGGTAGGCGGAGGCGCCGCGCGAGTTGTCCTCGGCCCTCCGGAAGTAGGGCAGCAGATCCTCGTACCCCCAGCCCGTGCAGCCGTACTCGTCCCGCCAGGTCTGGTAGTCGTGGCGGTTGCCGCGCATGTAGACCATGGCGTTGATCGAGGACGAACCGCCCAGGACCTTGCCCCGCGGCCAGTAGATCGACCGCCCGCCCGCGCGATGCTGCGGGACGGTCGTGTAGTTCCAGTCGTAGGCGGTCTGGAAGAGCCTGCTCACCGCCGCCGGAGCGCGGATCTCGTCGGCGTCATCGGCCGGGCCGGCCTCCAGCAGCAGGACACTGAGGCTGGGATCGGCGGAGAGCCGAGCCGCGAGGACGCAGCCCGCGCTTCCGGCCCCGACGATGATGTAGTCATACACGCTGCGGTCGGGCTCAGACACAAAGGGAACAATAACGCGCCGCGGCCGGACCCGGTGAAGGGATCCGCTGCCCGCCTGCTCAACTAGGGTGAGTTTATGGCCCGTGAGCGCAGCGAGAACCCGGTCGTGCTGTCCCGCATCTACACGCGTACCGGCGACGACGGGACGACCGCGCTGGCCGACGGCAGCCGGACGGCCAAGACCGACGCGCGGCTGGCCGCCTACGCCGACGTGGACGAGGCCAACTGCGCGATCGGCATGGCGATCACCTTCGGCGAGCTGCCCGCGGGCATCGCCGGCCTGCTCTCCCGGGTGCAGAACGAGCTGTTCGACCTCGGCGCCGACCTAGCCACCCCGGTCACCGACAACCCTCCGTACCCGCCGCTGCGGATCGAGGAGGCCTACATCACCCGGCTGGAGCGGGAGTGCGACGCCTACAACGAGGACCTGCCGACGCTCCGTAGCTTCCTGCTGCCGGGCGGGAGCCCGGGATCGACGCTGCTGCACATGGCGCGGACGGTGACCCGCCGGGCCGAACGGAGCGCCTGGGCCGCGGCGGGCGAGTACGGCGACTCGGTCAGCCCGCTGCCCGCCCGCTACCTGAACCGGCTCTCCGACCTGCTGTTCATCCTGGCCCGCGCCGCCAACTCGGGGCACGGTGACGTGCTCTGGAGGCCGGGCGGCGAACGTTAGAAGGGGACGCCGAGGTGGGAGCCGGGGGGTGCGGCCTCCAGCCAGGACAGCAGGCCGGTGAGGGCCGACTCGCCGAGGGCTAGCTCGACCGGGTTGCCCTCGCCGAAGCTGCACTCCACCACGATCATGCCGGGGCCCAGGATGGATGCCTCGGCGTCGGTCGGCATGCGGCGCGACACCACGGCCAGGTCGCGGCGGCGGAACACCTCTTCGGGGCGCATCGAGACGCCGAAGACGCCGAACCAGCGGAGTTCTTCACGCTGGTAGGACGCCACGCCGAGACGCCAGGAACCGCCCGGCTGGCGCAGCCCGCACTCGACCGTCCCGCCGCCGCGCTCCAGCAGGTACCTGCGGACGGCGATGCCGGCGGCGGCCAGGACCAGGATCATCAGGAAGGCGGCGAAGAGCCAGGCTGCATCGAGCGCCAGCGCTTCGCCCACCCCTCAGGCCTGGCCGCCCGCGGCGCGCAGCCGCGCCTTCGCGTACCTGGCCTCGGCGCTCTCGTCGCCGCCGGGAGCAGCGTCAGCGCTGGTCAGCTCGCGCTGCGCCTCCTCGAGGTCGACCTCCCCGCCGAGCTCAGCCTGGGCCGCCAGGATCGACACCCGGTCGTCGGCCACGGACAGGAACCCGCCGCTGACGGCCGCCCGGATCTCGGCCTCCTCGGTCAGGATCTCTACCACGCTGCCCTCGGTCAGGATGCCGAACACCGGCGAGTGCCCGGACAGCACCCCGATGTCGCCCTCGGTGGTCTTCGCGACCACGATCCGGGCCTCGCCCGACCACAGCTCGCGGTCGGGTACCACGAGCGATACCCGGACCGTCACCGCTCCAGCTCCCTGGCCTTCTTCTCCACGTCCTCGATCCCGCCGACCATGTAGAACGCCTGCTCGGGCAGGTTGTCGTACTTGCCCTCGCTGATGGCCTTGAACGAGGAGATCGTCTCCTCCAGCGGGGTGAAGACGCCCGGCTGGCCGGTGAACTGCTCGGCCACGTACATGGGCTGGGACAGGAACCGCTCGATCCGCCTGGCCCGCTGGACGGTGATCTTGTCCTCCTCGCCGAGCTCGTCGACACCGAGGATGGCGATGATGTCCTGCAGCTCCTTGTAACGCTGCAGGATCCGCTGCACCTCGCGGGCCGCGTCGTAGTGGTCCTGGCCGATGTACCTGGCGTCAAGGATCCGTGACGTGGAGTCTAGCGGGTCGACCGCCGGGTAGATCCCCTTCTCGGTGATGGCCCGGGACAGCGTGGTCGTCGCGTCAAGGTGGGCGAACACGTTGTGCGGGGCGGGGTCCGTGATGTCGTCCGCGGGCACGTAGATGGCCTGCATGGACGTGATCGAGTGACCGCGGGTGGAGGTGATCCGCTCCTGCAGCTGGCCCATCTCGTCGGCCAGCGTCGGCTGGTATCCCACCGCCGACGGCATCCGGCCCAGCAGCGTGGATACCTCCGAGCCGGCCTGGGTGAAGCGGAAGATGTTGTCGATGAACAGCAGCACATCCTGGCCCTGCACGTCGCGGAAGTACTCGGCCATGGTCAGCGCGGACAGGCCGACCCGGAGCCGGGTGCCCGGCGGCTCGTCCATCTGGCCGAACACCAGCGCGGTGTCCGCGATGACGCCGGACTCGCTCATCTCCAGGAACAGGTCGTTGCCCTCGCGGGTCCGCTCCCCCACCCCGGCGAAGACCGACACGCCGCCGAAGTTCTGCGCCACCCGGCGGATCATCTCCTGGATGAGCACGGTCTTGCCCACGCCGGCCCCGCCGAACAGCCCGATCTTCCCGCCCCGGACGTACGGGGTGAGCAGGTCGATGACCTTGATGCCGGTGACGAACATCTCGGTGCGCGGCTCGAGCTGGTCCAGCGGCGGCGGGTCACGGTGGATCGGCCACCGCTCGGTGATGTCCAGGGAGGAGGTCGGGACGTCGAGCGACTCGCCCAGGGCGTTGAACACGTGCCCCTTGGTCACGTCGCCGACCGGCACCTCGATCGGTGCCCCGGTGTTGGTCACCTCGGCGCCCCGCACCAGGCCGTCGGTGGGCTGCATCGAGATCGCGCGCACGATGTTGTCGCCGATGTGCTGCTCGACCTCGAGCGTCAGGGTCCGGGTCTCGTCCTCCAGCACGACGTCCACGTGCAGCGCGTAGTAGATCTCCGGCATGTGCTCCGCCGGGAACTCCACGTCCACGACGGGGCCGATGACCCTGGCGACACGGCCGGTGCCCGCGGCGGATGGCGGGTCCTCGCCGCTGGCGGGTGAGTTTTCTACGGTCGCAGTCATGGCTCTGTGTTCCTCACTAACTCGTCGCGCTCGCGTCGGCCAGCGCGTTGGCACCGCCGACGATCTCGCTGATTTCCTGGGTGATCTCGGCCTGCCGTGCGTTGTTCGCCTCACGGGTCAGCGTCTCGAGCAGATCGTTCGCGTTGTCGGTGGCGGCCTTCATCGCGCGCCGCCGCGAGGCCAGCTCGGCCGCGGCCGCCTCGAGCAGCGCGTAGAAGATCCGGCTCGCCACGTACTGCGGCATCAGGGCGTCGAGCACCTCGGGCGGGCCCGGCTCGAACTCGTACTGCGGCAGCGGACCGGTCGGGCTCGGCTCGTCGGTCTCCTCGATCTCCAGGGGCAGGAGCCGGCGCACCGCGGGCCGCTGGGTCAGCATGGACACGAACTCGGTGCCGACCAGGTGGATCTCGTCTACTTTCTTGCTGGCGTCCTCGGCATGGTCTTGGCCAGCAGAGAACGCCGCCAGCAGGGCATCCGCGATCGCCTTCGCGTCCCGGTACCGCGGGGTGGCGGAGAAGCCGCTCCACGACCCGGCCAGCTCCAGCTCGCGGAACCGGTGCCAGGCGATGCCCTTGCGGCCGGCCACGTACAGCACCGGCTCCACGCCGCGCTCCCGCAGCAGCTGCCGCAGCCGGGATGCCTCGCGCAGGACGTTGGAGTTGTAGGCGCCGGCGAAACCCTGGTCGCTGGTCAAGATGAGCACCGCGGCCCGGGCCGGGTGCAGCGTCTCGGTGGTGAACGGGTGGGTGATGTTGGACGAGCGGCTGATCACCGCCTCCACCGCCCGCGTGAGTTCCCGCGCGTAAGGCTCGGCGGCGCGCTGCTGCTGCTGCGCCCTGACGATCCGCGACGACGCGATCAGCTCCTGGGCACGGGTGATCTTGGAGATGGACCTGACCGTCTCGATCCGCCGCCTGACCAGGCGAAGCTGCGCTCCCATGACCTACTTCTTCTCGGCCGGCTGGGGCTGGCGGCGCCGGGCGATGGTCTCCTGGCCCTCGTCCTCGAGGGCCTTGGCCTGCTCGTCCTCGGCGGACAGCAGCTCGCCGGAGCTGGTCTCGAACGACCGGCGGAACTCCTCGACCGCGTCCTTGAGCGCGGTGACCGTGTCCTCGGACAAGGCCTTCGTCTCCCGGATCGTCCCCAGGATGCCGTCGTGGGAGCGCCGCAGGAACTCCAGGAAGTCCTTTTCGAACCGGCTGACGTCCTCCAGCGGCACGTCGTCCAGGTAGCCGTTGCTGCCCGCCCAGATCGAGACCACCTGGTCCTCGACCGGGAACGGGTCGTACTGCGGCTGCTTGAGCAGCTCGACCAGCCGCGAACCGCGGTCCAGCTGGGCCCGGGAGGCCGCGTCCAGGTCGGAGGCGAAGGCGGCGAACGCCTCGAGGTCGCGGAACTGCGACAGCGAGAGCCGCAGGTTGCCCGCCACCGACTTCATGGCCTTGACCTGCGCGTTGCCGCCCACCCTGGACACCGAGCGGCCCACGTTGATGGCGGGCCGCACGCCGGCGTTGAACAGGTCAGCCTCGAGGTAGATCTGCCCGTCGGTGATCGAGATGACGTTGGTCGGGATGTAGGCCGAGATGTCGTTGGCCTTGGTCTCGACGATCGGCAGGCCGGTCAGCGAGCCCCCGCCCAGGTCGTCGGACAGCTTGGCGCACCGCTCGAGCAACCGGGAGTGCAGGTAGAACACGTCGCCCGGGTACGCCTCGCGGCCCGGCGGCCGGCGCAGCAGCAGCGAGACCGCGCGGTACGCCTCGGCCTGCTTGGACAGGTCGTCGAAGATGATCAGCGCGTGCTTGCCCTGGTACATCCAGTACTGCCCGATCGCCGAGCCGGTGTACGGCGCGATGTACTTGTACCCGGCCGGGTCGGAGGCCGGCGCGGCCACGATCGTGGTGTACTCCATGGCGCCGTTGTCCTCCAGCGCCTGGCGCACCTGGGCGATCGTCGAGCCCTTCTGGCCCACGGCGACGTAGATGCAGCGCACCTGCAGCTTCTCGTCGCCCGACGCCCAGTTCGCGCGCTGGTTGATGATCGCGTCGATGGCGATCGCGGTCTTGCCGGTCTGCCGGTCGCCGATGATCAGCTGCCGCTGGCCCCGGCCGATGGCGGTCATCGCGTCGATGGCCTTGATGCCGGTCTGCAGCGGTTCCTTGACCGGCTGGCGCTGGACCACCGAGGGTGCCTGCGTCTCCAGCGGGCGTATCTCGCTGCTCTCGATGGGGCCCTTGCCGTCGAGCGGTTCGCCCAGCGGCCCGACCACGCGGCCGAGGAAGGCGTCCCCGACCGGCACGGAGAGGATCTCGCCGGTCCGCTTGACCTGCTGGCCCTCCTCGATCTCGTTGAACTCGCCGAGGATGACGACGCCGATCTCGCGCACGTCCAGGTTGAGCGCCAGGCCCCTGACGCCGTTCTCGAACTCGAGCAGCTCGTTGGCCATGGCCGAGGGCAGGCCCTCGACCCGCGCGATGCCATCGCCGCACTCGATGACGGTGCCTATCTCTTCCCGCGAGGCGCCCGCCGGCTCATACTCCTGGACGAAGCGCGCCAGCGCGTCCCGGATCTCTTCCGGCCGGATCGTCAGCTCAGCCATTGTCCTGCCTGTCTTGTCGGATTCTTGCGCTGGCACGTCAGCCCGCCAGCTTGCGCCGGACGGCGGCCAGGCGGCTGGCCGCGGTCCCGTCGATAAGCTCATCCCCGATCTGGACGGAGATACCACCAACCACGGAGGGATCGATGACGACATCGAGGTGAACGTCGTGCCCGTACGCCTGCGACAGGGCCCCGGCGAGCCGCCGGCGCCGGGCCGCGGATAGCTCGACCGCCGTGCGCACCACCGCGATCAGCTGCTCCCGCCGGCGCGCCGCGATCTCGGCGCACAGGTCCAGCGCGACGGACAGCGTCCGCCCCCGCGGGTGCGCCACCATCTGCTCGATCAGGCCGAGCGTCACCCGGGTCATCTTGCCGTCGAGCAGGGTACGCAACAGCTCCCGCTTGCCCTGTTCGGGCAGGGACGGATCGGCCAGCGCGGCCCGCAGGTCCGGGTGGCCAGACACGACCCGGCCGAACCGGAACAGCCCGTCTTCCAGGTCGTCGAGGCCGTCGTCCGCCTCGGCGGCCAGGACCGTGGCCTCGACCGCGAGCTGCTCGATCGCGTCGGAAAGGTCACCGCTGCTCGCCCAGCGAGCCTCGGCGGCGGCCGCGACCAGCCCCTCCGCGCGCTGGGTGATCTTGCCGTGGAGCAGCGCCGAGACGACCGCCCCCTTCTCCGCCGCGGGCTTGCCCGGATCGGACAGCGCGCGGCGCAGCCCGTGCTCGGTGTCGAGCAGCCCCACGACCGCGAACAGCTCGTTGGCCAGCCTGGTGGCCACGGTGGCGCTCTCGATGTGCTCCGCCGACAGCCGCTCGGACAGTTCGGCGTACGAGGCCCGACTCACCCCGCGCATGCTTTACTCGCCTTCCGTGGTGCAGGAAGCAATGTCCGCCGAACGAGCGGGATGACGGCTCCCCGCGCTGTCCGCATACCTCACGGGCTGGACACCTGCTCGAGTTCTTCGAGGAACCGGTCTACCATCCGGCCCTGCCGGGCGGTGTCTTCGAGCGACTCGCCCACGATCCGGCTCGCCAGCTCGGTGGCCAGCGCCCCGACCTCGGCGCGCAGCGCGGTCAGCGCCTGCTGCCGTTCGGCCTGGATCTGGGCCTGGGCGGACTCGGTGATCCGGCGGGCCTCGGCCTGGGCCTGCTCGCGCATCTCGGCGATGATCTGCGCGCCCTGGGCCCTGGCCTCCTCGCGCAGCCTGGCCGCGTCGTGCCTGGCCTCGGCCAGCTGCTGCTTGTACTGGTCGAGCACCTGGGCGGCCTCGGCCTGCTCCTCTTTCGCCTTTTCCAGGCCGCCCTCGATCAGCTCGGTGCGCTCGGCGAGGGTCTGCTGGATCCTGGGCATCAGCAACTTGCCGAGGACGCCGAACACCAGCACGAAACAGATCGTCCCGATGATCAGCTCGGTCAAGGTCGGGACTAGCGGATCCTGCGCGGCGGCGTCGGCTAGAAACCTCATGGTCGGCTCACTCCCGGAAAGGCTCAGTACTTGAAGATGAAGGGGGCCACGAGGCCGATCAGGGCGAGCGCTTCGGTCAGCGCGAACCCGATCCACATGTACAGCGTGATGCGGCCGGCGGCTTCTGGCTGCCGGGCCATGGCCTCGATGGCGTGGCCGAAGACCAGGCCGATGCCGATGCCGGGGCCGATGGCCGCCAGACCATAACCCACCGCGCCGATGTCGATCTTCAGTATCGAGGTCGGGGTCGACGTGGTGGTGGCGAGAATAGCGGCAAGAGACATCTATTCAGTCCTTACGGTTCAGGCCGGCGAGACACCCCGCCGGGTGGCTGTATCGGATTGCGGGTCAGTGTGCTCGCTCCAGGGAGTCGGCTATGTAGGTCGCGGTCAGCGTGGTGAAGATGAACGCCTGCAGGAGGTCCACCAGCAACTCGAGCAAGAAGACGAAGACCACCATGAAGGCCGAGCCCACGAAGTACAGCAGGCCGACGGACAGGCTCAGCATGTACCAGGTCGCGAGGTAGAAGATGGTCAGCAGCAGGTGCCCGGCGAACATGTTCGCGAACAGCCGGACGCCGAGGGTGAACGGCTGGACGACGACGAACCGCGCGAACTCGACCGGGATCAGGATGGGCAGGATGAACCACGGCACGCCCGGCGGGATCATCGTCCTGAAGTAGCCCCAGACGCCCTGGTTCTTGAAGCCCAGGTACCAGTAGAGCACGTAGACCATGAGCACGAGCGGCCACACGAAGCCGATCCTCGACATCGAGGGGAACTGGAAGAACGGGATCAGCTCCATGAGGTTCATGAGCCAGATGTAGAAGAACAGGCTCACCAGGAACGGCAGGTAGGAGTCGCCTCGCCGGCCGAGCGAGGGACGCAGGATCTGGTCCCGTACGGCCAGGATGCCGATCTCGGCCAGGTTCTGGACGCCGCGCGGGACCACCTTGGGCCGCCAGAAGGCCACCCCGAAGAACACGATCACGGAGATCGCGCACAAGATTGCGATCAGGATCGGCTTGGTGAAGTGGAAGTCGCCGATCGTGAACATGGTCTTGAAGTCGAAGTCCTGGATCCCTGGCGCCGGGTAACCGCACCCGCTGAAGATGTGGCAGCCGCCCGCGGGGCCGGCCAGCACCTGAACGTCGCCGGTCACCGGTTACCACGCCCTCCCTCGGCCGCGCCCTGCCTGCCGTATCGGTAGATGATGTAGCCGATCGAGATGCCGAGGCCGACCAGCATGCCGACCGGGAACGGCCACGCGGCGTGGACGGCGCGGCCGACCAGCCAGCCGATGCCGCCGTACGCGACCATCCCGCCGATCAGGTAGCTGAACACCGTCCATCCGACGCCGATCCCGCGCGCGCCGCCTTCGGCCGACGACTCCGCGGCGACCCTGTCGCGGTAGCTGGTCATCTCACCTGCCTCGCCCCGCTGCTGTCCGTCTCTGGCTCGACGTACAGCAGCTTGACCCTCATCGCCGCGATGACTTGCGCGGCGCTCCACGCGAGGATGCAGGCGATCGCGGTGAAACCGAGGGTCCTGGTGCTGAACGCGGTCGTCCCGGCCAGCGCCGATACGACAACGGCCAGGGCCACGATCTTGACCAGGAAGGTGACGAGGGCGGCCACCATCATGGCCGGCTGGCTGATCCGCGCGGCGCGGCCGACCACGACGATGCTGATCCCGAAGAACACGGTGACCAGGGCCACCCCGAGCAGCGCTCCGATCAGGCCCTTGACGCCGACCAGGGCGGCGCTCACGGCGACGATCACGGCCGCGACGGCGGCCGTCGGTCCGGCCGCGCGCCGGACTACCGTGGCGTAACTCGCCAGCATGTACTTGGCTCCTGGGGGTCCGAAAAGCACGTTCTGACGCAGGCGCTTGCCCCGCGTGAGGGTCGCCACGCCGACCGTTCGGAACGGCGACCCGGTTGGGTACGAAACGTATCACGAGCCCCTCGCTAGCCTTAAGAGCATCTGCTTGTGAAAGCTATCACAAAGTTCTTGGCCTTGTCTTTACCTTTTTGCGAGAAATTTATGACCATCGCGTGCCGGGGGGGGCGTCGCGGCAGCCCAGGAGCCCGTCGCGCCGGACCGCGGGTCGGCGAAGGCAAAGGGAGGGTAAAGAGAGATAAGGAGAGGTCAGGAGAGGTTAAGGAGAAGTCCAGGTCACGGCCCCACCAGGGCCGGAGGTCCCGCTGCTGAGCCTGCGGGGGCGGGTCGGAGACGTCGGGCGCACCGCCGTCGGCCAGCGGGGCGGCGAAGGGGCCGGGACCGGGGAACGCCCCTCCTGCCGGCAGGTAGCCGGGGCCGGGGCTGGGACGCCAGGCGGGACCGGCACCGGGAAAAGCATCCTGCGGATCGGCGGGGTAGGCCGGCTCGGTGCCCGGCAGGCGGCCCGCCCGCGGCAGCGGCTCACCGGGAAGGCCCGGCTGCGGCTCGCCGGAGACCCAGGGCAGCGGCTCGCCGGTGAGGCGTGGCGCATCGGCGGGGTACCCGCCGTGAGTGAACCAGGGCATCTCGCCCAGCGCGGGACCCTGAGCGCGGGGCCCGGCCGCCAGCGGCGGACCAGCCAGCGCGGGACCCTGAGCGCGGGGCCCGGCCGCCAGCGGCGGACCAGCCAGCGCGGGCCCCTGAGGCAGGGTCCTCGGCGGCAGCGGCGGCGCGTCGCGGGGGGACCGCTCGGACCGGGCGACCTCGGCGCGGGCGTGCGACGGGGCGGACACGGGCCTCCGCGCGGGGGCCGAGTGCCAGGGGCGCAGCCGGGGCATGGTGACCGGCAGCAGGGCGAGCACCGCGATGATCGTCGCGGCCTCGAGGACGACCAGGCGGGTCCGCACCACCGAGAGCGAGACGACGGTGACCGAGAACAGCGCCGCCCACAGGTACATGATCAGGACACTCTGCCGGTAGGAGTGCCCGATGGTGAGCAGCCGGTGGTGCAGGTGCTGCCGGTCGGGGGCCATCACCGGCCGGCCAGCCCGGATCCGCCGGATGATCGCGAACATCAGGTCCGTGTACGGGATGATGAAGATCGCGGCGGGCACCAGCAGCGGGAGGAACGTCGGGAACCGGTTGATCACGTGGTTGCCCACGTAGTTGGTCAGCAGGGCGGGGTCAAGCGAGGCGGTGCTCGAGATCGGCCCGTAGGCGAGCATCAGGCCGAGCAGCATCGCGCCGATGTCGCCCATGAAGATCCGGGCCGGGAAGAAGTTGTGCGGCAGGAACCCCAGGCACATCCCGGCCAGCAGCGCCGACGACACCGCGGGCAGCGACTGCGACGTGCTGCCGATCGTGTTCAGCAGCGTGTACGAGTACACGAGGAACGACAGCGCGGCGACGGCCACGATGCCCGCCGCGAGCCCGTCCAGGCCGTCGATGAAGTTGATCGCGTTGATGGTCACCACGACGAGCAGGACGGTGAGCGTCACGCTCAGGTCAGGCTCCAAGACGTACTCGCCGCCGCTCGGCATCGGCAGCCAGGGCAGCGCCTGGCCGCTCCACACCAGGATGCCGGCCGCCGCCACCTGCCCGGCCAGCTTGCTGATCGCGCTGAGCCCCCACCGGTCGTCGATGAACCCGACCACGACCACGAGCCCGCCGGCCAGCAGCAGCCCGGCCGCGGTCTTGGACCCGGCGGTCTGGAAGGGATCGTCAAGGGACGGCAGCCGGCCCGCCACGACCAGCCCCGCGACCAGCCCGCCGTACATGGCCAGCCCGCCGAGCAGCGGCGTCGCCTGCTTGTGCATGTCCCGGGCCCGGGGCTCGTGCATGGCGCCGGTCGCGACCGCTACCCGCCGCACCAGCGGCGTGAGCACGTAGGTCACCGCCGCCGTGACGAGCAGCACCAGGGCGTACTCGCGCATGCCGCCTCAGCTGATCCGGATCGCGTCGGGATTCATTACCGCCAACTTTAAGGCACCAGCTACCCAGCCGAGGGCGGCTCTTCACTTGGCGCGTCGGTCGTTCGCTCGAGCGGGTGCGGCGCGGCCTGCTTGAAGTCCGCGGCGGAGCCGGTCCCGACCCTGAAGAAGTCGTTGTCGTCGACGACCGACACGATCATGCGCAGCCGCTCCACGGGGACCGCACCGGCGCGCAGCAGCGTCGGGACGGTGCCGGTCAGGTCGAGGATGGTGGAGGGGACGTGGTCGGTGCACGGTCCGCCGTCGAGGTACACCGACACCGCCTCGCCCAGCTGGCTCTCCGCCTCCTCGGCCGTGGTGGCCGCGGGCTGGCCGGTCCGGTTGGCGCTGGACACGGCCATCGGCCCGGTCTGCCTCAGCACGTCGAGCGCGACCGGGTGCAGCGGCATCCGCAGGGCCACGGTGCCCTTGGTATCGCCCAGGTCCCAGGCCAGCGTCGGGCTGGCGCGGAACACGAGCGTGAGCGCGCCCGGCCAGAATTCGTCGATCAGGGCCTGGCCGAACGCCCCGAGGTCATCCACCAGCGCCGCCGCGGCCCTGGACGTGCCGATCAGCACGGGCGGCGGCATGTTCCGGCCCCGGCCCTTGGCCGCGAGCATGGTGGTGACGGACGCGGGGATGAACGCGTCCGCGCCGATGCCGTAGACCGTGTCGGTCGGCAGCACGATCAGCTCGCCGGCGCGCGCGGCGTTCACCGCCGCCTCGATGCCCGCGGCGCGCGCCTGCGGATCCCGGCAGTCGAACCGTGTGCTCATCTCGCCGCCCTCTCAGGCACCCTCACCCGGCCAGACCGCGGTGACGAAGCGGTCCCGGCCGGCCAGGTCCTTGTTGTTGCGCGTGTCCCGCCAGCCGGACTCCTCGGGGAACACCCAGTACACCGCCGAGCCCTGCTGCGCGCCGTGCTCGACGGCCACCAGGCCGCCGGGCCGGAGCAGCCGCCGGGCCGTGCGCTCGATGGCCCGGATGGCGTTCAGCCCGTCCGTCCCGCCCCACAGCGCGGCCGGCGGGTCGTACTCGCCGACCTCGGGCGGAACGCAGCTCCCCACCGGGATATACGGCGGGTTACTGATCACGAGGTCAACCGTACCGTCGAGTTCACGTAGCGCGTCACCGAAGTCGCCCGCGTGGAGCATGACCCGGCCCGCGGTGTACGGGGCGCTCTCGGCGTACCGCGCCACGTTGCGCTCGGCCCAGGCGCGGGCCAGCGGGTCGGCTTCGACGGCATGCACGCGGGCCCGCGGGACCTCCTGCCCGATCGCCAGCGCGATCGCGCCCGACCCGGTGCCGAGGTCGGCCACCACGGGCCGCGCCACGTCCATCTCGCCGAGCCTGGCGATCGCCCAGCCGGTCATGACCTCGGTCTCGGGGCGCGGGACGAACACGCCGGGTCCGACGTCGAGCTCCAGGTAGCGGAAGTGCGCGTGTCCGGTGATGTGCTGCAGCGGCTCGCGCGCGGCGCGGCGCGCGATGTCGGACCAGAACTGCGCGTCGAATTCGGAGTCGGGGACGGTGTGCAGCTCGCCGCGGCGGACGCGGTGCACGCTGGCCGCGATCAGCTCGGCGTCCGTCCGCGGCGACTCCACCCCGGCGTCGGCCAGCCGCGCCGCGGCCAGGGCCACCTCATCAAGCAGCAGGCTCATGGTCGCCGGAAGCCAGCTTCGCGGCCAGGTCCGCGGCGGCCAGCGCGTCGATCACCGCGTCCAGGTCACCGTCGATGACGTGGTCGAGGTTGTAGGCCTTGTATCCGACGCGGTGATCGGAGATCCGGTTCTCCGGGAAGTTGTACGTGCGCACGCGCTCCGACCGGTCCACGGTGCGGACCTGGCTGCGGCGCTCCGCGCTGGCCTTCGCGTCGGCGTCGGCCTCGGCCTGCGCCAGGAGCCGCGCCCGCAGCACGCGCAGGGCCTGCTCCTTGTTCTGCAGCTGGCTCTTCTCGTTCTGGCAGGACACCACGATCCCGGTCGGCAGGTGGGTGATCCGCACCGCCGAGTCGGTCGTGTTCACGCTCTGCCCGCCGGGCCCGGAGGACCTGAACACGTCGACCTTGATGTCGTTGTCGTTGATCTGGACCTCGACCGGCTCGGCCTCGGGCGCGACGAGCACGCCGGCCGCCGAGGTGTGGATCCGTCCCTGCGACTCGGTGACGGGCACCCGCTGCACGCGGTGCACGCCGCCCTCGTACTTCAGCCTGGACCAGGCGCCCTCGGCGCCCTTGCCCTTGACCACCAGGGTCGCGTCCTTGATCCCGCCCAGACCGGTGACGGTGGAATCCAATATCTCGGTCTTCCAGCCGCGGCGTTCGGCATAGCGCTGGTACATCCGCAGCAGGTCCCCGGCGAACAGCGCGGACTCCTCGCCGCCTTCCCCCGCCTTGACCTCCAGGATGATGTCGCGATCATCGTTGGGGTCCCGCGGCACGAGCAGCGTGCGCAGCCGTTCCTCAAGCTCCTCGCGCCGCCCGGCCAGCTGCTCGGCCTCGGCGGCCATGGAGGAGTCCTCCCGGCCCATCTCGCGCGCCACCTGCTCATCGCCCGAGACCTGCTGCCACTCCCGGTATGCCGCCACGATCGGGTTCAGCTCCGCATACCGCCGCCCGAGCGTCCGCGCCTTCTCCGGATCCGAATGCACGCCCGGGTCAGCCAGCGCCTGCTCCAGCTCCGCATGCTCACTAACCAGGTCCGCGACGCGCTCAAACACTGAAAAATCCTTAGTTAACCAAACGAACTATGCCGTGCGCCCGGTGTGCGACGGGGCCTTCGGGGGTCGCGCCTTCGGGGGTGCGCCCTTTCCACCGGGAGGGGCCGCTCGCCCGGTCCGTGTGCCCCACGGTCTGCGGCGTATCCCGGTCGGGTGGCACGGGTCGGGGGTGATCCGAACGGCGTTCGGCCGTCTCGGTCTCTGAGGCGGCCGATTCGCCGGGCGGATCATTCCACCGCCGACCCGGGCTACTTCTTCGACCCGGACCCCGTTGCCTTACCGAACCGCTTCTCGAACCGGGCCACACGACCACCGGTGTCCAGGATCTTCTGCTTGCCCGTGTAGAACGGGTGGCAGTTGGAGCAGACCTCCACGTGGATCGAGCCCCCGCGCGCGGTGCTCCTGGTGACGAACTTGTTCCCGCAGCCGCAGGTCACCTCGGTGACGTTGTACTGGGGGTGGATATCGGCCTTCATGACAACTCCTGCCTCGAGCGGTCGCCGGGTCGCCTGCTGGCGTGAACCGGTACCGCATGGGTGCGGCTTACTAGTGTGCCAGACCGTGGAACCAGATTCCCCGGCCTGGCATTCCTTGTCCCGGCGCTAGGAGCCGAGCGTGGTCTTCTGGACCTGGAGCAGGAACTCGGCGTTGCTCTTGGTCTTGCGCATCTGCTCCATGAGCAGCTCCAGGGCCTGCTGGGGCTCCAGGGCGTGCAGGACGCGGCGGAGCTGCCAGACGATCTTGAGCTCCTCCGGCGACAGCAGGATCTCTTCCTTGCGGGTGCTGGAGGCGTCGACGTCGACGGCCGGGAACAGGCGCTTCTCCGCGAGCTCGCGGCGCAGCCGCAGCTCCATGTTGCCGGTCCCCTTGAACTCCTCGAAGATGACCTCGTCCATCCGGGAGCCGGTCTCGATCAGCGCCGCGGCGAGGATCGTCAGCGATCCGCCGTGCTCGATGTTGCGCGCCGCGCCGAAGAACCGCTTGGGCGGGTACAGCGCGGTGGAGTCCACGCCACCGGACAGGATGCGGCCGCTGGCCGGCGCCGAGTTGTTGTAGGCGCGCCCGAGCCGGGTGATGTTGTCGAGCAGGATGACCACGTCGTGGCCCATCTCGACGAGCCGCTTGGCGCGCTCGATGGCGAGCTCGGCCACGGTGGTGTGGTCGTCGGCCGGGTGGTCGAAGGTCGAATGGATGACCTCGCCCTTGACCGTGCGCTGCATGTCGGTGACCTCCTCTGGCCGCTCGTCCACGAGGACGACCATGAGGTGGCACTCCGGGTTGTTCTTGGTGATCGCGTTGGCGATGGCCTGCAGGATCATCGTCTTGCCCGCCTTCGGCGGCGAGACGATCAGGCCGCGCTGGCCCTTGCCGATGGGGCAGATCAGGTCGATGATCCGGGTGGTCATGTTGCCCGGGTCGGTCTCCAGGCGGAGCCTCTCCTGCGGGTACAGCGGGACCAGCTTAGAGAACTCGGGCCGGGCCAGGGACCGCTCGGGGTCGAGCCCGTTGACCTTGTCCAGCCGGACCAGCGCGTTGAACTTCTCCCGGCGCTCGCCCTCGCGCGGCTGGCGGACGGCGCCCTCGATGACGTCGCCCTTGCGCAGGCCGTGCTTGCGCACCTGCGACAGGGACACGTACACGTCGTTCGGCCCGGGCAGGTACCCGGTGGTGCGGACGAAGGCGTAGCCCTGGACCTCGAGCACGTCGAGGATGCCGGCGATCGGGATGAGGACGTCATCCTCGGCGATCACGGGCTCGGGGTCGGCCTGGCGGTCGCGCCGACGGTTCCTGTTACGGAACCGGTCCCGGCTGCGGCGCTGACCGGGGCCGTCGTCATCGCGGAAGCTGTCCCCCGAGGGTCCGCGGCCCGCCGCCGCGGGCTCACGGCGGTCACCCTGATCGCGGCCGCCGTTGTCGCGGCCGCCCTGGTCGCGCCCGCCGTTGTCGCGCCCGCCGTTGTCCCGGGCGCCCTGGTCCCGGCCGCCGCCCTCACGGCCGGACTGCTCGCGTGGGGCCTGGTCCCGGCCACGGGACGGCAGGTCGGGCCGGCCGTTACGGCGCCGCCGGTCGGTGCGGGGCGCGTCGCCCTGGGTGACTTCGCCCGGCTGCCCCCCGGCCTGAGCCGCGCCGTCGCGCCGGGCCGGCCGCTCGGCCGTCCTGGCCTCGGTCTCCTCGTAGAAGCTGAGTTGCTGGGCGGCCCCGTCCCCACCGAGGCCACCTCGGGTTGCGTCGCCGAGGCCCGCCGCCGCGCTGTCTCCGATGCCCGCGTGCGGGCCTGCTCCTGGTTCCATGGCGTCCTGCTTCACCGGGCGAGTCGCGTCAGCTCCCGCGGACGCGGCGCGCTGGTCCGAACCGCGGCGGGCGGGCCCGCCTTCGTGCCGGGGACCGCCGCCCTGCCGGGCCTCGATCGCCTCGACGAGCTGACCCTTGCGCATCCGGCCCGCACCGGGTATGCCCAGGCCCTGCGCGATCTGCTGCAGCTCGGGCATGAGCTTGGAGGAAAGGCCAGTAGCACCGCGACCGGGCGACTTGGACGTCGATGCCGTCGCTCCTCGTGAAGCCACGTTCCCCAGGTCAGCCGCGTTCCCCGCAGGCATTCCGCCCGAGGCGGGGTGCGCCGGGCTGCCGACTGGGGCATCCTCAGGCGCGGTGGATGCGCCGCCGAGGATTTCGGTTGTGTCGCTCACTAATGGTCCTTCCCTATGATTCTCGGCCGCTGGGGCGTACCCGCTCGGCCGGTCGACCCGGTAAGCGGCCCCCCCGGGGGCCAGAGATGATCCGCGCTGGTCTTGATAGCCGCTCTCGTCAGCCAGATGTCCGCGATTGCCGCAACGCCTTGCGTTCCTCCGTGCGTCTGCGTGTGCCCGCTAGCAAGGGAGATGAGCCAGAAAGCGCCGGGACGGCTGCGTGGCTCGCCCGCGTCCCCGGATCGCGTCCTGGTACCAGAGCACCTCTGCTTCTCATGCGGGAAGAGAGCGGGGCGTCTGGCGGCAAAGACCCTGGGTACGGCAACAATACCGTGCCGTGGGAGTTTGCCGGTTAGCGTCCGGTTTGCCGACGAGCACCCGACCCGAAGCGAGGCACCCGATGCGCCACCAAGCCTAACACCATCAGGACTCACGGCATTCCTTCGCAGCCGTCCGTGTCACGCGGAGAGGAGGCAATGTCCCATGGGGCTCGCCAGCATGGCCGTGTATCCGGGATTGGCCGCTTCTCCCGCGTCAGCGCCCTGGCGGGGGCTTAAGGCGCAGGACACGCGCACCTTGCCGCTCGACGTCTAGCGAGCTTACATGCCATGCATTACCCGTTTCTCTCACGATTGAACCCAGGCTGTCCAGGTGGTGACGATTCTCCGACCCGCCGTCGGCGCCCAGCAGCGCGAGCACCGAGGGCCCCGCGCCGGACACCACCGCGGGAATGCCCGCGGCCCGCAGGCGCTCGACGAGCACGTGCGTGTGCGGCATCGCCACCGCCCGGTAGTCCTGGTGCAGCCGGTCCCGCGTGGCGTCGATCAGCACCCCGACCCCATCCGCGTGGCCGGCCCCGGTCAGGGCGGGGCGGGACTGCCCGGTCAGGGCGGCGACGAGCAGGGCGCTTCGCCCCGCGTTGGCGGCGGCGTCCCGGTGCGGCACCCGGTCGGGCAAGACGCCCCTGGCCACGTCGGTGCGCACCGGGCCCGGCGCGATGCAGACGACGGGCGTGATCGACGCGAGCGGTTCCAGCCGCGACGCGCGCGGATGGCCCTCCACCATCCACGCGATGGTCAGCCCGCCGACCAGGCACGCGGCCACGTTGTCCGGATGTCCCTCCAGGTCCGTGGCGAGCTCGAAGGCGGCCTCGTCCGGCAGCAGCGAGCTCCCGCGGCCGGCCAGGGTGCGAGCGGCGAGGATGCCCGTCACGATCGCGGCCGCCGAGGAACCAAGGCCCCGGCCGTGCGGGATCGCGTTCACGCAGCGGAGCCCGAGCCCGGGTGGCTGCCCGCCGGTGACGGCGAACGTCGCCCGCATGGCCCGGACAACCAGGTGGTCCTCGCCGGCCTCCGCCAGGTGAGCACCCTCGCCCGAGACCTCGATGGCGAGCCCGGATTCGGTGGTCCAGGCTTCCACCTCGTCGTACAAGGTCAGGGCCAGGCCGAGCGCGTCAAAGCCCGGGCCGAGGTTGGCGCTGGTCGCGGGGGCTCGCACCCGGACCGCGCCCGCGGCCCTAGGCAAGTCCGAGGGCCGTCGCGGCGGCGCCTGCGTCGGCCGCGATGATGGCCGGGGCCGGGGCGCCGGACAGCGCCCAGTCGGGGTCCTTCAGGCCGTTGCCCGTGATCGTGCAGACCACCCGCTCGCCCGGGTTGAGGAGGCCGTTCGCGCTGGCGCGCAGCAGGCCGGCCACGCTCGCGGCGGAGGCCAGCTCGCCGAACACCGCTTCCCTGGTCGCCAGCAGCCGGTAGGCGGCCAGGATCTCCCGGTCGGTCACCGAATCGATCAGCCCGCCCGATTCATCCCTGGCCGCCTCGGCGAGGTGCCAGGACGCGGGGTTGCCGATCCTGATGGCGGTCGCGATCGTCTGCGGGTGCAGCACCGGCTCGCCGGCCACGATCGGGGCCGCCCCGCTGGCCTGGAACCCGAACATCCGCGGCGTCCTGGTGGCCAGGCCCGCCCGCAGGTACTCGGTGTACCCGATCCAGTAGGCGGCGATGTTCCCGGCGTTGCCGACCGGCAGGCAGTGCACGTCCGGCGCGTCGCCCAGGTCGTCGACGACCTCGAAGGCGGCGCTCTTCTGGCCCTGCAGCCGGTCCGGGTTGACCGAGTTGACCAGGGCGACCGGGTACTGGGCGGCCAGCTTCCTGGCCAGTTCCAGGCAGTCGTCGAACGAGCCGTCCACCTGGAGCAGCCGGGCCCCGTGCACCAGCGCCTGGGCGAGCTTGCCGATGGCGATCTTGCCCCGCGGCACCAGCACCGCGCAGGTGATCCCGGCCCGCGCCGCGTAGGCGGCGGCGCTGGCGCTGGTGTTTCCGGTCGACGCGCAGATGACCGCCTTGGCCCCCGCGCCCGCGGCCAGGCTGATCGCCACCGTCATGCCGCGGTCCTTGAACGACCCGGTCGGGTTCCCGCCGTCGACCTTCAGGTACACCTCGCACCCGGTGCGCGCGGACAGGACCGGAGCGGGCAGCAGCGGCGTTCCGCCCTCGCGCAGGCTGATCACCGGCGTGGCGTCGGTCACCGGCAGCCAGCTCCGGTATTCCTCGATCACGCCCCGCCAGTGTTCGCGAGCCTGCTGCTGAGCCGGGGGCATCATTACTCCTCTTCCCCTTCCACGCGCATGACGCTGGCGACCGCGCGGACGACGGGGAGGGCCTCCAGGTCGCGGACGGTCGCGGCGAGCGCCGCGTCCGTGGCCGTGTGGGTCACGATCACGAGCTGCGCCTCCTCTCCCCTGCTGGTCTGGCGCACCGTCTCGATCGAGACGCCGTGGTGCGCGTACACCCCGGCGACCGGGGCCAGGACGCCGGGCCGGTCGTCGACGTCGAGCGCGACGTGGTAGCGCGTGTGCGCCTCCCCCATCGGCATGACCGGCAGCCCGGCGTAGGTCGACGCGTCCGGGCCGCGGGTCCCGGCCAGGCGGTTCCTGGCCACGGCGACGATATCGCCGAGCACCGCGCTCGCGGTCGGGACCCCGCCGGCGCCCGCGCCGTAGAACATCAGCCGGCCGGCCGAGGAGGCCTCGACGAACACCGCGTTGTAGGCCTCGCTGACCGCGGCGAGCGGGTGCGAGCGGGGGATCATCGCGGGGTGCACCCGGACCGAGACGCCGCCGTCGCAGCGCTCGCAGATGGCCAGCAGCTTGACGACCCGGCCGAGCGCCCGGGCGCTGCCGATGTCGGCGGCGGTGACTTCCGTGATGCCCTCGCGGTGCACGTCGGCCGCGGTCACCGGCGTGTGGAAGGCCAGGCTGGCCAGGATCGCCGCCTTCGCGGCCGCGTCGAACCCCTCCACGTCCGCGGTCGGGTCGGCCTCGGCGTAGCCGAGCGCCTGGGCCTCCTCCAGCGACTCGGTGAACCCCGCGCCCGAGGAGTCCATGCGGTCCAGGATGAAGTTGGTCGTGCCGTTCACGATGCCGAGCACGCGGTGGACCGTGTCCCCGGCCAGCGACTCCCGCAGCGGGCGCAGCAGCGGGATGGCGCCGGCCACGGAGGCCTCGTAGTACAGGTCGGCGCCGTACTCGCGGGCCGCGCCGTAGATCTCCGCGCCGTTCTCGGCGAGCAGGGCCTTGTTCGCGGTGACCACCGGCCGCCCGCCCTTCAGCGCCGCCAGGATCAGCGACCTGGCCGGCTCGATCCCGCCGATCACCTCGACCACGATGTCGACGTCCGGCCGGCTCACCAGTGCGTATGCGTCAGCGGTGAGCAGGGCCAGGTCGATCCCCTCGGCCCGGCGGTGCCCGACCCGCCGCACCGCGATCCCCGCCAGCTCCAGCCGCGCCCCGACCCGCAGGGCGAGGTCATCGGCTTGTTCGGCCAGCAGCCGGGCCACCTGCGTCCCGACGACCCCGCACCCGAGCAGGGCCACCTTCAGGGTAGGGAAAGGTCCGGTCATCCGACATCCAGGCTCAGCAGGTCGTCCATCGTCTCGCGGCGGACGATGACGCGCGCCTCGCCGTCGCCGACCGCGACCACGGCAGGGCGCAGCACGTGATTGTAATTGCTGGCCAGCGACCGGCAGTAGGCGCCGGTGGCCGGGACGGCCAGCAGGTCGCCCGGGGCCAGGTCGGACGGCAGGTACGCGTGCCGCACCACGATGTCGCCGCTCTCGCAGTGCCTGCCCACCACGCGAGCCAGCATCGGCGGAGCCGACGATGCGCGGGAGGCGAGCGCGCACACGTACTCGGCGTCGTACAGCGCGGTCCTGATGTTGTCGCTCATCCCGCCGTCCACGCTGACGTAGGTGCGCAGGCCGTCGACGTCCTTGATCGTGCCCACCGAGTACAGCGTCACCATCGAGGGCCCCACGATGCCGCGGCCGGGCTCGACGGTCAGCCGCGGTACGGGCAGCCCGGCGGCCTGGCACTGCCAGTCCACGATCTGGCGCAGGCTGTGGGCCAGCTTCACGACCTCGGGCGCGTCGTCCTCATCGGTGTAGGCGATGCCGAACCCGCCGCCCAGGTCGAGTTCGGCGATCTCGATGCCGTGCTCGTCGCGGATCCTGACCGCCAGGTCGAGCACGCGGTGCGCCGCCACCTCGAACCCGGCCGTGTCGAAGATCTGCGAGCCGATGTGCGAGTGCAGCCCGGCGAACTCCAGGCCCGGGCAGGCCAGCACCCGCCGCACCGCCTCGTCGGCGGCGCCCGAGGCCAGCGAGAAGCCGAACTTCTGGTCGTCGTGCGCCGTGGCCATGAACTCGTGCGTGTGCGCCTCGACCCCCGTGGTGACCCGGACGAGGACCTTCGGTCGGGGGGGTACGGCCGCGGGGGTCTGGGGGGGAAGGTTCCCCCCCAGGCTCGGGGGGGGTTTGGGGGGGGTCGTCCCCCCCGGGTCAGCACTGCCGGTGAGGTAGGCCAGGCGCGCGATCTCCTCGAACGAGTCCGTCACGAGGTGACCGACCCCGACCGCGACGGCCCGCCCGAGCTCGTCGAGCGTCTTGTTGTTGCCGTGCAGCGTGATCTGCTCGGGCGGCACGCCCGCGGCCAGCGCGATCTCGAGCTCGCCGCCGGTGCAGACGTCGATGCCCAGCCCCTCGGACGTGACCCAGCGGAGCATCGCGCGGGAACAGAACGCCTTGGCCGCGTAGAACACGCGGGCCTGCGGCCCGAACGCCTCCAGGTACTCCCGGCACCGTGACCGCACGTCCGCCTCGTCGCACACGTACAGCGGCGTGCCGAACTCATCCGCCAGGTCCCGCACGTCCTTCCCGCCGATGGTGAGCACGCCGCCAGACCGCCGGGCGCTGCGCGGCCAGATGCCGGGGTGCAGTGCGTTCAGGTCCGCGGGCGGGGCAGGCGGGTGGTCGGCGGGCAGCACGTCACCGTGGCGTGGCCCGGCCGGGTGCGCAACACGGCTCATGCGGTCCCTCCGATCCCTACAGGCGCTCGGGCGCGCCGATCCCGAGCAGCCCCAGGCTGGCGGCCAGGCCGGTCCGCGCCGCGGCGGCCAGCCACAGCCTTTCGCTGCTGATGGCAGACATATGCGTAAAGCCCGAGGTGCTCATCGTGTCAAGCGTCCGCGCGTCCAGTTCCTCCA
>Ga0335074_10002181_pt1 | contig 26688 bp, 18 predicted proteins | sample Lox_Sample_23_FD_206715 | JGI IMG/M metagenome (GOLD analysis project Ga0335074, IMG submission 206715) | Soil microbial communities from Loxahatchee National Wildlife Refuge, Florida, United States - Lox_Sample_2.3 | ecosystem: Environmental > Terrestrial > Soil > Wetlands | place: USA...
GCACCGACCCGAGCTTTGCGGCACAAGGCCCGGGCCCGCCCAGCGCCTCGACGAGAGCCCGCGCGTCAGGGGCGCTGCGGGTGTCGTTCCAAAGAGGTGCCGGCCGCAACGGCGTCCCAGCCTCGTCGGTCACCACAAGCCCGTGCTGTTGCCCACCGACCGATATCGCCGCCACCTCTCCCGCCCGCCCGGTCTCGGCCAGCGCCTTGGCGACTGAGTGCTCCCAGGCCCGCGGGTCGGTCTCGCGCGCCCCACCCTCGCCGTGCACCTCGTGCACACCGTTGCCGGAAGCAATCACGTGGCCGTCGTCGACGTCGACGACCAAGACCTTGCTGCCTTGGGTTGAGCAATCGACACCGGCAACGAGGGGCACGAGCGCGAATGCTAGAAGACCGGGGCAGAACACGTGTGGCATCTCGCCGCCGAATCCGTCGTTGCCGCCCGGCCTGCTCTTGACAAGCCCCAATGTCACCGGTAAGTTACACCTATAGGTGTGTTTGAAACGATTCAGTGAAACCGATAACCTACTCCAAGTGACGACTTGGCCCGGACCGTCCTGAGTAAGGGCAAATGCCGGGCAGGGGGTGTGCAGTGACCACGGCAGGGTCAGCCGACGGAGCAGGGGGCGGCCCGCTGGCCGGGATGACCACGCTCGGCGCCATCGGCGATCTCCGATCGGTGCCGCCGTCCTCGTCAGACAGGACCAAGGTCAATTCTCACGTGCACGTGCCCCCAAACTTTTCTGCCTTCAGCGCAGTTGGCGACGCCGTAGCCGCGGCAGCCGAGCAAGGGATCGGCGTGCTCGGGGTGGGTAATTATTACGACTTCAACGTGTACGGGCCCTTGGCCGCTCACGCAGCGTCGAATGGCATTTTCCCTTTGTTCGGTACGGAAGTGGTCTGCCTCGTACCCGAGCTCCAGCGGTCCGGCGAAAGGATCAACGACCCTGCCAACCCCGGGAAAATGTACTTCTGCGGCAAAGGGATAACGCGGTTTTCCCCAATGACGCCGGCAGCCGAGACGCTCATGGGCACGGTACGAAGTACTGACTCCGCCCGGATGGCAGCAATGATCGCCAAGCTTGCCGTTCTTTTCGCCGCGATCGGGGTCGAGACCTCATTGACAGAAGAGACGTTGAAGGCCAGGGTCGCGGAGCGCGCCGGCGTACCGCCCGGCACAGTCTGGCTCCAAGAACGCCATGTCGCCCAGGCATTCCAGGAGGCCTTGTCCAGCTCGGTCCCCGCGGGCGACCTCCCCTCGCGGTTGTGCTCCCTCCTGGGCACGGCCTCGAGCCCCCAGCTCGACGCCGCAAGTGTCCAGGACGCCATACGGTCCCATCTCATGAAAACCGGCAAACCGGCCTACGTCGAGGAACACTTCATAAGCTTTGAGCAGGCCTACCAGCTGGTCCTTGCGCTCGGCGGCGTACCTTGCTACCCGGTCCTGGCCGACGGCGCCAAACCCGTATGCGAGTTCGAGGCCTCGATCAGCCATTTGGTCGAGTGGTTCCAGCAGAAAAGTATCCATTGCGCAGAGGTGATCCCTCGCCGCAACGCGGCCGATGTCCTGGAGGCTTATGTGCAGGCGCTACGCTCTGCAGGGATAATGGTGCTCGCCGGCACGGAGCACAATACGCCCGAGATGATCCCGATGGAGCCTGCGTGTGTGGGAGGAGTGCCCATCCCGGCGCACCTGCAGGAGATTTTCTGGGAAGGCGCTTGCGTGGCCGCCGCCCATCAGTTTGCGACGGCCAAGGGCGCCGATGGTTACGTACGCCCCGACGGAGCCCTTGGCAACGGGGAACTGACCAGAGAGGAGCACATCGCTGCCTTCGCGCGTCTTGGTGCCGGTGTCATCGGAAAATACGCAACGACGCATGGCTCCCAGAGGGACAAGTGAGGTGCAGGTGAGGGACAGGCGAGGGAGGGGCGATGGCCGTAACTGTGCAGAGCGCATCGACTGCTGAAGACGAGGAGCTCATAAAGGCTCTCGTCGAAATGTCCCGTCACTACGGCTCAGACCCCCGGCTCGTGCTGGCGGGCGGGGGCAACACATCGGTCAAGCTGGGCGACCACCTTCTCGTAAAAGGGAGCGGGAGCGCGCTGTGTTCCATCGAAGCAGGCGGTTTCGTCGACCTCGACAGGGCGGCACTGCAAGCGGTGCTCGACAGTGACCTGAGCGGCTCACGAGACGAGCGCGAGGCCGAGTTCAAGCAAGCTGTCCTGGCAGCGCGACGCCAACCCGAGCGCGACCAGCGGCCGTCGGTCGAATCGGTCCTCCACCATCTGATACCGGCTCGTTTTGTCGTCCACCTCCACGCCACTTTGGTCAACCAGTTCAGCTGCTGTTCGCAAGGCCGCCGCCTGATCGAGGAAAACCTGGGAGAGGACGTCGCCTGGGTCGAGCTTGTCGACCCCGGCTTCGTACTGGCCAAGACGCTGCAGCGAGAGCTACAAGCGTTCGGGCGGCGGACGGGGAAAAACAAACCTCGGGCCGTGATCATGCAAAACCACGGGCTGGTCGTTAGCGGAGATACACCCGAAGAAGTGCAGAGCGACATCGACTGGTTGTGCGGGTCGCTCCTAGCTCTCCGGGACCAGGCGGCAGCACCGGCCTCGTTCCGTGCCAGGGCCCCGCTCAGCGAAGACGACGGCCGGGCAGCGGTCAACCTGATCGCCCCGGCGCTGAGAGCGCTCCTCAGCCGTCCCGGAGGGCCGCTCGCGGTGGTCACCTTCGACGGTTCGCCAACAGCCGCCGACCTCGTCACGCAATCGAGCGGCCGTGACATGGTCATGAGCGGGCCGATTACGCCGGACCACATCGTTTATTGCCGCTCCTTCCCTTTGTGGGTCGAGCTTCGGCCCGGGGAAATGCCCGCCGACCTCGTCGGGCGGCTAGCTGCAGCCGTCGAGCGGCACACCGCCGCCCACGGTGCACCCCCGATCGTGGTGCTGGTCGAGGGCTTGGGCGTGTTCACGTCAGGCGCCACCTGGGCCGATGCCAATACAGCCCGTCTCGTCTACCTCGACGCGGTGGAGGTCATGACCATGGCCCGGCGGATGGGCGGCGTCCACTACCTACCCGATGATTTCCGGGAGTTCATCGAGCACTGGGAAGTCGAGTCCTACCGGCGCGGTGTTGCCGCCATGTCGGCCGGCCGCTCCGGGCGGGCAGCCGGTACCGTCGCCCTCATCACCGGAGCTGCGCAAGGTTTCGGGCTCGGCATTGCCCAAGACCTGGCAGCCGAGGGCGGCCACGTCATCTTGGCCGACGTCAATTCCGCCGGCGCCCGTGAGGCGGCGGCTGATCTCTCAGCCCGCTTCGGTGAAGGCAGGGCTTACGGGCTCGCCATGGACGTGACAAGCGCGGCGTCGGTGGCCCAGGCAGTCCATGAGGTCGTGCGAGCTTACGGCGGCCTCGACTTACTGGTCTCAAACGCGGGCATCCTTCGCGCCGCCAGCGTCAAAGTACAACGGGAAGGCGACTTCGACCTCTCCACGGCCGTGAACTACAAGGGCTACTTCCTCTGCGTCCAAAACGTGGCGCCCGTGCTGGCCGTCCAGCACGAGGCGCGCCCCGACTACTGGAGCGATATCGTCCAGGTCAATTCCAAGTCCGGTCTCGAAGGGTCCAACAAGAACTTCGCCTACGCGGGCAGCAAGTTCGGTGGCATCGGTTTGACCCAGTCGTTCGCATTGGAGCTCGTCGAGGACGGCATCAAGGTCAACTCCGTTTGCCCGGGCAATTTCTTCGACGGGCCCCTCTGGTCCGACCCCGAGACCGGCCTTTTTTCGCAGTACCTTCGCACAGGTAAGGTGCCCGGCGCGACGACAATTGCCGACGTCAGGCAGTTTTACGAAGCCAAGGTCCCGATGGGCCGGGGGTGCACGGCGGGGGACGTGATGAAGGCCATCTATTACCTCGTCGAGCAGAAGTACGAGACCGGCCAAGCGTTGCCGGTGACGGGCGGGCAGGTGATGCTGCGATGACTCAGTACGACCCGTTACCTCGCACCGAGTACGGGGTCCAGCTGGTTGGGCCCGGCCAACTCGTCCTGAACCGCGACAAGGAGGTCGTCCGGCCCGGGCCTCACGAGGTCCTCGTGAAAGTCGAAGCGGTCGGGCTGTGTTTTTCCGACGTCAAGCTCACGAAGCAGTTTTCTGCCCACCCGCGCAAGGACGGCGTGATCGCCGGCATCGATAAGGAGATCCTCGATGGCTGCCCGAGCTACGTGCCGGGCGAGAAACCCGCAGTACCAGGGCACGAGGTGGCCTGCCGGATCGTCGCCGTCGGGGCCGAAGTCGAGCGGTACCGGGTGGGCGAGCGGTGCCTGGTGCAGACCGACTACCGCAGCCTCCTCACGCCCGGGTCCAATGCCGCCTTCGGGTACACGTTCGAAGGCGGCCTGCAGGAGTACGTGTTGCTGGACGAGCGGGTTGCCGTTGAACCGGGCACAGGGGAGCGTTACCTGATCGCCGTCCCCGAGGGACTGAGCGCGTCGGCGGTGGCGCTGGTCGAGCCTTGGGCCTGCGTCGAGAACGCCTACGCGAGCAGCGATCGCCGGGCCTTCCAGCCGGGCGGGCGCCTACTTGTCGTAGCCGAGGCAGGTCACCATGTCTCGGGCCTGGAGGAGGCCTCGAGCTCAGGCGGCAGGCCCGGGTCGCTCGTAGCGATAACCCGCGAAACCGCCGAGCAGCACGAGCTGGAGGCCTGGGGGCTCCCGGTCACCTTTGCCGACGTCCCCCGCGACCTACCGGACGAGCACTTCGACGACATCGTCTATTTCGGCGCCAACAAAGCGACCATCGAGATCCTCAACAACAAGTTGGCCCCAGGCGGCATTATCAACGTCGTCCTCGGGGGTCGCACCATCGGGGCGCCTGTCGCTGTCGGGATCGGCCGCGTCCATTACGCACACACGCGCTGGGTCGGGACGACGGGCGCCTTCGCGGCCGGCTCCTACTCGGTAGTGCCTTCCTCGGGCGAACTGCGGCCCGACGACCGCATGCTCGTAACCGGCGCCGCCGGCCCGATGGGACAGATGCACGTGATCAGGAGCCTTTGTTGCGGCGTCCCGGGCATAAGCGTCGTGGGCGCCGACATAGACGACAAGCGCCTCGGCGCGCTCGGGCGGAAAGCCGAGCCGTACGCGCTCCGCAACGGCGTCCCGTTCGAGTTGGTAAATACGGCGAAAGAGCGCCTCGAGGGCCGCTTCAGCTACCAAGTCGTGCTCGTCCCCTCAGGGCCACTTGTCGCGGCGGCGATCGAGGCGAGCGATGAAGGTGGGCTGGTCGATATATTTGCCGGCATCCCGGCAAGCACGCGCCAGGAAATCGACCTGGACGCCTATATACAGCGCCGATGTTACATGTTCGGGACGAGCGGGTCCGTCATCAACGACATGAAGGTCTTGCTCGCCAAGCTCGAGTCCGGACAGCTGGACACCAACTGCTCCGTCGACGCCATTTCCGGTCTTTCGGGAGCCATCGATGGGATCGCAGCTGTCGAAAAGCAAGTCATGGCGGGAAAGATCATCGTCTACCCGGGGTTGCGCGACCTCGGGCTCACACGCCTGAGCGACCTCGGTGTACGTTTCCCCACCGTGGCAGCCAGCCTCACCGGCGGGCAGTGGTGCAAAGAAGCAGAGCAGGAGCTGCTGCGGGCCGGCGCTCCCGCTCCGGCTGGGGTGGAAGGGGGCGTCTAAATGGCAACCGCGGTCGAAATCCCGAAGCTGGGCAACACCGTCGAGGATTGCCTGTTGGTCGCCTGGTTGAAGCAAAAAGGTGACGCCGTCACAACGGGCGACGCGCTCGCGGAGATAGAGACGGACAAGACGAGCTTCGAGCTCACCGCCCCGTCCGACGGTGTACTGCTCGGCACGTTCTTCGAAGCGGGCGCCCTGGTCCCGGTTTTCACGGTCATATGCGCCATCGGGTCACCCGGTGAGGACGTCACCGACCTGGCGCCCCACGACGCCAGCGCAGGAGCGCCGACAAGGCTCGAGCCGGGCGAGCCCGTGCGCGAACAATCGCTCAAGGCGTCGGCGTTGCCCGCTCCGTCCGCTGGCCGCCAAGAGCCTTGGGCCCCGGCCGCCGCGTCTGCACACGGCGCGGCGCCGTCCGGCAACGGCCCGCTCAGCCCACGAGCAAAACGCTTCGCCAGCGAGCACGGCATCAACCCGGCCTTGGCCGGAGGGAGCGGGCCGGGCGGGCGGGTGTTGGAGGAGGACCTCCGCCGGCTCTACCTCACCGCACAGTTCGCGGGCGCGGAGGACGGCCCCGGCGGCGTCCAACCCTCAGGTGCCGGGGCAGCAGCCCCTTCGCCGAGCACGACGACAGTGCGGATGACTCCTGTGCGGGAACGGATAGCCAGGCGGCTGCGGGAGTCCTTGGCGCAAACGGCGCAGTACACGCTCAACAGTTCTGCCAATGCCGGCGGCCTCCTCGCCGTGCGGAAAAAGATGAAAGCGGCGGCCGTCACAGCCGACGTCACGATCGGCGACCTCGTGGCCTACTGCACCTTGAAAGCGCTGCTCGAGGTACCTGACCTCAACGCCGAACTTATAGACGGCGTCGTCCACCGCCACAGCGAGGTCAACTTAGGGTTCGCCTGCGATACCGAGCGCGGTCTGGTAGTCCCCGTCGTACACCGCAGTGAGGGCCTGTCCCTGCTGGAACTATCCAACCGCATGAAGGAACTGGCGGCGCGGGCAAACCAGGGGTCGATCGCAGTGGACGACCTGAACGGGGCGACCTTCACCATCTCCAACCTCGGGAGCCTCGGGATCGAGTCGTTTACGCCGGTGGTCAACCCCCCACAGGTGGCGATCCTCGGGGTCGGGGCGCTACAGCTCAAAGCAGTCCGCAAACCGGACGGCAACATCGAGTTCATCGACTCGATCGGCTTGTCCCTCACGCTGGACCACCAGGTCGTCGATGGTGCGCCGGGCGCCAGGTTCTTGAAGGTCGTTCGCGACAAGATCGAGGAAGCGGAGCCACTATGTACGACCTGATCGTTATCGGTGCCGGCCCCGGCGGGTACGAAGCCGCCGCCCATGCCGGCCAGATGGGCAAAAGGGTGGCCCTCGTCGAAGAGGACCGCGTCGGCGGTACCTGCCTGAACGTCGGCTGCATACCGGCCAAATCTTTCCTGCGCTCATCCCGGCTCTACCGGGAGTGCAGCGAAGCCGGGTTGTTCGGGGTGGAGGTCGATGCCTTCAGGCTTGACCTGCCCGTAGTCGTCGAGCGAAAAAACCGCATCGTCGGCACGCTCACCCGGGGGGTCGACAGCCTCCTAAAACGCTCGGGTGTCGAGGTTTTCCAGGCGCACGGCCGCATCGCTCGCCAGGGTCGGGCACAAGTCGGCGACGAGGTCTTCGAAACCAAGAACATCCTCCTCGCGACCGGTTCGCGTCCCGTCGTGCCTCCCATTCCCGGCATCAGCTCAGGACACGTGCTCGACTCGACCGGCGTCTTCGACCTCAAAGAGGTGCCGTCCAGGGTGGCGATCATCGGCGGCGGTTACATCGGGCTCGAGTTCGCCACGTTTTTCAGTGAGATCGGTGCCGAGGTCGTGGTGCTGGAGATGCTCCCCCAGATCGCGAGCGGTTGCGACCAAGACGTGTCCGAGAGGCTCTTGCAAGCGCTCAGGCACGCCGGCGTGACCTTCAACCTGTCCTGCCGGGTGACGGGCATCGAAGGTGACGCCGTCCGTTACGAGGACAGTGCAGGTGAGACAAAAGTGTACGCGGCGGACTGCATAATCAATGCCACCGGCCGCGCCCCGGTGGTCGAGGGCGCCGGCCTGGAAGAAGCCGGCGTCGATTTCAGCGCAAGGGGCGTGAGGACGACCGACCAGGGAAAGACCAATGTCCCCGGCGTATGGGCATGCGGCGACATAACGGGGCAGCACATGCTCGCCCACGCCGCCACCCGCGAGGGGATAGTTGCCGTCAACTCGATGTTCGGCAAGCCGGACCGGGTGCGCTACGGCGCGGTCCCGGCAGTCATATACACCCACCCCGAGGTCGCATACGTCGGCCCCACCGAGCAGCAGTTGAAAGCCGCCGGGACCGGCTATAAAAAGGCGATGGTCCCGATGGGCGTCGCGGGCAGGTTCGTGATCGAAAACGAGAAGGGCAGTGGCTTCATAAAGGTCCTCGCCGGCACCAAGTACGGCGAGATCCTGGGTGCGCATGCGATGGGTGACGCTTCGAGCGAGATCATCGTGACGGCGGCAACCCTGGTCGAGATGGGCCTGTCGGCCGCACGTGCGGCCGAGATCGTCTTCCCGCACCCGACGGTCTCCGAAGCCCTGCGAGAAGCAGTCTTGCAAGTCGTTTAGCACAGGAACGAGGACACCATGACCAAGGCGCTGGCAATCGAGCCCGAAGCAGTTTTTTCGAGCGGCGTGGTCCACTTCGCCGACATCCCGCTCAACACGTACAACCGGAGCCTCGAGGAGGAGACGAGCCGCTACACCGCCCAGGACTTCGTGGACATCTGGCAGGACATGTGCGCCATCCGGGAGTTCGAAACGGTGCTCAACGAGATCAAGCTAAAGGGTGCGTACCGGGGCCTCGCCTACAACCACTCCGGGCCGGCTCACCTGTCGATCGGCCAGGAAGCCGCCGCCGTAGGCATGGCCTTCGGTCTGACCCCCGACGACCACATCTTCGGTTCTCACCGCAGCCACGGCGAGATCCTGGCAAAGGGCTTTTCGGCCATCCGGCGCCTCTCCGAGGACCGCTTGCTCGAAATAATGCGCTCCTATCGTGACGGCGCTGTCCTGGCTCCGGTGGAGAAGCGCTACGAAGGCCCGGTAAGTGCCTTGGCCTTTCGCTTTTTCGTCTACGGGGCTTACAGCGAGATCTTTGCCCGGGACACCGGTTTCAATCGCGGGCTCGGCGGCTCGATGCACGCGTTCTTCGCCCCCTTCGGCATCTACCCCAACAATGCGATCGTCGGCGGGTCCGGTTCGATCGCTCCCGGCGCCGCTCTTTTCAAAAGGGTCAACCGTCGCCCGGGCATCGTCGTGGCGAATATCGGGGACGCGTCGTTCAGCTGCGGCCCGGTCTGGGAGGGCATCACCTTTGCAAGCATGGACCAGTACAGGAGCCTATGGGACCAGTCCCTCGGCGGAGGCCTGCCGATCATCTTCAACTGCATCGACAATTTTTACGGCATGGGCGGCCAGCCCTACGGCGAAACGATGGCCTGCCAGTTCATAGCCAGGATCGGCGCCGGCGTCAACCCGGAGGAGATGCACGCCGAGCGGGTCAACGGTTACGACCCCCTGGCGGTGATCGACGCGTTCCGGCGCAAGAAGGCCGTACTCGAACAGGGTCACGGGCCGGTGCTGCTCGATACCATCACCTACCGCTACAGCGGGCACTCGCCCTCCGATGCGTCCAGTTACCGTACCCCCGAAGAACTGGCTCACTGGCAGGCGGTTGACTCCATCCAGGGGTACCGCGAGCGGCTCGTAGAGGCCGGCGTCGTGAGCGCCGACGTCCTGGACAACGCACGCGACGAAGTCCAAGAGGCTGTGTTCTCGATGTTCGCGCTGGCGGCCGACCTCGAGGCCAGCCCGAGGCTCGACTTGGACGACGAGCTCGTAGGTAGCGTCATGTTCTCCAACGGCCACGTCGAGCGTTTCGCAGCCACCGAGCCAGAGTTTCTCGTCTCCCCGGCAGACAACCCCAGGGCCCAGCAGATCCGGGCCAAGGTGCGCACCGCTTCCGAGAACGGCAAACCCGTCCCCAAGATGAAGGTCTTCAACATCCGGGACGGCATTTTCGAAGCGCTCCTGCACCGGTTCGCGACCGACCCGACAATGGTCGCTTTCGGCGAAGAAAACCGGGACTGGGGCGGCGCATTTGCCGTTTATCGCGGCCTCACCGAGGCGCTCCCCTACCACAGGCTCTTCAATGCTCCTATCTCCGAAGCTGGGATAATCGGGGCCGCTGTCGGCTACGGGATGGAGGGCGGGAGAGCCGTCGCCGAGCTGATGTACGCCGATTTCATGGGACGGGCCGGCGACGAGCTGTTCAACCAACTGTCAAAGTGGCAGGCCATGTCCGCCGGCGTGCTCACGATGCCGGTGGTGGTGCGGATCTCCGTCGGGTCCAAGTACGGCGCCCAGCACTCCCAGGATTTCACGGCGCTGGTCGCTCATATCCCCGGGCTCAAGGTGGTCTACCCCGTCACGCCCTACGACGCCAAGGGGATGATGAACGCCGCCTTGGCGGGCACCGACCCGGTCATTTTCTTCGAAAGCCAGAAGTTGTACGACATCGGCGAGATGTTCGAGCCGGGAGGAGTGCCTGAGGGGTACTACGAGATCGACCTGTCGCAACCTTCGGTCAAGCGGGCTGGGACAGACCTCACGATCGTCACCCTTGGGCCTGCCCTTTATACCGCCGTCGCGGCGGCCGACGAGCTTGCGGCGCGCTTCGGCCTTTCGGCCGAGATAGTGGACCTCCGTTCGGCCAACCCGCTCGACTACGACCTCGTGGCCGCGTCGGTGCGCAAGACAGGCAAAGTACTGCTCGTCTCCGAGGCCGTCGAACGTGGCAACGTCATGCAAACGGTGGCATCCAACCTGACCCAGATGTGCTTCGACGACCTGGACGGCCCACCCGTGGTCGTCGGGTCGCGCAACTGGATAACTCCGGCGCCCGAGCTCGAGGCGATGTTTTTCCCCCAGCCCGCCTGGCTGCTCGACGCGGTGCACGAGCTGGTCCGGCCGTTGGACGGCTACCAGCCCACGACCAAACGCACCGTCGGTGAACTTGCCAGGAGGGCACGCCTCGGGGTGTAACGATGCCGAACTCTGGCCTTTTCGCTGCGATCGACCTCGGAGCCTCCAGCGCACGCCTGTTCGCCGGCCGCATGGAAGGCGACCGGTTGCAGGTGCGCGAGGTGACCCGCATGAAAAACGGGCCGGTGCAACTGCCCGACGGGATCCACTGGGACCTCCTAGGTATTTACCGCCAGATGCTCGAGTCGCTCGGCAAGCTGTCCCGCGAGGCTGACGATGGCGAGCTGTCGGTCGGCATCGACAGCTGGGGTGTCGATTACGGGTTGCTCGACGCCGACGGACGTCTGTTGGGGCCGCCTTTTCACTACCGGGACGACCGTACCGACGGGAGGCTGGAGCAACTGGACCGCCTCATCGGCCTCGGCGAGGTCTACCAGGCGACCGGCATACAGGACATGGCGATAAACACCATCTGCCAACTACTGGCCGAGCGTGAAAGCGCCGGTTTTGGCGCCGCTTCTCGCTTGCTCATGGTGCCCGACCTCTTTGCGTACATGCTCTCAGGCCAAGCCCGGCTCGAACGGACGATCGCCTCTACCACCCAGTTGGTCGATGCCCGGACCGGTCAGTTGGTCGATTGGCTGCTGGCCCGCCTCGGCGTACGCCGTGACCTTTTCGCCCCGCCCATCGAGCCCGGGGAGCAGTACGGTCCAGTGCTCCCGGCGGTAGCAGCCAGCGTAGGGATGGCGCGTCCTGCGATTGTGGCTGCGGTCGGTTGCCACGATACGGCCTCGGCCGTGCTTGCCGCCCCCCTCGAAAACGAAGGCACTGCCTGGGTTTCGAGTGGGACATGGTCCCTCGTCGGCCTCGAGCTCGACGCACCGGTGATCTCACCCGCAAGCCGCCAGGCCAACTTTTCGAACGAGCTCGGCTTCGGCCGGTCAGTACGGTTCCTGAAAAACGTCATGGGCCACTGGATGGTCCAGGAGTGCGAGCGGTGCTGGGCGCTGGAAGGCAACGACGTCCGGCTGGTCGACTTGCTGGCACAGGCCGAGGCGTGCCCGCCGTTCCGCTCCCTCGTCGACACCGAAGACCCGGTCTTTGCCGTCCCCGGGGACATGCCGGCGCGGATCCGCCAAGCCTGTGACCGTGGCGGGGAGCCGGTCCCTGAGACAGAGGCTGAACTTGTGCGCTGCATCCTGGACAGCATGGCGCTCGCGATCTGTGCCGTGCTCGAGCAGGCCGAGGCTTGCGCAGGCAAGCGGATCCGCGGCCTGCACGTCGTCGGTGGCGGTTCGGCCAACTACCTGCTCCTGTCGCTCTTGGCCTCGGCGAGCGGGCTTCCGGTGGCCGCCGGGCCGACGGAGGCCTCGGCGGTCGGCAACCTGCTCGCCCAGTTGCACGCGCGGGGTTTGGTAGGCGATCAGGCCGAGATGCGCCGGATCGTCGCACGGTCCTTCCCAGCCATGCATGTCACGCCCCACCCCGAGCTGGCGAGAGCGGCTCAGAAAGCCAAAGCGCGGCTAGCCGGGCTGGCCAGGGCGCGCTAGCCGCACACGCTCCCGACCGGCTCGTCTCCTCGCTGCCCGGGCTAGCCCCGCGGGTGGCTGTCGGTCAGCCGCCCCACCCCTGGGCTGCCCCACCTGCCCGCTCGGCCTTCGCTTTTTCTCCATAGCCGGAGCGAAGGTAGGCCGCTATTGGGTCGGGGTCGAGGCCCATCTCCTCGCGCAGTTCGCCAAGCAATGGCCGTACGTCCGTGCTGAAGGCGTCGGTAAGGATGCCATTGGCGGCGAGCACGTCGCCGCCGGCCTGGGCCGACGCAAGTGCCGGCCGGTCAATGAGGAGCGCCTTGGCGGTGGCCTCCTGGACGTTCATCACGGACCGGATCTCGGCCAGCACCTTGTCCTCGATGTTGTGGCACTGGTCGAGCATGAACGCCACCCCGGCGCTCGGGCGGTGTGCCCCGACCGCGACTATCTCGTTCATTATCCGGAACAGCTGGTAAGGGTCGGCAGCCCCGACGAACAGGTCGTCGTCTGCATAAAACCGGCTGTTGAAATGGAACCCTCCGAGACGACCCAGGCGCAGCAGTGAAGCAACGATGAACTCGATGTTGGTCCCGGGTGCGTGGTGACCCGTATCGACGAGCACCTTTGCCTTTTCTCCAAGCGCGAGGCAGTGCGCGAGCGAGGTACCCCAGTCGGGGACGTCCATGGTGTAGAAACCGGGCTCGAAAAGCTTGTACTCGAGGAGCATGTCGGTGCTGTCGGGCAGCGCGTCATAGGTCTCCCGCAACGCTGCCGCGAGGCGGTCCTGCCTCGCGCGGATGTCGTCCTGGCCGGGGTAGTTGGTGCCGTCGGCAAACCACAGGCTGAGGAGCGGCGACCCGACGGCGACGGCGATCTCCACGCACTCGAGAAGGTGGTCCGTCGCGCGGCGCCGCACCTTGGGATCAGGGTTGCACACGCTGCCAAGGCGGTAATCGTCCTCCTGGAAAACGTTGGGGTTGATCGCGCCTATACGGAGCCCGAGATCGGCGGCATGCTTGGCCAACTTGGCGTAGTCGTCCACGCGGTCCCACGGGATGTGGAGGGCGACCGATGGCGCGACCCCTGTAAGGCGATGGACCAGTGCGGCGTCCTCTACCTTTTCGAACGCGTCCCGCGCGGCGGCTGGGTTGCGGAACACCTTGAAGCGCGTCCCGGTATTGCCGTAGGCCCACGACGGCGTCTCGATCCACTGCTCACGCAGCTCCTTCTTTGCAGCCCGAAGATCTCCGGACATACTCGTCTCCTTTCCTTCGTCCGATCCCGCCCTAGTCCATATGGAAGACCTCGGGGACAGCACGCATCTGCTCGTCCGGGGGCCCTCCCTCCTCGAAGAACCCCGCCATTTCCGCCTGCCACCTGCTGTTCACCGCTCGCTCCGCCATTGCGGCGCGTGCTCGGTCGAAGTCGTCGCATTCCAAGTAGCCCGTCAGCAAGCCGTCGGAGGTCAAGAACAGCGAGTAGTTGCGCCAACCCGTCTCGCTGAGAGCCTGGAGCATCTCGGGCCACACCTCCTGATGACGCCGAGCGTACTCAGCTGCTCGGTCAGGGCGCACCCGAAGGTGAAAACAGATCCTCTGCATGGTGATGAACGCTCCATAAAGCCCCACCCCTGCGGGGCCGGCACGCTGGCCGGCCCCGTCGAGGAGAGGATTGGTCAGAAGTTGAACTGGTTGATGTTGGCCTTGTCGAACACGAAAGGCAGCCCCAATAGGACGGTGTGGCCCGAGCCGACCGTGTACTTACCAAGCTTGCCGGCCACGAAGCTCTGCCCGGCAGCATTGGTGATCGCCTTCGAGGCGAGCTCCACTGCGGCGTAGGCAGCAAGGTAGCCGAGGTCGGCCGGGTTCCAGAGCGCGAACTCCTTCTCGGTCCCGTCGGCAACGTACTTCTTCATCTCGTCAGGCGTCCCGAGGCCCGTGAGCTGCACCTTGCCCCGGTACTTGGCCGTGTCCAGGACGGCCGCGGCGGCCGCGATACCGACCGTCGTGGGTGAGATGATCCCTTTGAGATTGGGGTACTCAGAAAGCAGGCCCTCTGTGACCTGGGTCGAAGTAGCAGTGTCGTCGTTGCCGTACACGGTCTTGACCAGGTCGAGGTGCGGGTAGCTCTTCAGCTCCTGCTTCATGTAGCCGATCCAGGTGTTCTGGTTGGTGTCGTCGATGGAGGCCGAAACGATCGCGATCTGGCCCGATGCTGCGGACGGGCTAGCGGCGTCGATCTCCTTTGCGATCATCTGGACCTCGATGTCGCCCAGCCCCTGCGGCGAGGCTTGGTCGATGAACAGGTCACGGCAGTTGGTATCGGAGTCATAAGTGACGACGACGATCCCCTTGGCCATCGCAGAGTTCAGCGTCGGGCACAGGGCGCTCGGGTCGGTACCCGAGATGATGATCGCGTTGACGCCCTTGGTGATCTCGGATTGGATTACGGGAAGTTGCGAGGCGGGCGTGTCCGTTGTCCCGCTGATCTCGACCCCGCTTTCACCCAGTGCCTTGAGGGCAGCAAGAGCTCCACCGGATTTCACACTGTCTGCGGTAGTGAAGTAGGAGTTGCCGAGGTTCTTTGGGATGACGGCCACCTTGAGCCCCGTCTTCAGTGCAGGCGCTGCCTGCACGGAAGCGGAGCCGACAAGCGTCGTGGCGGCCATTGCGGCGATCGCCACTCCTGCTAGGACCGCTCTCCACTTGGGAAGTGTGGAACGCATGTCTTTATTAAATCCTTTCATTCAATGGGTGGAGTAATGGACCAGACAAATAGGGTTTTCACTACCTCCTTTCCCCTCAAGAAGTACCGGGTAGCCGGTAACGGTTGACGAAAAGCCGAGCCCGGGCGGAAAGCTCTCCTGCGTTGGGGATGATGACGCTGAGCAGCAACAGGCCACCCGTAACGATCTCCAGTGCGTTGGGGTTGAAGTTTGTCAAAAGCAAAGCGCTCTGCAGGCCGCAGTAGAGGAGCACGGCGAGGACCACCCCGTAGAGGGTGCCTTTTCCCCCGAAGATCGAGACCCCGCCGAGCAGCACGATCGCCACGACCGGCAGGACGAGAGAGGTGCCGTTGTCCGCCTCCGCAGTGCTCAGCTTGAACGTGTACAGGACCCCGGCCATGGCACCGACAAGTCCGGACACCAGGTAAAGCAGTGACTTCACCCGCTTGACACGGATACCTGCAAACTGGGCGGCTTCCTTGTTCCACCCGATGGCGACGACTGTGCGCCCGAGCGGCGTCGCGTGGACCACCACACCGAAGATGACGGCCAGCACTATGAAGATGACGGCGGAGTACGAGAGCAAGCCAAACGTGTGAGGTACAGGGTTTACGCCAATCGTCGTGTACCTGGCGGGGAAGTTGGTAATGATCGCCGGTCCTAACACGATCTCCGAAATGCCCTGGTAAAGCGTCATCGTCCCTATCGTCACCGCGAGCGACGGCAACCCGAACCGGGTTACCAGCACACCGTTGAAAGCCCCGCACACCAAGCCGGCGGCTAGGCAGCAAACGATGACGAGCGGCATCGGCCAGTGGTTTTCCCACAAGTACCCGACAAGGCTGCTCGAAAGTGCCAGCGTGGAGGCGATGGAGAGATCGATCTCGCCGGCGAGGACGACGAGCGTCATGGGAAGGGTCATGATGGCAAGCTCGCCATACAGGACGCAGACGTTGCTGAAGACGTTGCCACTGGTGAGGAACTCGGGCGACGTCGCTGCCCCGATCACCACCGTCACGATCAAAGCGATTACGAGCGCGCCTTCCCAGCGGACGAACGGCTTGAGGCGCTCGCGAACTGTGCGCTTGCCTTCGTGGGATGCGGCCGCCCTCCCGATAGGCGTCGCCGGCGGCAGGATGACAGGCTCGGGCTTGCTCGTCGCCCCCAGGGTCGCCTCAGGACGCATGTTGCAAGCTCCTCTTGCGCAAAGCGCCCGTCAGGCGTAGCGAAATCCAGTGGTCGAGCGATATCGCGACGACGATGAGCATGCCGTCGATCGCCGGGTCCCAGAAAGACGAGATCCCAAGGACGTCAAGTGCCTGGTTTATGGTCGTGAGGAGAAGGGCCCCAAAAGCAGCCCCCACGACAGTCCCGCTACCGCCGAAAATATTGACGCCTCCGACCACTACCGCCGCGATGACCGTGAGCTCGTAGTTCAACCCGGCCGTGGAGTCTATGGTCTGGTAATTGGCCGCCCAGAGCACCCCCGCAATGCCGGCGATGCCCCCGCAGAGCATGTAGGCGGTAAAAATGCGCCTGCCCATGGGGATACCCGCGAGCCGGGCCGCGTCGGGGTTGGACCCGATCGCGTAAAGTTCTCGGCCAGAGCGGAACGACCGCAGGCAGTAGGCCACGGCTCCCACCACGACCGCAATAACCACAGTGAGATAAGGCACAGAACTCAGCGCTGACCAACTCGAGGCCGGTATCGCGATGAACCCGCTGGGCAGGGTGCTGGCGATGACCAGGCCCCCGCCGACCACAAGGACGTCGACGGCGCGGAAAATGTAAAGCGTCGCCAGGGTAACGACCAAGCCGGGCACCCGGGCGATGGAAACGATCGCGCCGTTTACGGCACCACATAGGAGCCCTATGCCGAGGCCGACCACGAACACGGCCACAATAGGGATCCCGTGGACCTGGGAAAACAGGTTGGACGACAGGTACGCGGAGAGCCCGAGCACCGACCCGACCGACAGGTCGACCTGCCGTGTGACGACGACCATCGTCTCGCCCATCGCAAGAAGGGCGAAGATGACGGCGTCGGTGAAGATGAACTTGATGTTCTGGCTGTCGACGAACCTCGGCTGGAAGGAGGCCGTGATGGCCACGAAGACCAGGAGCACGGCGACGATCCCGACCTCCCGGGCCCTGAAGACGACATCGGCGATGCGGCGGGGGCTCCTGCCCTCCTCGAGGCCGCCGACGGCGCCGAGCGCGGTGCTCACGAGGCGGCCTTGTCCACTTGGCCCGTCGCCGCGCCCACGATAATTTCCTCCGAAGCGTCTTTATGGCTGAACTCCGCCACCAGCCGGCCCTCGCGCATGACCAGGACCCGGTCGGCCACCCGGAGCACCTCGGGCAGTTCCGACGAGATCATCAAGATGGCGACCCCCTGCTCGGCAAGCTCGACGAGCAGGCGGTGGACTTCGCTCTTCGTCGCGATGTCTATGCCCCGCGTCGGCTCGTCGACGATGAGAAGCTTGGGATGACGGCTGAGCCACTTGGCGAGGACACACTTTTGCTGGTTGCCCCCCGAAAGAGTCGAAACCGGGTTGGAGAACCCCCCGTACCGCAGGCTCAAACGCGTCGCCCACTCCTCGGCGAAGCGATTTTCGACAGACCGGCGCACCAAGCCGAAGCGTTTTAGGGCCCGCAAAGACGGCAGGGCGATGTTGGTCCCGATCGAAAGCTCCATCACGAGGCCCTGGAGCCGCCGGTCTTCGGGCACGAAGCCGACCCCTGCGTCCATCGCCGCCAATGGAGCAGCCTTTTTCAGCTTCTTCCCATCGACGCGGACCTCGCCTGCGTCGTAACGGTCGATGCCGAAGATCGCCCGGGCGACCTCGCTCCTGCCCGCACCCACCAAACCCGCGAGAGCCACTATTTCGCCGCTCGCAACCTGGAAAGAGATGTCGACGAAGACTCCCTCCCGGGTCAAGCGGTCCACGTCGAGCACGACCTTGCCGCGGTGGACCTCACCTTTTTGCTCGCGCTCGACGACATCGCGCCCGACCATGGCGCGCACGAGGTCATCCGAGGTGAGGCGCTCGAGCGGCGACGCCAGCACGCAGCGGCCATCACGCATCACCGTGACCCGCTGGCAGACGCCGAAGACCTCTTCGAGCCGGTGCGAAATGAAAAGTACGGCCGCGCCCGACTCGCGCAGGGTTTCGACAACCCGGAAGAGCCGCTGCACTTCGTATGCCGACAGTGCCGCTGTCGGCTCGTCCATGACGATCACGCGGGCATCCAAGGAAAGCGCTTTGGCGATCTCCACGATCTGCTGGTCGGCGATCGACAGGCCGCGCGCTATCCGCTCAGGGTCGAGGCGCACGCCTAACCGCCCTACGAGCTCGAGCACCCGGTGGTTCATGGCACGCGAGTCGATGCGGCGGCCGCTGCGGAGGGGCTGGCGGCTCATGAAGACGTTTTCCGCCACCGTGAGGTCGGGGAAAAGAGTGGGCTCCTGGTAGATGACCGCTATCCCTGCGTCCCGGGCGGCCGCAGGGTTGGACAGGTGAACTTCACGCCCCCCGAGCCGCAAGCTGCCCAGGTCCGGCCGGTGGACCCCGGCCAAGACCTTCACGAGGGTCGACTTCCCCGCACCGTTCTCACCGACCAGCCCGTGCGTCTCGCCCGGGTACAACTCCAATGAGACGTCCACGAGCGCTCGCACGGCCCCGAAGGCTTTGCTCACGTGCTCCAGGACAAGGAGCGGCTCCGGTTCGGCTGGCTTGGCAGCGGGCAAAGGCACTATCTGTCCACCCTCGGTGGTCATGTCGCCTCGGCGGGCCTCATTTTGCCGGTCGCCCTCCCCCATAAGCCCTGTTTGTCCTACTCCTCGGACCGTGCCGGAAGTGGTTGTCCCTCGGCCTGCGGCTTGTCCCTCATCCCCTCTGAATCGTTTCAAGCCCGAGCCGAGACTATGTTAGGGGTGTGCAGACAGGCTGTCAAGGCAACCCTCCGCCAAGCGAGAAGGCGGCGCGTCCCGGCAGGGTGACCATCCGGGAGGTAGCCCAAATGGCGGGCGTGTCGCTCGGGACAGTCTCCAACGTCCTCAACAACCCCAAGGTCGTCGCACCCCAGACCCGTTCGCGAGTCCTTGACGTGATCGAGGCGAGCGGGTTCGTGCGCAGCACGGCGGCACACCAGTTGAGGGTTGGCAAGAGCCGCACCATCGGGGTCATCCTCCTCGACATAGCGAACCCGTTTTTCACCGAGATGGTGCGCGGGGCCGAAAGGTCGCTACGGGACAAGGGCTACGTGCTCATGGTGTGCTCGAGCGACGAGTCGAGCGAAAGAGAACGCCACTACCTACGCGTCCTCGAAGAGCACCGCGTCGACGGTTTGCTGATCGCGCCCGTCGAACATGACCTGAAGGCAATAGCGGCGCTCGCTAGCCGCGGCATCCCGACAGTCCTCCTCGACCGCGACCCCGGCGAGGTCGACCTCTGCTCTGTCACCGTGGACGACGTGCGAGGGGGGGAGCTCGCTGCGAGCCACCTCATCGAGCTCGGGCACGAGGCAATAGCTTTTGTCAACGGCCCGCTGTCGATACGCCAGTGTGCCGACCGGCGCAAGGGCGCTCGGCGCGCCTTCCGGCGCACGCGCTGGGGACGGGCGCCACAGCTGTTCGAAGTACCAGTCAGCGCGCTCACGGTGGACCAGGGCGAGCAGGCGGTCGGGGCGCTCCTCGCGTCGGCGCCCCGCCCCACAGCCATCATGTGCGCGAACGACCTCCTGGCACTGGGCGTGCTCCGGGGTCTCACGTCCGCCGGTGTAACCGTGCCCGAGGATATGGCGCTCGTCGGCTACGACGACGTCGCGTTCGCCTCGATGCTCTCCCCGCCGCTCACATCGGTCCGCCAGCCGAAAGACGAACTGGGCGCGCTGGCGGCCGAGCTGCTCCTCGAGGAAACGTCCCCAAGCGGGGCGGCCCACCAGCACCGCTCCGTACGCTTCGAGCCGGAACTGGTCGTAAGAGCCTCCAGCACGCAGGCCGCTCCCCGCCGGGAGCGAGGCACCGCAGCTGCGGCCTTCCAGGCTTAAATTCTCCAGCCAGGCGCAGCTTTTCGCGGGTACTGTCCTAGGCCATGAGCGGGCGGTTCGAGCAATGAGCCCTGGGGCCTGCTTCAGTCGTCTGCGAGTTTTACAAGCACTTTCTGCGCTCCTCTTGGCGGCCACCGTCTCTCTGCTGCTTGGGAGCGGCCCGGTCGCGACAGCCGGCGGAGCAAGCAGGCAACGCGCCGGCACACATGCCGCGCTCGGGGTGACGACGTGGTCGGTTGAGCCGACCTCGCACCTTGTAGACGGCGAAACCGTGCATGTGCACATTTCGGGCGGCGCCTACGGGACGACCTACGCCGTCATCGACTGCGGCCCAAAGGCTTTGTTGTTGCTCGCGCAACCGGGAGCCTCGTACCAGGATGGCTGCGACAGCCTGCACAACACGATGGTGACGGTGGCGACGAACGGTTCGGTGACGAGCTCTCTCGCAGTGCCCACGATCCTGACCACGGCTCTCGGGAGCGCGGATTGCCGCAAGGTGGAGTGCGTCTTGGCGGCAGTGGTATCCCACTCGACGGGGGGCGTGCCGCTCCTGGCACAGCCGCTACATTTTTCGCCCAACGCATGCGCCGCCCCGGGCGCCTGCACCACTCCGGCCGATGCATGGGACCCTACGCTCGGCCCGGCACCGGCCGCCGCAGGGGACAAGTTGGCCAAAGCCCCGGAGGCGCCCGGCGGCGCGACTGGTAACAGCGGCCCTGGAGGGCAGAGCATCTCACCAGGGGCCCCGATTTCGGTGCTCCTGCAACCAACCGGGGCGGGTGACCTGGCGCAGCCAGGATCCGTCACGGGGCCCTACAGCGGCCAAGCGCTCGAGCTGACCGGTACGGCTACGTCGCAACCCGCCCAGCCGGGAGCGGGAGAAGGCTTGCTGCGCCTTGCTCTCGAAGCACCCGGGACGTCGTGGGGGCCGGGACCGCCCAGCTCCACCGTGGTCGACGCCACCACGACTGACCTGTCCACGAAGCAGACCCTGAGTACCCAACAGTTCGTCTTGTTCTGGGGGAGCTCGCCCTTCGTTTATGCGGCCTTTACGGGCCCGGTCAAATCGGAGGACCACTACTCCGTGACGCTGTCGGTTGAGCCTGCAGCGGCTGCCGGGGGCCTGTCGCAGCCCCTCCCGGGTGCATCGCCGCGCGTGCTGCTGTTACAAAGCGCTCTCGAAGTGGTCGGGCCGGACAACCCGCAATACCTCGCTTACGCGTATGCCCCGGTGATGTTCGGCAGGTCGACCTCCGCGCTCCACGATGTGCCCTTGTTGACGTACGCAACGTCCTCCCCGGCCGCAAACGGCGCGACGGCGTTGTCGTACGTCGTCGTCTGGAGCCACGAGGACGCGGGGACCGGCTTCTCGCCGTTCCTCGAGTGGGGGACGTGGGGCAGGATGACCGACATTGAAGACGTGCTCTCCTTTACCGTCGCTGCCAATGGCACAGTGTCGGGCGCCAAGTACCTCTGGGGTGGCGAACCGGCGAAGGGTTTTCCCGACAGCCAGTCGGCGCTGAAGGAAAAGGACGAGCCTTTTACCGGCCAGTGGTGGGGGCACCACCCGGTCGTGCGCGATGCCACAGGTAACAACGATCTCTCCGAGTACGGCGTGACGAAGTTCAGGTTCCAATTGGCACCGGTTGCGGCGCCGCCGCCGCGCCAGGCCCGCGACGACGTAATGGACATGAACCCGTTTTCTTACACCGTCATGGGAGACGAGGTTGCGCGCTGGTACCGCGACATCTCCACCAACCCGGCCTCACCTCAACCGGGAGAGGCCCAGCAGTACGCCATCGTCGACATCAGCACCACCGGGGAGCATGTGTCGTCCATTTCAGTGGACCTCAAGCTCTCCGGGTACCCAGGATGGTACCGGAGCGACCTCGGTTGGGGGTACCCGCTTGTGAGCACGGGGCATGTCCGCACAGTTGTCAAACTGCCGCCCAGATGGGCCTCGGCCCGTATCTCGGGTATACAGGTGGCCGTCGAGCCCGGCTCGGCTGCCAAGACGGTAAAGGTAAATTCGCTCCGGGTCGAGGCCTTCAACGGCTCATCCGTCCGTAGCGTGCCTACCCCATTGGCGACGGTGGTCGCAGAGGTGCTGGACGTCTCGCCTTCCCAATAACCGCTTGAGTAACGGGCCTACCTGCCCCCGGTTCCAGCGCGCAGCCTCTGCGTGCACCCGTCTGCGTGGCAGTGCCTGCGTCCAGCGGCGCATGCGGCGAGCGGCGTGGCATGCGGCGAGCGGCGTGCGGCCGTTGCTGCCCTGGCACCCAAATTTGCGCCCGAAACCTGCGTTTCTTATACAGTTCGTGATCTTTGGTCGCGGTTGAGCGCCGCCGGCGCGATCGGAGTCGAAAAACCGTCACGAACCGCAACCAGAGTGCGCGAGCGCGACCAGAGTGCGCGACTAGCGAGAGCGCAGAGCGCAGAGCTCAGAGCGCAGAGCGCCCATGCCAAGCGAGATCGCGACGCCCCGAACACGGCCAAAGCCCGAGCCCCCGACGAGGCGACTAGCGCCGCGGCCGAGCCTTATCGTCCCCGCTGGCGCGGTACGGCCCCGGGAGCGGTCACGCGGAAGGTCAGGTTCAGCCTCGGGCCGACGGGCCGTGCCACCTTGGGGAGGGCGTGCTGCCAACACCTCTGGCAGGCACCCGCCATGACGAAGAGGCTCCCGTGCGTGAGGTCGACGGAGACTTTGTGGCCCGACGCCCGGTGCCGCAGGACAAAGCGCCTCGTCGCACCCAAGCTGACAGACCAGATCGTCGGCTCGTACCCGAGCGAGGGCTCGTCATCGCTGTGCCAGCCCATGCTGTCGGTACCGTCCCGGTAATAGTTCACGAGCACAGAGTTGGGACGTTGTGGCCCGATGCCGGTACCCGAGCCGGGGGCCGCCAGCCCGCCGAGACTGTCCCGCAACCTGGCCAACGGGGCGGGCCAAGGGCTGGGCGGGTGGTAGACGCCCGAGTACGCGTAGCCGACGTCGCCGTACCAAGCAGTTAGGCGCGGCAAGGCAATTACCTTGGCGCCAAACCGCGCATGCTCCTGTGCCCAATCGAGGTGGCTCACGAGGTCGTCCATTAGGGCCTGCGCATCCTCCGGGGGCAACCAGGGCTCCTGCAGTACCGCCTCCCCGTCGAAGGGGAGGAGGTTCTCCCCAGCGGGGCGGACGCAAGGGTTCACCAGGGTTGCCAGCCTTTTTCGTCGACGCCGCCCGGGATATCGGCCCGGGGGTCGTAAGGGGCCCTGGTGAAAACGAAGGACGCAATGTCGAGGTGCGATACCGTCCCGTCTGCCGCTCGCCGCACCGCGAGGGTTTCACCGTCGAAGTAGCCGGATTCTCCACGGAAGGTCCCGTCGCCGTTGGGGTGAAAAGTGCAGTCGCGTCCGGGATGGGCGCCTCGCAGTTCCAACCGGCCGTCGCGGCGCGACGCGACGGCATACTGGACCGGGCCCCAGTACCAGGTACCGAGCAGATCTGCCGGTGCGTCACGGGGTTCGGTACCGACCGGGTGGCCGCTCGCACCCTGGCGCGGTTGCTCCGACGAAAAGAGCGACAGCAGGTCGTCGAAAAACGCCGGCCGGAGGCCCTGGTAGGTCGAGTTGGCGAACGCCACGACCGCGTCCTTGGTGACATCGTCGATGAGCAGGACCGCCCAGTGCCCCGGCATCCCGCCCGTGTGCCCGTAGCGGCGGCGGCCGGCCTGGTTGGTAATGAAAAGCCCGAGGCCGTACGCGGAAACCCATGGCTGGCCGGGGGCGTCGACCACGGCGATCGGCTCCCTCATCTCGCCGAGCGCCTCCTCGCTCAAGATGTCCGGCCGCTCACCTGCGAGAACCCCCGACCAGATGGCGAGATCCTCGATCGTCGACCACAGCTGCCCGGCAGGCGCCATGGCAACAGCGTCGTGCTCGGGCTCTTCTAACAGCAGGTCGGCGTGGGGGTGTACCGCGAAGCCACGCGCGAACGGCGCCACCGGACGGGCCGTCGTGCGCCCCATCGCCAGAGGGCCGAGCAGTTCGTTTTGGACGACGTCGCTGAACGGTGCCGAACGTTTGCGCGAGACGAGCTCGCCGAGCACCGCGAAACCGACATTGGAGTAATGGAACTTCCGGCCGGGGCGCCACAGCAGGTCGCTGCGGCGGAGCGAGGTCGCGATGAGCCGGTCAAACGAGATGCCGTGGGCCCGTTCCCACCACGGGGCCGGTGTCTCGGCCGGGAGGCCGGAGGTATGCGATAGGAGTTGACCGATGCTGACCGGCAAATCGGCGAGCTCGGGGATGTGGGCACCGATCGGGCTCTCGAGGTCGACGGCGCCCTCCTCCCGCAGCCGCATCACCAAAACGGCCACAAAAGTCTTGGTAATCGAGCCCATGCGGTATTGAGCTGCCGCCGTCGCCGCGTCCTCGCCGACAATGCCCGCCGAACCCCGGGCCCCCCACCAGACCAGGTGACCGCCTCTTGCCAACCCGACCGCGATCGTCGGCAACCGGCTGGCAGACTGCTCTTCGGTCAGGCTCTGCTCAAGCTTGCGGACCAGGTCCTCCCTCAACGGTGCAGGGACCGTCACTTCGTCGGCTTGCGACGTTCCTCCTTCAGTCGGCATGTCTCCTCCGAACCAATCAAGGGCCCAGCACTGCAGCGCACCGGTCGGCCCTGCAAGGCGCCGGCGCACCGGCGCCCCGGCGCACCGGCGGCACGGCGGGTGCAGGACCGGCGGCACCGGCGGCACGGCGGCGTGCAGGACGGCGGCACCTGCGGCACCATCGGGCACCCCTTGCGCCCAACTTGGCCCTCAGGGATCTAAGCACAGCCGGGAAGAAGTGCCGGCACCGGCCTTGCCGGCTCCGGCACCGGGCTCGAGGCACCCCGGGGTTGCGGCAGGACGGAACGCAACAGCTTGAGCCAAAATGGCGCCCATGCCTCCGCCCATCCTCCTGACCGTGGACGACGACCCCGATGTGTCCCGGTCGGTCGCCCGGGACCTGCGCCAACGCTATGGCGAGGATTACCGCATAAGGCGTGCCGAATCGGGCACCGGCGCGCTCGAAATGCTCAAAGAACTCACGCTGCGCGGCGACAAGGTCGCCTTGCTACTGGCAGACCACCGGATGCCCGAGGTAACGGGAGTGGATTTCCTCCAGCAGGCACGCCAGTTTTACCCCAAGGCTCGCCGGGTGCTGCTTACCGCCTACGCAGATACCGACGCTGCCATCGCCGCCATCAACCAGGCCGACGTCCACTATTACCTGCTCAAACCATGGGACCCGCCGCAGGAGAAGCTTTACCCGGTGCTCGACGACCTGCTCGAGGACTGGAGGGCCCAGGACCGCCTGAGGACCGACGACCATGTCCGCGTCGTCGGCCATCGCTGGTCGGCGCCGTCCCACAAGGTCAAGGATTTCCTGGCCCGCAACCAGGTGCCTTATAGGTGGCTCGAGCTGGACCGGGACCCCGAAGCCTCCGCTCTGCTGGCGGCGAACGGCGGCGACTCCGAGCACCTCCCGCTCGTCGTCACCGGCTCGGGCCAGAGCCTCCAGGGCCCAACGCCTGGGGAAGTCGCCGGGCTGCTCGGGCTCACGTCGACGCCGTCGCTCCCCTTCTACGACCTGATCGTCGTCGGTGCCGGGCCAGCCGGGCTCGGCGCCGCCGTCTACGGGGCTTCGGAGGGATTGAAGACGGTGCTGGTCGAACGCGATGCCATCGGCGGCCAGGCAGGCCAGAGCTCGCGAATCGAAAACTACCTGGGATTCCCATCCGGCATCGAGGGCGGCGACCTGGCGAGGCGAGCGAGCTCGCAGGCTCGCCGGTTCGGAACCGAAATGCTCCTGACCTCGGAGGTGCTCGGCCTCCAGGTATGTGGTTCGGCACGGGTTGTCAGGCTGGGCGGCGGCATCGAGCTCTCCGCCCACTCGGTCCTGCTCACGACCGGGGTCGCGTACCGCCGCCTGCCGGTGCCCGGGGCGGAGGCTTTTACCGGCAGCGGTATCTACTACGGGGCGGCCGCCACCGAGGCCCAGTCCTGCGAAGGCGAGGACGTGTACATAGTCGGTGGGGCCAATTCGGCCGGCCAGGCGGCCGTTTTCTTCGCCCGGACAGCGCGCACGGTCACGCTCCTCGTACGTGGCGCCGACATCGGGCGCACGATGTCGCACTACCTCATCCAGCAGATCGCCGAGCTTCCCAACGTGCGCACGCGGACCGGGTGCGAGGTGATCGGGGTCGGCGGGAGCGACCACCTGGAGCGGATCAGGGTCGCCGACCGTGCCGCCGGGACCGAGCAGCAACTGGAGACCTCGGCGCTATTCGTTTTCATCGGCGCCGCCCCGTGCACCGATTGGCTCGGCAAAGAGGTCGTGCGCGACGACAACGGCTTCGTGCTGACAGGCCCGGACCTCCTCGTTGAAGGCGCCCCACCCGCCGACTGGCCGCTCGAGCGGGCGCCGTACTTCCTCGAGACGAGCGTGCCGGGCGTCTTCGCGGCCGGGGACGTGCGGGGGCAATCGGTGAAGAGGGTGGCGTCGGCAGTAGGAGAGGGTGCCATGGCCGTTACCCTCATCCACCGCTACCTGGAGCTCCTGTGAGCGGGACAGGCAACGAGCCGGCAGGCGAGG
>Ga0335074_10002182_pt1 | contig 26684 bp, 25 predicted proteins | sample Lox_Sample_23_FD_206715 | JGI IMG/M metagenome (GOLD analysis project Ga0335074, IMG submission 206715) | Soil microbial communities from Loxahatchee National Wildlife Refuge, Florida, United States - Lox_Sample_2.3 | ecosystem: Environmental > Terrestrial > Soil > Wetlands | place: USA...
CCGCATCTCCTGTTTCCCTGGGTCGATGCGCTGGTGCGCCATCCGGCGGTGCTCGACCCGGTCGAAGACATCATCGGCTCCGACATCAGGCTGTTCCATTTCACGATCTGGCCGAAATCGCCGGGCGACACGGCCTTTGTCAGCTGGCACCAGGACGCGACCTATTTCGGCTTGGACCCGGCGGTGCACATCACCGCGTGGGTCGCGCTGACCGACGTGCCGGTGGAAGCGGGCGCGGTCGAGGTCGTGCCGGGCAGCCACAGAAGCGGCCAGCTGCATCACCGACAGTTCGCCGACGACAGCAACATGCTGTCGCGCGGTCAAACGCTAACCGCCGATTTCGACAGCGGCAACACGGTCTTCATGACGTTGACGCCCGGCCAGATGTCGCTGCACCACACCCATCTGATCCACCGGTCCGGCCCGAACCTGTCGAGCGACCGACGCATCGGCTTCGGGATCAGCTATATCCCGACCTCGGCGACCTGCCGGGCCAGCGTCCGGCAATCGGCGGCCTTGGTGCGCGGGGTCGATCGCTACGGCCATTTTGATGACGAGCCGCGCCCCACGGTCGACTATGGCGAAGCCGAGCGTGCCACCCACGCCGAGGCGGTCGCCCGCTTCCGCGCCCAGAACGCCGAGCAGTTCGCGCAGTACGAGGCGGCGCAGTGAGAGCGAGGCTCGTGCTGCTCCTGCTGCTTCTCTGCCTCGCCGTTGCTGGCTGCGCCCAAGGCGGCCAAAACGCCAACGACGACAAGAACAACCGCTTTGGCGGCTTTTATGGCGGGGTTGGCGGCGGCATGGAGTAGCCGCCCGTGCCGATGGAAACCACGAGCTGCGGGGTCATCGTCACCGATGGCGAGCGGCTTGTCCTCGGCCATGCCAGCCGCTCGCCGCGCTGGGACATTCCCAAAGGTGGGGTCGAGCCCGGCGAAAGCTTTGCCGCCGCGGCCGCCCGCGAGCTCCGGGAAGAAACCGGTCTCGTCGCGCCGTCCGACGCGCTCAGATCGCTCGGGGTTAAGCAATATCTCCGCGACAAGGACCTCGCGCTATTCGCCTGGGTCGTGCCGGCGCTGCCGGATCCGAAGACGCTCGTCTGCTCGGCTTTCTTCGAGCTGCGCAATGGCGCGCGGCTGCCGGAATTCGACAAGTTCGGCTTGTTCACGCTCGACGAAGCGGTCGGCCTGGTCGGCAAGAACCTGGCGCGCGTCCTGTCCGAGATTTCGCTCCGCGCGCTAACGTGTTAGAGATTCACCAGTAGCCAAATCCGGAGGACGTCATGCCCAAGCTCCGTCACATCGCGATCGCCGCCGAAGACCCCGAGGCGATGGCCGAGTTCTACAAGAAGGCGTTCGACTTCAAGGAAGTCGGCCGGCCAAACGGCTATCTCGCCGACGGCGTTTTCCTCTCCGACGGCACGCTCAACATGGCCATCCTCAAGTTCAAGACCGATCAGCTCGGCAAGGGCATGGACTATCGCGGCCTGCACCATTTCGGCGTGCTGGTCGAGGACGTCGAGGCGTTCGAGAAGAAGCTCGAAAGCCTCGGCGCCCAGCATTACATCGACCAGGGCCAGGACGGACACCAGGCGGGCTATTTCGAGAAGAAATTCTACGGCCCCGAAAAGGTGCTGTTCGACATCGCCGAGCATGGCTGGGCCGGCGCCGAGCCGCTGCCCGCCCCGCTGAAAGACGCGGCGGAATAGGGGGAAGCATCATGGCCAAGCTGCGCCACCTCGCCATCGCCTGCAAAGACCCGGACGCGATGGCCGATTTCTATATGAAAGCGTTCGATTTCAAGCTGGTGCGCACCAGCGACGGGACGCTCGCCTACGGCCATCACATCAGCGACGGTACGATCGACCTGGCGATCCTGCGCTTCAAGACCGACCAGATCGGCAAGGGCATGGATTACACCGGCCTGCACCATTTCGGCATCCTGGTCGAGGATATCGACGAGGCGCAGAAGGCGGCGCTGGCTTTCGGCGGCAAGCACTATATGGACCAGGAGAACCCCGACCGCACCGGCGGTTTCGAGGTCAAGCTCTACGGCCCCGAAGGCGTGCTGTTCGACGTGGCCGAACATCCCTGGACCGGCAGCGAAGCCTTGCCGGCGCAAGTCAAGGAAGCCGCCGAGTAAGACAGCCTCCAAGACGTCGAGCGGCTTTTTCACAGCGGGTGCTTGTGCGGCTTCGGCCAGTCGTTCAAGCCGGTCAGCGATTTCGAGAAGCTCCTCGGCTGCTGTGGAGATGGATTTCAAGCCTATAGGTCCAAATTCTCTACGCTCAGCGCAGCCCCTTGAAAATACGACAAAGCCACGCGGTTAAATTTTCGCGTCGTGCCCCTTGAACCAATCCGGATCGATCATAGTTATTTTCGCAAATGGAAAAATTGCGAAAAACGCTCTACAGGTTTTTCGATCTCGTCCGAGCCGCGCTACACGTCCAAATTCGCGACCGACAGCGCGTTCGCCTGGATAAAGTCGCGGCGAGGCTCGACAAGGTCGCCCATCAAGGTCGAGAAGCATTCCTCGGCGTCGTCGGCGTGGTTGACCTTGACCTGCAGCAGCGAGCGGATTTCCGGGTCGAGCGTCGTTTCCCAAAGCTGGTCGGGGTTCATCTCGCCGAGGCCCTTATAGCGGGTGATGTCCATGCCGCGGCGGCCGACATCCATGACCGCCTCGACCAGGCTCACCGGGCCGGTGATGCGGTATTCGCGGTCGCGCGCGACAAGCTTGCCGGGCGCTTCGTAGGTCTCGCGCAGCATCGCGCTGTCGGCGTCGAGCCGGCGCGCCTCGCTCGACCCCATCAGCGTCGCCTCGACCAGCCGGCGCTCACCGACCCCCTGGCGGGTGCGGCTGAAGATCATGTCGGCGGTGGTGTTGGCCTCGCCCTGCCAGACGCCGTCGGGGGTGCTGTCAACCAGGTTGAGCCGCGCTGCGGTACGCTCCACCGCCTCGGCGATGCGTTCGGGCGCGCCATTGAGCGCACCGGCGATCGCCGCCTGCTCGACGATCGTGAGGTTGCCGACCTTGTTCGCCAGTGGCAGCAGCGCTCGACGCTGCGCGCGGGCCTGCTCCAGCAGGTTGCGCAGATCGTTACCGCCGCGCTGGCCGCCGTCGTGCTGGGTGAAGACCGCATCGCGCAGCGCGCTGTCGACGCAATAGGCTTCGAGCGCCGGGTCGTCCTTGAGGTAGACCGGTTTCGCGTTGCCGCGCTGCAGCCGGTAAAGCGGCGGCTGGGCGATATAGAGGAAACCCTTGTCGATCAGGTCGGGCATCTGACGATAGAAGAATGTCAACAGCAGCGTGCGGATATGGCTGCCGTCGACATCGGCGTCGGTCATGATGATGATGCGGTGATACCGCGCCTTTTCGGCGTCGAAATCCTCGCTGCCGATCCCGGTGCCGAGCGCCTGGATCAACGTGCCGATCTCCGCCGAGCCGAGCATTTTGTCAAACCGCGCGCGCTCGACATTGAGGATCTTGCCCTTCAACGGCAGGATTGCCTGGAAGCGGCGGTCGCGGCCCTGTTTCGCCGAACCGCCGGCGCTGTCGCCCTCGACGATAAAGATTTCGCTCTTGGCCGGGTCGCGCTCCTGGCAGTCGGCGAGCTTGCCCGGCAGATTGGCGATGTCGAGGGCACTCTTGCGTCTTGTCAGGTCGCGCGCCTTGCGCGCCGCCTCGCGCGCCGCTGCCGCTTCGACCACCTTGGCGACGACCTTGCGCGCCTCGGCCGGGTGCTCCTCGAACCATTGCTGCAGCTTGTCGCCGACGATGGCTTCGATCACCGGCCGCACCTCGGACGAGACCAGCTTCTCCTTGGTCTGCGACGAGAATTTCGGGTCCGGCAGCTTGACCGAGAGGATGCAGGTAAGGCCCTCGCGCATGTCCTCGCCGGCAAGCGCGATCTTCTCCTTTTTGGCGATCCCGCTGTCCGTCGCGTAGGTGTTGACGGTGCGGGTCAGCGCACCACGAAACCCGGCGAGATGGGTGCCGCCATCGCGCTGCGGGATGTTGTTGGTAAAACACAGCATCGTCTCGTGATAGGAGTCGGTCCACTCCATCGCGATCTCGACAAAGATGCCGTCTTTCTCGCCGCGGATCGCGATCGACGGCGAATGCAGCGCCTGTTTCGAGCGGTCGAGATAGTCGACAAAGGCTTCGAGCCCGCCTTCGTAGAAGAAGGTGGCGCTTTTCGGTTCGACCCCGCGCAGATCGGTCAAGATCAGCGTGACCCCGCCGTTGAGGAAGGCAAGTTCGCGCAGCCGGTGCTCCAAGGTCGTAAAGTCGAATTCGAGCGAGGTGAACGTCTCGCCGCTCGGCGTAAAGGTAATCTCGGTGCCGGTTTTGAGGCCTTCGCGTTTCGACCCTTCCGGCCACTCGGGCGCCGGGCCAAGCTCGGCGAGCGGCGCTTCGGGCACGCCGTCGTGGAAGCGCATGAACCACTCCGAGCCGTTGCGGAAGATACGCATGTCGAGGGTCGAGGACAGCGCGTTCACCACCGACACGCCGACCCCGTGCAGACCGCCCGACACCTTATAGGAGTTCTGGTCGAATTTTCCGCCGGCATGCAGCTGGGTCATGATGACCTCGGCCGCCGAGACTCCCTCTTCCTGGTGGATGCCGACCGGGATGCCGCGGCCATTGTCGGTCACGGTAACCGAGCCGTCGGCGTTGAGCGTTACGACGACCGTGTCGCAATAGCCTTCGAGCGCCTCGTCGATCGCATTGTCGACGACCTCGTAGACCATATGGTGCAGCCCCGAGCCGTCATCGGTGTCGCCGATATACATGCCGGGCCGCTTGCGCACGGGATCGAGTCCGTGCAGCACGGTGATCGAGGTCTCGTCGTATTCGTGCGAACTGTTGGCGCCGTTCGAAACGTGGCCAGGCGTCGGTTCGGGCGTATGCGGGCTGCTGGTCATCTGGCTCAGAATGTTGTTTCGGAAAGGGCGCCGTCGGTGACCGACAGAAACCGCGCGGCATCGCGCAACGGCGCGAAGATCGCGGCATCGGTTCCGGTCAGCCAGACCTGGCTTTCAAGGTCGAGGAGGGTGGTGAAAAGGGCATCGCGGCGCGCCGCGTCGAGATGCGCGGCGACTTCGTCGAGCAGCAGGAGCGGCGGCTCGCCGCGCGTCTGGCGCTGCAGCTTGGCGTGGGCGAGCACGATCGAGATCAACAGCGCTTTCTGCTCGCCGGTCGACATGCTTTCGGCGGCGACGCCGCGCTCGGCATGGGTGACCGCAAGGTCGGAGCGGTGCGGTCCCACCAGCGCGCCGCCGGACGCCGCGTCGACGGCGCGGTTGTCCCTGAGCGTGGCGCGAAAGCGGTCTTCCGCGGCCAGCGCCGGAAGCTCGTCGAGCCAGGCTTCGACCGTGCCTTGCAGCGTGAGCCGGGCGCGCGGGAAGGGACCTTCCGCCACCACGCAGGCCTCATCGAGGCGCTCGACGGCCTCGCGCCGCGCGGCGGCGACCGCGACGCCTTGCGCCGCCATTGTCTCGTCGAGCGCGTCGAGCCAGACGGGATCGCTCAGTCGTGTTGATTCTTGGCCATCGCGCAGCAGGCGCGAGCGTTCGCGCATCGCATGTTCGTAGGACGAGACACGTGCCGCATGCGCCGGGTCGAGGCCAAGCACCAGCCTGTCGAGAAACCGCCGCCGCGCCGACGGTCCTTCGATGAACAGCCGATCCATCTGCGGGGTCAGCCAAGTGACGCCGATGACCTCGCCGAGCGCAGCCTGACCGCGTGCATTCTCCCCGTCGATGCGCACCACGCGGCGCTCACCCCCACGGGACAAGCCCGGGGGCTGAAGGCCCACAGTGGGATCGCGTCCGGTGCCGATCCGGACGTCGCCGCGGCGCGTGTCGATCGTCGCGGCCACCGCCCAGCCCGTGTCGGCCTCGTCTGCTGCGCGCCGGCGGTCGAGATCGGCAAGCCGCGCATTGCGGAGGCCGCGTCCGGGCGACAGCAGCGAAACCGCCTCAAGAAGGTTGGTCTTGCCAGCGCCGTTGGGGCCGGTCAGCACAATCACCGGCAGCACGGCCCCCCCGGCGGCGAGTTCAAGCCGCGCGGTGCGATAATTGCGGAAATCCGTCAGCGTCAAGCGGGTCACGCCAACCGGCCCGAAGCGGGGCGGCAGGACCGCGATGTCGGCGCCGTAGCGGCCTTCATGCACCCCCATCCTCATACTCGCCCATATGGGGTGGGGGTGCCCCAGAAACCAGCCTAAAAGCCTGAAAATTCGCGGGATTTGGCGTCAGACGCGCATCGGCATGAGGACATAGAGCGCGCTCGCATCGGCGCTGTCGCGAACGATCGTGGGGGAGGCCGCATCCGACATCGCAAACAGCGCCGCCTCGCCCTCGATCTGTTCGGCGATGTCAAGCAGATAGCGTGAATTGAAGCCGATCTCGATGGGGTTCGACTGGTAGCGAACCTCCAACTCCTCGATCGCCGTGCCGTTTTCCGGGCTCGTCGCGGAGACGGTCAGACTGCCGCGGTCGATCGCCAGCTTGACCGCTCGGCTGCGCTCCGTGGAGATGGTCGAGACGCGATCGACCGCCTCGGCAAACTCCTTGCACGGCACTTCGAGCATCTTGTCGTTGCCGGTCGGGATCACCCGGTCGTAATCGGGGAAGGTTCCGTCGATCAGCTTCGAGGTCAGAGCCGCCTCGCCGATGGCGCAGCGGATTTTGGTGTCGCCCAGGGCGACCTGCACCTCGTCGTTGCCCTCCTCGACAAGCTTCCTGAGTTCGAGGACGGTCTTGCGCGGGACGATGACCCCCGGCATGCCTGCCGCACCTTCGGGCAACACCATCTCGATGCGCGCCAAGCGGTGACCGTCCGTCGCCACCGAACGCAGCACCGGCACCTCGTTGTTCTTGGTGGCGTGCAGATAGATACCGTTGAGGTAGTAGCGCGTCTCCTCGGTCGAGATCGCGAAGCGGGTGCGGTCGATAAGGGCGCGCAATTCCGCCGCTGTCAGGGTGAAATGGTGCGGCAGCTCGGCCCCTGTCATGACCGGATAATCTTCCGGCGGCAGGCAGGAAAGCGTGAAGGTCGAGCGGCCCGATCGCAACACCATCTCGTTGCGGTCGCCGACGGTTTCGAGCTCGACCTGGGCGCCCTCGCGCAGCTTGCGGACGATGTCGTAGAGCGTGTGGGCGGGGGCGGTGGTCCGGCCGTCGCTATCGATTCGCGCCGGCACCGACTCGACGATCTCGAGATCCATGTCGGTGGCGCTCAACGCCAACTGTCCGGACCCCGCGCGCAGCAGCACGTTCGATAGGATGGGGATGGTTGTCCGCCGCTCGACAACGCTTTGTACGTGGCTCAGCGCCTTGAGAAGAGCGGCGCGTTCGATCGTCAGCTTCATGGTTGTGGCGCGACTGTCTTTAGGGTCGGAACTGGGTCCCGAACGCTTTTCCGGGCGCGACGCCTCGAACTTAGCGGACGGTCAGGCATCATAGCACGGAAGCGCTCCGACCCCACCTGTTTCGGCAAAGCGGCCGCGGAGGAGCGCGACGCTCAGCTGAGCATGCGGTGCAGCATCTCGACGTCTTCGGCGAGCGTCTGGTCGATCCGCGTCAGTTCCTCGATCTTTTTGACCGCGTGCATGACCGTCGTGTGATCCCGTCCGCCGAACCGGCGGCCGATCTCGGGCAGCGAGCGCTGTGTCAGCTGCTTGGCCAGATACATCGCTACTTGACGCGGCCGCGCCACGACACGGGCGCGGCGGCTCGATGTCATCTCGGCCATCTTGATGTTGAAGTGCTCGGCGACGCGGCGCTGAATTTCGTCGATCGTGACGCGTCGGTCATTGGCGCGCAGCAGGTCCTGCAGCAGCTCCTGCGCCACCTCCAGGGTCAGGTCGCGGCGCACGAGCTGCGTGTGGGCGCCGATGCGGTTGAGCGCGCCCTCGAGCTCGCGCACGTTGGAGGTGATCTTGTGAGCGAGGAACTCCATGATTTTCTGCGGCAGCGCGAGGCCCATCTGCTCGGCCTTCGCCTGAAGGATGCCGAGCCGCAGCTCATAGGTGGTCGGATGGATGTCGGCGACGAGCCCCCAGCCGAGCCGCGAACGCATCCGCTCTTCGAGACCTTCGAGATCCGACGGCGACTTGTCGGCTGAGACGACGATCTGCCGGTTCTGGTCGACCAGGGCGTTGAAGGTGTGAAAGAATTCCTCCTGCGTCGAGTCCTTGCCGCTGATGAACTGCACGTCGTCGATCATCAACAGGTCGACGGAGCGGAACTGCTCCTTGAAGTCCATCGTCGAGCGGAAGCGCAGCGCCCGGATGAACTGGTACATAAATTTCTCGGCCGACAGATAGATGACCTTGCGCGCGGGCGCGTGGTTGCGCACGTGCCAAGCGATGGCATGCATCAGATGCGTCTTGCCGAGACCGACGCCGCCATAGAGAAAAAGCGGATTGAATGGCACCGAATGCTTCGGTGCGACGCAGGCCTCGGCGACGCGACGCGCCGCGGCGTGCGCCAGTTCATTCGGCTTGCCGACAACGAAATTGTCGAAGGTCAGCCGGGCGTCGAGCGGGGCGGACATTCCCTTGTCGTCGATCGTTTCGGGGGAGCCAGCGACCTCGGCCGTCGGCGCGGCTGCCGCGGGAGCGGTTTCGCGCGCCGGTTCGCTGAGCGCGCCAGGTGCGCGCTCGCCATGCGCATTGCGCGGGTCGACGACAAAGGAAATACGGCGAACCGAGTGATTTTCCGAGCGCCAGAGAGTTAGCAAGCGGTCGGCGTAATGGGCCGTCACCCAATCGCGCAGAAAGCGGGTGGGCACGGCGATGACACCTTCGCCGCCGGCGACGCGCTCGACGGTCATCGACCCGAACCATGACCGGTACGCCGTCTCGCCGACTTCCCGCCTCATGCGGCCCAAAACTCGCCCCCAATCGGATCCTTGCTGTATGACACCCATCGGGTTGGACTCGGTCGCTTGCCCCACCAACGTAACCCCCTTCAGAAGATTCGAGCATCGGTGCGAAAGGCGCGGTCGAAGCTATAGCGTTCAGCGCCGTCGGAGCCAATAATACAGCCCAGTCGGTTGATGTTTTTTCGGCACTTCCCCTGTTTCGCGGACGCATTTCTTGCGTCAGCGGTTTTTTAATCTCAACAATTTTTGGTCAATACTTTCGATTTTGCCGGTGGCATGACGTTTTTGCTCCGGCGAAGAAACTTTAGCTTGATGGGCGTGCGATGGCAACAGGATCGAGACGCGACGTAAAAAAAAGTTCATGGCGTGACACGATTGTCACGCAGGTTGAAGTGTAGCTGTCATACAACTCTTGCATCGCCCTCATAACGCATTGATTCTGGCCGAAAGACGCGAAAGTTTTCGAGCTACCGTGTTGCGATGCATAGCGCCTTTCGTGGTGGCGCGATGAAGCTCAGGTTGAGCCGTCTGAAGCGCGGTTTGAGCGGCGGCCTTATCGCCGCTGTCGATCGCGGTTTCGACCTTTTTGACAAACGTCCGCACGCGGCTCATCCGCGCGCGGTTGACCGCAGTGCGTTTCTCGCTTTGGCGGAGACGCTTTTCCGCCGATTTATGGTGAGGCATCCCGGCTCGCCCGATCCAAAGAAACGGCGCTTATATCGGCGGGGCGGGCAGGCGTCAACCAAACCTGCGAACGATCTGATTATCGGTTGCGGAACGCGGCCTTACGCTTTTCGACGAAAGCGGCCATTCCTTCCTTCTGGTCGTCGGTCGCGAAAGTCGAATGAAACAGCCGGCGCTCGAACCGTACGCCCTCGGCCAGCGTCGTCTCGTACGCGCGGTTGACCGACTCCTTGACCATCATTGCGATCGGCTGGGACATCGCGGCCACCCGCGCCGCGATCGCGATGGCCTCGTCAACGAGCTTGTCGGCCGGGACGATCCGGCTGACAAGCCCGGCGCGCTCCGCTTCCTCGGCGTCCATCATCCGTCCGGTGAGGCAGAGGTCCATCGCCTTTGCCTTGCCGATAAAACGCGGCATGCGTTGGGTACCGCCGGCGCCGGGTATCGTGCCGAGCTGGATCTCGGGCTGCCCGAATTTGGCGTTGTCGGCGGCGATGACGATATCGCACATCATTGCCATTTCGCAGCCCCCGCCGAGGGCAAATCCGCCGACCGCGGCGACCACCGGCTTGCGGCATTGCCCGACCCGCTCCCAGCCGCGGGTGATGAAGTCCTGGGTATAGGCTTCGATATAGGTTTTGGCCTGCATCTCCTTGATATCGGCCCCCGCGGCGAAGGCGCGCTCGTTCCCGGTAAGGACGATGGCGCCGATTTGCGGGTCGAATTCCAGCTCGTCGAATGCCGCGCCGAGCCCGACGATTAGCTGTGCGTTCAGCGCATTAAGAGCCGACGGGCGGTTCAGCCGGATAATTCCCACCGCACCCTGCCGCTCGACCAGCACCGGCCGCTCCGCAGCTTGCTTCTGTTGGGTGTCGCTCATCGCAAAGCTCCTTTCAGCGCTGCTTCTTGGCGCAGAAGAATGTCGATCGGCCGGACTGGACGATGCGCTGTACGCCTTCCTTGCAGGTACAGCCGGGGCAGGGCTCGCCCTCGCGACCGTAGACCGCCCATTGGTGCTGGAAGTAGCCGAGCTCGCCATTGGCCTGGACATAGTCGCGCAGCGACGAGCCGCCGGCCTCGATCGCGTCGGTGAGCGTCGCGCGGATCGACTTGGCTAGCTTGGCGGCGCGCGCGCCCGTCACGGTCGCGGCAAGCCGCCGCGGCGATAGTCCGGCGCGGTAGAGCGCTTCGCAGACATAGATGTTCCCAAGCCCGGCGACGATCTTTTGATCGAGCAGCGCCGCCTTGATCGGGGTCGTCTTGCCGGCGAGCTTTTGCCCTAGATATTTGCCATTGAAGCCGAGCTCCAGCGGCTCCGGACCCATGCCGGCGAGGAGCGGGTGGGCGGCCTCTTCACCGCGCCGCATGTAATCCAGCAGGCCAAAGCGGCGCGCGTCGTTGAACCGGACGACCGTGCCGTTGTCGAGCGTCAGCACAACGTGGTCGTGCGGTGCATGCGGCGCGCCGGCCGGTCCGACGGTGATGCGCCCCGACATGCCCAGATGAAGCAGCAGCGTGCCCTCCTCGCCGAGCTCGATGAGAAGGTATTTGCCGCGCCGCGCCAGCTTGCCGATCTTCGCGCCCGTCAGGGTGCGCGCCAGCATTGGGGGGAACGGCCGGCGTAAATCCTGGCGGCGCAGCTCGGCCTTGACGATATGGCGGCCGGTCATTTTCAGCGCCAGGCCGCGGCGCACGGTTTCGACTTCGGGAAGTTCGGGCATAGTCTCCTTGTTCCGGCGGGTGCCGTTTGCGCGCAAATAACGTTATCTTCCTGCCCGATGCGTCACCAAGAGACAAGCCAGGATCAATCAGCACGTAGGGAGGCCGAGACCGATTTCGGCTTCCGCCGCGTGCCGGAGGCGGCGAAAGCGCCGCTGGTGCGCGCCGTCTTTGACAGCGTGGCCGGCCGCTACGACCTGATGAACGACCTGATGAGCGGCTTTGTCCATCGTCGCTGGAAAGACGCGATGGTAGCCTGGCTCGCCCCTCGGCCGGGTCAAACTTTGCTCGACGTCGCCGGCGGCACGGGCGACATCGCCTGCCGCGCGCTAAAGCGGCTCGATCCGGAGCGGGGCGGCGGCGTCATCGTCTGCGACGTCAACCAGCAGATGCTCGATGTCGGCCGGGCGCGGGCGATCGACGACGGCGTCATCGCCGGCATCGAATGGCTCTGCGGCGATGCCGAAACGCTGCCCATCGCTGACCGCAGCATCGACCTCTATACGATCGGCTTTGGTCTGAGGAACGTGACCCATCTCGACCGCGCGCTGGCCGAGGCGCGGCGCGTCTTGAAGCCCGGCGGGCGGTTTATGTGCCTCGAATTCGCGCCGGCGGCGGCACCGTGGCTCGCCCCCGCCTATGACCTCTATAGCTTTCGCGTCCTGCCGCTGATCGGACGGATCGTCACCGGCGATCGCGACGCCTATGCCTATCTCGTCGAAAGCATTCGCCGTTTTCCGTCGCAAAGAACGCTCTGCGATCTGATCGAGGCGGCAGGGCTGGAGCGTGCGCGCTTTCGCAACCTGACGGGCGGCGTCGCCGCGCTGCATTCGGCCTGGCGGCTGTAGCCGGACGGCCTTGTTCCGCTTCTTTCGCAGCTTTCGCCATGCCGCTCGTCTCGTCGGCATCGCCGTTACGCTCGCGCGACACGACGCGCTGTTCCTCGTTGAGCCGCTTGCCGGTTCGACACCGCTGTTCACGCTCGCCCGCTCGTTCCGCCGGCGTGGCGGCGCCGCGCGCCAGGGCGAGCGGCTGGCCGCGGCCTTTCAGGAGATCGGCCCGGCCTTCATCAAGCTCGGCCAGATGCTGGCGACCCGCGCGGATCTGCTTGGCGACGAGGTCGCCGCCGATCTGGCGATGCTGCAGGACCGGCTGCCGCCGTTTCCGTCGACGCAGGCGCGGCGCCTCGTCGAAACCGAGTTTGGCTGCCCGCTCGACAGCCTCTTTTCGTCATTCGACGACGTGCCGGTCGCTGCCGCATCGATCGCGCAAGTGCACTTCGCGGTGACGAGCGACGGCAGGGAGGTTGCCGTCAAGATCCTGCGGCCGGGAATCGCCCGCGCTTTTGCCCGCGATCTCGCATTGCTGATGTGGCTCGGTGAGCTGATCGAGCGGACGCAGCCGGCGCTGCGCCGGCTGAAGCCGGTCGAGATTGCGCGCACGCTCGAAAAATCCGTGGAGATCGAGATCGATCTGCGCTTTGAGGCCGCCGCCGCCTCCGAACTCGCCGAAAACTTCGCCGACGACCCCGGCTTTCGCGTGCCGCGCGTCGATTGGCGGCGAACAGGACGGGGCGTGCTGACTACCGATCGCATCGCCGGCATCCGGGTCGACGACCGCGCCGCGCTTGTCGCCGCGGGACACGATATCGATGCGCTGCTGAAAAAGGCGGCGGAAGTCTTTTTCATCCAGGTGTTCCGCGACGGCTTTTTCCACGCCGATTTGCACCCCGGCAACATGTTCGTCGAAGCTGACGGCGCGATCGCCGCCGTCGATTTCGGCATCATGGGCCGGCTCGATCGGGACACCCGGTTCTTCCTTGCCGACATGCTGGTGGGATTTCTCAGCGGCGACTATCGCCGCGTCGCCGAGGTGCATTTCGATGCCGGCTATGTGCCGCAGCGCCGCTCGGTCGACGAGTTCGCCCAGGCCTGCCGGTCGATCGGCGAGCCGATCCTCGGGCGGCCTCTCGCCGAGATCTCCATCGCGCGGTTGCTGGCGCAGCTGTTTCGCGTGACCGAGCAGTTCGACATGGAGACGCAGCCGCAACTCCTGCTGCTGCAGAAGACCATGGTTCTGATTGAAGGCGTCGGGCGGCAGCTCGATCCTGCCGTCAACATCTGGGCGCTGGCTCGGCCGCTGATCGAATCCTGGATGCAGGACAATCGCGGCCCCGAGGCGCGCCTGCGCCAGCGCCTCGAAAAATTTGTCGAGATGATAGACGGTCTGCCTGATGTCCTGCGAAACCTCGGAAAACTCGTCGAAGACTGGTCGCGGGAGGGCATTGTGATGCATGCCGAGACCCTCGCCGCACACGCCGAACGGCGTTGGCGCGAAGTGTTCTGGCTGATCATCCCGCTCTGGCTGATGGGGCTAGGCCTCGCCGCAATCGCCGTCGCGCTTTTCCTGCGGCGATAGCATATACTTAAGCGGTTACGGGCGGAGACTGGCGTTGCTGCAGGGCAAGCGGATAACCCTCATCATCTCGGGCGGCATCGCCGCCTATAAGAGCCTCGAGCTCATCCGCCGGTTGCGCGATCGCGGCGCGGCGGTGCGCTGCGTGATGACCAAGGCGGCGGCCGAATTCGTGACCCCGTTCTCAGTCGCCGCGCTCAGTCAGAACAAGGTGTATGGCGATCTCTTCTCGCTGACCGACGAGAGCGAGATGGGACACATCCGCCTATCGCGCGAGGCCGATCTTTTGGTTGTCGCGCCGGCGACCGCCGATCTGATGGCGCGGATGGCCGCCGGTATGTCCGACGATCTCGCCGCGACGACGCTGCTCGCCTCGGATAAGCCGATCCTTATCGCCCCCGCGATGAACGTGATGATGTGGGCGCATCCGGCGACGCAGGCCAATCTCGCGACGTTGGCGACGCGCGGTGTGCGCCAGGTCGGACCCAATGCCGGCAACCTCGCCGATGGCGAGGTTGGCCCCGGGCGCATGGCCGAGCCGTTGGAGATTGTTGCTGCGATCGAGCGATGTCTAAGCGACGATCATCGGCTGGCTGGAAGGCGTGCGCTGGTGACGAGCGGCCCAACGCGAGAGGCGATCGATCCGGTGCGCTACCTGACCAACCATTCGTCCGGCAAGCAGGGCCACGCCATCGCCGCGGCGCTGGTGGCGCTTGGCGCCGAGACCATCCTCGTCTCCGGCCCCACGCAGGAGCCGACCCCGGCGGGTGTCCGCCTGGTCGCGGTCCAGAGCGCGCGTGAGATGCTGGCGGCGACCGAGGCGAACCTGCCGGTCGACGTCGCTGTCATGGCGGCGGCCGTGTCCGACTGGCGGGTCGAGACGCAGGCGTCGCAAAAGCTCAAGAAAGACGGCAAAGCCGCACCGCTCCTGCGCCTTACCGAAAATCCCGACATCCTCTCGACCGTCGCGCATCGCAGCAACGACCGGCCGACATTGGTCGTCGGCTTCGCAGCCGAGACCGAGAATGTCGTCGCCAACGCCATCGCCAAGCGCCGGCGCAAAGCCTGCGACTGGATCCTCGCCAACGACGTCTCCGCTGGCACCGGGACCTTCGGCGGCGACCGCAACACGATCCATCTCGTCGATGCGGCGGGGGTGGAGGACTGGCCGGTCATGAGCAAAAAGGACGTCGCGGCGCGCCTTGCCGACCGCATCGCCACGACCCTCGGCGCGCGCTGAGCGCCAAATTGAAAATCGAGCTCAAGATACTCGATCAGCGGCTTAAAGGCTGGGGCTTTCCGCATTACGGGTCGAGCCTTGCGGCCGGGCTCGATCTCCACGCCTGCCTCGATGAACCGCTGGAGATCGAGCCGCAGGCGCCGGCCGTGCTGATTTCGTCGGGCATCGCGTTTCGCATCGGCGACCCAGAATGGTGCGGCCTGGTGCTGCCGCGATCGGGGCTCGGGCATCGCCAGGGTCTGGTGCTGGGCAATGCAGTCGGGCTGATCGATGCGGATTACGAGGGCCCTTTGCTCATTTCCGCCTGGAACCGTAACCCGCCGGACAAAAGCAAGCCGATCCGCGTCGGGCCGGGCGACCGGATTGCACAACTTGTGCTTACCCGCATCGTGCGGCCGGAATTTTCCGTCGTCGAAGCGTTTTCCGTTAGCGGCGAACGACAATCGGGCGGGTTCGGCTCAACCGGTGTCGCTTCCGCTTGCCGCGGCGACGCGCGGCAACGAAACTAGCGAACGGAGGACGTCGACCCAACGACATGATCCGGCTCAATAAAAAGCTGATGTTCGCCATCGAGGCGGTGCTCGACATCGCCTATAATGGCGGGCTCATACCGGTCCGTTCATCCGAGATCACCTCGCGCCAGGGCATCCCTCGACGCTACCTCGAGCCGGTGCTCCAGGAGCTGGTGCGGCACAATGTGCTGATCGGGATTCGCGGCCCGAGTGGCGGCTATCGCCTGGCGCGCGAGCGGCGCCGGGTCAGCATCGGCGATATTGTCCGTACCGTGCGCGGCCTCGAAACCGTCGAGGATCCGATTGAGGCTGGTGCCGGCAGCGCCCTCGGTCAGGAGGTGCTGCGTCCGCTCTGGCTCGAACTGCAGGACGAGACGATGCGGCGGCTTGACGCGCTGACGCTCGAAGACCTCTGCGTACGCGCGCACAAGGCCGGGATCGCAGGACAGGCGGCTGAGGGCGGCGGCGACTTCGCGATCTAGTTTTCTACACTGGAACCGCCCCGCCCATTGTCGTGCGGTGCATAATCCGGCGCTGCGGCAGGTCGTAATCCTGGATCGCGCGGTGCTGCACGGTGCAATTGTCCCACATCAAGAGATCGCCCGGCCGCCATTGGTGGCGATAGATAAAGGCCGGCTTGACGATATGGTCAGCGAGCGCATCAATCAGCGCCTCGGCTTCCTCGCTGTCGAGCCCTTCGATGCCGGTACAGTCGTCGCGCATCACATAAAGGCACTTGCGCCCGGTCTTGGGATGGGTGCGCATGATCGGGTGGGTCACTGGCGGGTTGCGATCGATCTCCGCCTGCGTCGGCGGAAAGGCGCGCTTGCGACCGACGAAATCGAACGCCGCGCGACGCCCGGCAAGAAACCCTTGCATCTCGCCCGGCAGCGCGTCCCAGGCCGCGGCGGCGCCGGCGAATTCGGTATCGCCAAGCGGCAGACCATGCAGTGTCGGAATTTCGTGTGCGTAGAGCATCGTCCCGCGCGGCGGACGTGGCGTGTAGCACATGTCGCTGTGCCAGTTCTCGCCCGCGCGTTTGACGCCGATTGGCTTGCCGTCTTCGGTGACGTTGGAGACGACGACGATCTCGGGGCTGCCCCCGACGCTCCACCGCTCGCCGAAAATGTTGAATTCGATCTCGCCGAAGCGGCGGGTGAAGGCAACCTGCTGCGGCGGGGTGATCTTCTGCTCGCGAAAGAAGATGACGCCGTGCTCGTCGAAGGCGCGCTCGATCAGCGCGAAGACATTGTCGCCGACCGGCAGCGACAGGTCGATGCCGCGGATTTCCGCACCCAGCGCCGCACCGGTAGGAACGACCTCGATGGTCATGGCACGTCCTCCTGTTTGTGGAGAACTCTAGGCTGGCGGAGCTGCCGAATCCACTGGCGCGCGGCGCAGGCATGGGTTGCTTTCGCGTTGCGGCGCGCGCCGGCTCGGCTTACATCAGAGGGAAGACCGGAGGAAAACGGCAAATGGATACCGGCTCGAACGTTGCGGTTTCCCGGGGCATGTCAATCCGCGGCGAGTTTCGCGGCCATGTCTATGACAGCATCGTCGACACGATCGGCGCGACGCCGCTGGTGCGGCTGTCGCGGCTGGCGGCGGCCCACGGCGTCAAGGCTGATATCCTCGGCAAGTGCGAGTTCTTCAACCCGCTGTCCTCGGTCAAGGATCGCATCGGGCTGGCCATGATCGAGGCGGCCGAGCGCGACGGGCGGATCAGGAAGAACACCGTGCTGGTCGAGCCGACCTCCGGCAATACCGGCATCGCGCTTGCCTTCGCCTGCGCCGCCAAGGGTTACCGGCTGATCCTGACGATGCCGGAGAGCATGTCGGTCGAGCGCCGCAAGATGCTGTTGTTTCTTGGCGCCGAGATAGAATTGACCCCAGCAGGGCAGGGGATGCGCGGCGCCATCGCGCGCGCCGAAGAGATCGTCAAGACCCTTCCCGACGCGCTGATCCTGCAGCAGTTCGATAATCCGGCGAACCCGGAAATCCACCGTCTCACGACCGCCGAGGAAATCTGGATCGACACTTCCGGCGCGGTCGACATCGTCGTGAGCGCGGTCGGCACCGGCGGCACGCTGACCGGGGTCGGCGCGGCGCTGAAGCCGCGCAAGCCGGGCCTGCGGATGGTCGCGGTCGAGCCCGAGGACAGCGCCGTGCTGTCGGGCCGGCCGCCCGGCCCCAACCGCATCCAAGGCATCGGCGCGGGCTTTATTCCGAGCATCCTCGACACCAGCTTGATCGACGAGATCGTCTGCATAGGCTTCGATACGTCGCTCCACACCGCGCAGCGCGCCGCGAAGCTCGAAGGTGTGGCGGTCGGCATTTCGGCCGGCGCCGCACTCGCGGCGGCGCTCGAGATCGGCGCGCGACCGGGCATGGAGGGCAAGGTCATCGTCGCCATCCTGCCCGATTTCGCCGAGCGCTATCTGTCGACGCCGCTCTTCGAAGGATTGTGAGGTTGCCCCATGGAATTGAGCGAAGAGCAATTCCGCCGCTACGCCCGCCACCTGATCCTCGACGAGGTCGGCGAGGAGGGACAGGAAAAGCTGCTGCAGTCGCGGGTGCTGGTGATCGGCGCCGGCGGGCTGGGTTCGCCGCTGCTGATGTACCTTGCGGCGGCCGGTGTCGGGACGATCGGCATCGTTGACGACGACCGGGTCGACATCACCAACCTGCAGCGGCAGATCGTCCACGCCACCAAGCGCATCGGCGACCTCAAGGTCGAGAGCGCCAAGGAGAGCCTCGCGCGGATCAATGACGGGATCGCGATCGAGACGCATCCGTTGCGGCTCGACGCCGACAACGCCGCCGACCTGATCGGCCGCTACGACCTCGTGGCCGACGGCAGCGACAATTTCACCACGCGTTATCTGCTGAACGACCTCTGCACACGTCTCGAAAAGCCGCTGGTCGCCGCGGCTCTGTCGCCGTTCGAGGGGCAGCTCTCGACCTTCAGGGCCTATCTTGGCGACGGCCATCCTTGCTATCGCTGCCTGTTCCGCGAGCCGCCGCCGCCCGGCATCGTGCCGCGCTGCGAGGAGGCAGGCATCCTCGGCGCCGTCGCCGGGGTGGTCGGCACGCTGCAGGCGGTCGAGGTGCTAAAGGAATTGCTCGGCCTCGGCGACAGCCTCGACGGCACGCTTCTCATCTACGACGCGCTGAAGGTGCGCTTCCACCGCATCCGAATCGCCAAGGACACTGAGTGCCCGACCTGTCGGATCGCAGCGCTGGCGGATCGCGCTTAGTTATTGTTGCGATTCAATAAAATTGCTCGAAGCTTGAGCAGGGCTTGACCGCCGGCGCTATCACGCCATCTTCGTGCAGCGCGGGGCCTGGGGGGAAGCATGGCCCGGAAACGGTGGGTGAGGGCGGTCGCCGGCGCGACGTTGGCGCTCGCATCGTCGATTTGCTGGGAGGGAAGCGCCTGCGCTGCAAGCGGCGCCGAGGCGACGGTTCCCTATTTCGCCTCGCTGCACGCCGACAAGGTCAATCTGCGTGCCGGCCCGGGCGACCGCTATCCGATCGAATGGGTTTACATCCGCCGCGATTGGCCGGTGCAGGTCATCGCCCATTTCGACCATTGGCGCCGGGTGCGCGACTGGGAAGGGACAGAGGGTTGGGTGCACGAGAAGATGCTGACCGCGCAGCGCGAGGTAATCGTCACTGGCGGCGTGCGCGGGCTGCACCAGAGTCCCGATCCCAAGGCCGCGCTGGTCGCGCGCGCGGAGCCGGGGGTGATGGCGAAGCTTGACGAGTGTCGCGGCGAGTGGTGCCAGATCGCCGCCGGCGGCGTTACCGGCTGGGTCGCGCGCGCGGATATCTGGGGCGTCACGCTGACCGAGACGGTTCGCTAGTCGAAATCCTCGGCCAGCGCGGCGCGTACGGGCTCCGGCATCACCGCCATATGCGCGTAGTTAGGGTGGTCGATCCCGGCGACGACGCGCGTGCCGGCGGTTTTGAACCGCGCGATCTGCTCGCGACTGAAGCGGAACCAAACGAACTGCACTGACGAGGCCTTGCCGTCCGGGCTCGTGTTCTCCCGGCTCGGGTCGGGTCTGCCGGCGATGCGCTGGCCGTCGAGCTCCAGAAAGATATGGTCCTCGATACCGCCGAGCCGCGCCAGCGCCGTTGCCCGCCGCGTTGGATCGTCGATCTCCAGCATTACCGTCGCGACGAGCTCATTGCCTTGCGGGATCATTGGGTTATAGGCAGCAAGTTCATCTTCGAGCTGAGCCTCGCCGCCTTTCTCGACAAACAGCATTTCGTGGATTTGCTGCCGCATCGTCTCGTAATTTTCGAAATAGAACGTTGCGAATGGGCCGACTTCAACACGCCGGCGCTTCTTCAATTCGCTCACTTCGCGGCGCCGCTCGCGCCTGATCTTGCCGTATTCGGCGAGCGAAAGGATGTCCTCGCGAGTCAGCGCTCGCCGAGTCTTGGCATCGGACATTTTTTACTTTCCTGCCGTTGCCGCGCCGTTCACCGCGATGCCGTAGGCGCGGGCGAACAGCTCGATCGGGTGGGGGGCTTGGCTCGGCGCCGCTTCGCCTTTGGCCAACAGCTCCATCCCTTGCGCGATATGGATTCCTGCCAGCGGGCACTCCGAGGCGATGTGGGCCTGCTTTTCGTTCAACGCCTGCCGCGCGACAGGTCTTCCGACTTTGATCGCGGTCTCGAAATTCCCTTTCATCACGCCCCACGAGCCGCCGTGCCCCGAGCAGCGCTCGATCACCTTGATTTCCGTGTCGGGCAGGAGGCGCAGCAATTCGGTGGCCTTCTGACCCATGTTCTGCGCTCGGGCATGGCAGGCGATGTGTAATGTCACGCCCCCGTCCAGCGCGCCAAGCCCCGGCGCCAGGCCTTTCTCCTTCGACAATGCGACGATGTATTCGCTGATATCGTACGTCGCAGTTGCCAGCTTTTCGATCGCCGCATCGTTCGGCACGATCAGCGGCCATTCGAACTTGAGCATCAGCGCGCAGGATGGAACCAGCGCGATGACGTCGTAACCCTTGTCGATCCAGAGCCCGAGCGCGGCCGAGACATTCTTCGCCGCGGCCGCGACCGCGGCCAGATTGCCGCCTTCCAATTGCGGCATCCCGCAGCATTGCGGGTAGACGATCTCGGTCTCGACGCCGTTTTTGGCCAGCACCGCTTGCGCGGCCCCGCCGATGCTCGGATTGTTGTAATTGACAAAGCAGGTGGCATAGAGCACCGCCTTGCGGCCAAAGCCCGGCGCCGTGCGGTCGACTGCCGGCGGGTTGCTCCTGGCGCGCATCGCAAAGGTGCGGCCATTGAATTTGGGCAGCGCCGCATTGCGGTCGACGCCGAGAGCCTTTTCTATCAACGGCCTGGTCAGCTTGTTGTGCCGGTCGCTGGCCCAATTGGCGAGAGGCGCGACCTTGCCGCCGAGTTTGCCGTTGCGGTCGGTGTCGGTCAGCTGGCGCTGAGCCAGCGTTTCCCGCCCTTCCTTAGCCTCGACCGCGCGGTAGCGCAGCATCAGATGGGGGAAATCGACATTGAACTCGTGCGGCGGCACGTAGGGGCACTTCGTCATAAAGCACATGTCGCAGAGCGTGCAGGCGTCGGCGACCTGCTTGTAGTCGGTCTTCGCCACGCCATCGAGTTCGCCAGTAGCCGAACCGTCAATCAGGTCGAAAAGCCGCGGGAACGAGTCGCACAGGTTAAAGCAGCGCCGGCAGGTGTGGCAGATGTCGAACACCCGCTCCATCTCCGCTTCGGTCTCGGCGCGATCCGTGAAATCAGGGTTCTGCCAGTCGAGACTATGGCGGGTCGGTGCTTCTAGGCTGCCCTCACGCATCGCTGCACCTTTTATTTCGGCCGACGGCGTCACGAAGAAGGGCGCGAGAGTATTGCTCCCGCGCCCCTTCGCTCGGGAAAAAGTGTGCTTAGAGCGTGTCGAGCGCGCGCTGGAAGCGGCCGGCATGGGAGCGCTCGGCCTTGGCGAGCGTCTCGAACCAGTCGGCGATCTCGTCGAAGCCCTCCTCGCGGGCGGTGCGCGCCATGCCGGGATACATGTCGGTGTATTCGTGCGTCTCGCCGGCGACGGCGGCCTTGAGGTTCGACGAAGTCTCGCCGATCGGCAACCCGGTTGCGGGGTCGCCCACTTCCTCGAGGTATTCCAGGTGGCCGTGCGCATGGCCGGTTTCGCCCTCGGCGGTCGACCGGAACACGGCCGAAACGTCATTGTAGCCTTCGACATCCGCCTTTTGCGCGAAATAGAGATAGCGCCGGTTCGCCTGACTCTCGCCGGCAAACGCCGCCTTCAGATTGTCTTCGGTTTTTGAGCCTTTCAGGGAAGCCATCCAACCCTCCTTATTGTCCGTTCAGGGACGCGTCGATCCGTTGCCCGCCTTGCCTTTATGGGTGGCTCGCACCGCCGAGTCAAGGCTATTTTAGAATTATTCTAAATTATTGGGTAAGTCGCTAACTTGCCGGCGCACCCGGATGATGACCTCGACGCGACGGACCTCGGTGCCGGGGGGAGCATGCGGCAGCTGGCCGACGGAGATCGCGGCGCCCGGGATATCCTGCAACGCGCCAGACGACTCGCAAAAGAAATGGTGGTGTTCGTCGATATTGGTGTCGAAATACGAACGGCCGGGCTCGACGACCACCTCGCGCAACAGGCCCGCGGTGGTGAACTGATGCAACGTGTTGTAGACAGTCGCCAGCGACACCGGAATGGCCGCGGCGCCCGCTTCGCCGTGCAGCTGCTCGGCGGTCACATGGCGGTCCGCACCGTCGAACAGCAGCTTTGCCAGAGCGAGGCGCTGACGGGTCGGACGCAATCCCGCGCCGCGTAGGCGAGCGATGATCGTGGTGGCAGGCGAGGCGATGTCCATACGCCAGATATAGTGAGCGTTTTCAGGAAAATAAAGCGGGTGTTGCAACTTCGTTTCAGTTGCCGGTGATGATGCGGTCGACCAGTTCCTTGACGGTCGGGATATAGCCGTTCCTGTAAAACGGGTCCAACGCGAAGCGATAGGCGTTGTGTCCGGCGAACATCAACTCGGTCTCGATGTCGTCGGAATGGCAAATTTTCTGCAGCGTCTTTTGGATGCAGAAGCTGCGCGGGTCGGCTTTCTTGCCGGTGGTGCCGGTTTCGGTCTGCGCCCAGTTCGAGAACTGGCAGGCGCTTAGGCATCCCATGCAATTGATCTGGTCGGTGCGGATTGCGAAGGCCTGCGGCGGGGTCACGAAGATCAGCGTCGAATCGGGCGTGCGCAGCGCCTCGGTAAAACCTTCGGCGATCCAGCGCTCGGCCGAGTCGCGATCATGCGCGGTCAGATAGACCGAGCGGCCGCGCGCGCCGACATGAAACTCGGCGACGTGCTCGCCGACCGGCTCAACCGTGTAGGCCACCTGGTGCTCAGCGCGCTGCTGCAGCTCGTCGAGGAAATTGTTACGCACCGCCGAGGAGTAGAACCCGGTCGGGCTGAAGTGATTAAGGAAGACGTCGCCTTCCTTGAGCGTCAGCAGCCTCCGCTTCCAGGCGTCCGAGATCGGGCTTTCCTGCGTGAGAAGCGGCCGCGTGCCGAACTGGAAGGCGATCGGTGCGACCTCGGGATCGCCGATCCAGTCTGCCCACTCACGCAAATACCAGACGCCGCCGGCCATAAAGATCGGTGTCGAGCCGATACCGAATTCATGCATCATGGCTCGCAATTCGCGCACGCGCGGGTAGGGCTCTTCGGGGCATTCCGGGTCTTCGCTGTTCGACAATCCGTTGTGCCCGCCCGCGAGCCATGGGTCTTCGTAGACGACCCCGCCCAACCATTCCTGGAATTTGTGGTAGGCGCGTTTCCACAGCGCCCGGAAGGCGCGCGCCGACGAGACGATCGGGTAATAGTAGACGCCGTAGCGCGCACAGATCTCGGCAATCCGATACGGCATACCGGCGCCGCAAGTGACCCCGTGGATCAGTCCACGGGCGCCTTCGAGCACACCGTGCAGCACCTTCTCGGCGGCCGCCATCTCCCACAGCACGTTCATGTGGATGCGGCCCGCGCCGCTCGACTTCTCGTGCGCGACGCGTGCCTGATGGATGCCTCCGGCGATCGCGTAGGCGATCAGCTCCTCGTGCCGCTCGCGCCGCGTGCGCCCGTGATAAATTTGCGGGATTGCATGTCCCGCGGGGTCGAAGCTGTCCGCGTTGACGCCGGAAAACGTCCCGACCGCGCCCGAGGCCGCCCAGGCGCCCGAGCTTTCGCCGTTCGACACCGAGATGCCCTTGCCGCCTTCGACCAGCGGCAGCACCTCGCGTCCAGAAATCACCAGCGGAATGAGCGGTCTCAACGATAGGCTCCCAACGCGCGCCGGCTCGGTGTTATGCCGCGGCGCGGGCTATTATATCGGGTGCGTCGGAAAAAACGGAAGCGATGCCCCAGGCGAAGAGTTGCCGCGCCCGCGCCGCGTCGTTGACCGTGTAGGCGAGGAATGGATATCCGGCGTCGCTTACGGTCGCTGCGATCGTCTCCGTGAGGTCAGCCTGGCCGCAATGGATCGTCGTGCAGCCAAGCCGCTTCGCAAGGCGGCGCCAATTGCGCGGGAGGCTGCGCCACAGCATCCCTCGTGGGATTGACGGCATTGCCACCGCGGCGGCGGCGAGGGCGGTGCTGATAAAGCTCGATATCAGGAGCGGCGGCAAGTTCGGCCCGAGCCGCGCCAGAGAGGCGGCGATCGCCGCCGCAGTCGCCGGGCCGCGGCCGCGCTCGGCCTTGATCTCGACATTGGCGCCGAGCGCGAGGTCGTGGCATAGCGACAGCGCCTCGTCCAGTGTCGGCAGGCGCTCGCCTGCAAAGCCTGGTCCGAACCAGCTTCCCGCATCGAGCCCGCGTAGCCTTGCAAGCGGCAGCTTCGAGATGCGCCCGCGGGCGCCGGTAGTGCGCGCGAGTGCATCGTCATGGCAGACGACAAGCGCGTTATCGGCGGTGAGGCGCACGTCGAACTCGACCCAGGCGCAACCCAACGCTTTCGCTGCGCGAATCCCGGCCAATGTGTTCTCGGGCGCGAGGGCAGCCGCGCCGCGATGCCCGATGACTGGAGGGAGGTTCAACATCCGGGAACGCGCCCCGGCGAAAGCCAGGGCCCATTCTTCAGTCGCAAGAGCGCCGGGATGACAACAGGGCTACCGCCCTATTGTCATTTCGCCGCCGCGCCGGCCGGGGCTGGCTGCTCCTGCGGGCGGCGTTGGCTGCCCAGGTCTTCACCGGTCGCCTGATCGACTTGGCGCATGCTCAGCTTGACCTTGCCGCGGTCGTCGAAGCCGAGGACCTTGACCTTGACCTGGTCGCCGACATTGACGACGTCGGAGGTCTTGCCGACTCGCTGCTGCGCGAGTTCGCTGATGTGGACGAGACCGTCCTTGGCGCCCAGGAAGTTCACGAACGCGCCGAAATCAACGACCTTCACCACCTTGCCATTGTATATGTGGCCCTGCTCGGGCTCCGCGACGATGCCCTTGATCCAGTCGATCGCCGCTTTCGCCGCATCGGCCGAGACCGAGGCGATCTTGATGACGCCGTCGTCGTTGATGTCGACCTTGGCGCCGGTGGTCTCGACGATCTCGCGGATGACCTTTCCGCCCGAGCCGATGACCTCGCGGATCTTGTCCTTGGGGATCGTGATCGTGGTGATGCGTGGCGCGTTCTCGCTGACCTCGTCGCGCGCGCCGGTGAGGGCCTTGGCCATCTCGCCAAGGATGTGGGCGCGGCCGTCCCTCGCCTGGTCGAGCGCAATGCGCATGATCTCCTCGGTGATCGAGGTGATCTTGATGTCCATCTGCAGCGCGGTGATGCCCTCGCTGGTGCCAGCGACTTTGAAGTCCATGTCGCCGAGATGGTCCTCGTCGCCGAGGATGTCGGAGAGGACCGCAAAGCCGTCCTTCTCTTTGATGAGGCCCATCGCGATCCCTGCGACCGGCCGCTTCAGCGGCACGCCGGCATCCATCAGCGACAGCGAAGCGCCGCACACCGAGGCCATCGACGACGAGCCGTTCGACTCGGTGATCTCCGAGACGACGCGGATCGTGTAGGGGAAGCTCTCTTTGGTCGGCAGCATCGGCCGCACGGCGCGCCAGGCGAGCTTGCCGTGGCCGATCTCGCGCCGGCCGGGCGAGCCCATGCGCCCGGCCTCGCCGGTCGAATACGGCGGGAAGTTGTAGTGCAGCATGAAATGCTGGCGGTACTCGCCTTCGAGCGCGTCGATGATCTGCTCGTCCTGGCCGGTGCCGAGCGTCGCGACGACCAGCGCCTGGGTCTCGCCACGGGTGAACAGCGCCGAGCCATGGGTGCGCGGCAGCACGCCGACCTCGGCGATGATCGGCCGCACCGTCTTGGTGTCGCGTCCGTCGATGCGCGGTTCGCCGCGGATGATCGAGCCACGGACGATGTCCTTCTCTAACTCCTTGAAGAACTTGCCGGCATAGGTCTGCTTTGCCGGGTCGCCGTCATATTTGGCGAGTGCGAGGTGCTTGGCGGCTTCGAGCTGGTTCGAGCGCTCCTGCTTGCCCTGTTCCTTGTAGGCGGCGGCAAGCGGGGCGGCGAGCAGCGTGCGCAACTCGTCTTCCATCGCCGTCTTCTCGGGCAATGGCTCAGCCATGTTCCACGGCTCCTTGGCGCAAGTCTCGGCGAGTTCGATGATCGCGTCGATGACCGGCTGGAAGCCCTTATGGCCAAAGGTGACGGCGCCGAGCATCGTCTCCTCGGAGAGCTCCTGCGCTTCCGATTCGACCATCAGCACGCCTTCCTGCGTGCCGGCAACGACGAGGTCGAGGTCGGACTCGTCCATCTGCGCGGCGGTTGGGTTTAGGACGTATTGGCCGTTCACGTAGCCGACCCGTGCTCCGCCGATCGGTCCCATAAACGGGATCCCAGAAAGCGTCAGCGCCGCCGAGGCGCCGACCAGCGCAACAATATCGGGGTCGTTTTCGAGGTCATGGCTCAACACGGTGCAGACCACCTGTGTCTCGTTCAAAAAGCCGGACACGAAAAGCGGCCGGATCGGGCGGTCGATAAGACGCGAGACCAGCGTCTCCTTTTCCGACGGGCGCCCTTCGCGCTTGAAAAAGCCGCCGGGGATCTTGCCCGCGGCGAAGGTCTTTTCCTGATAGTTGACGGTCAGGGGAAAAAAGTCCTGGCCGGGCTTGGCGGTCTTCGCCGCGACCGCGGTGCACAACACCGTCGTCT
>Ga0335074_10002183_pt1 | contig 26668 bp, 16 predicted proteins | sample Lox_Sample_23_FD_206715 | JGI IMG/M metagenome (GOLD analysis project Ga0335074, IMG submission 206715) | Soil microbial communities from Loxahatchee National Wildlife Refuge, Florida, United States - Lox_Sample_2.3 | ecosystem: Environmental > Terrestrial > Soil > Wetlands | place: USA...
CCTGCTTCGCCGACCCAGGCGAGCTGTCCGACCTGCTTGGCTTGCCCCGCCGTGCGCCCGCCGAGCCGGAGATCAGATCGACGTCAGAACCATCATGTCCGCAATTCGACGCCCCTCAGCGCCAATCCCCGCGGATCGCCGGGTACCAGTGGCACGCACCGGTCGTGTCCGGCTATCGCGAGCAGGGCGCGGCCGAGCCAGAAGTGTCGCAGCCGTGACATGTGGGTGATCGCCGGCCTGGCTGCCGGGATGGCGCGCATCCGTGACGCTGCGGCATCATTTGTTGCGGCCATCGGTCGCGATGCGGCCAGCCTGGTGCTCTTGCTCTGCCTGCCCTTGTGCCTGGCGCCGTGCGGCGCGACAGCGCAGGCGCCGTTCACGCCGCTGCCCCCGCCGGCGACCGCCGCCGGGGTGCAGCCGATCACCCCCATCCCGCAGCCGCCCGCCGCGGATCCGCGCAAGCTCGCGCTCGGCGAAAGCTTGTTCTGTGACCGGCGGCTGTCCCATGACGGGTCGTTGTCGTGTTCCTCCTGCCACGACCTGCACACCAATGGCGCCGATGACAATCGGCGCACGATGGCGCGAAACGGTGCGAAAATGCCCTTCACCGTGCTGTCGGTGTTCAACGCGGCGTTGAGCTTCCGGCTGAACTGGGAAGGGAATTTCCGGACTTTGCAGGCGCAGACGGAATCGTCGCTGGAAAACCCCGCTAACATGGCAACCGGCGTCGATGAGGTGCTGGCGAAGTTGCGTGCCGATCCGCTGACCGTGCAGCGATTCCGTGAGGCATATGGACACGGACCGGACCGGACAAGTCTGCTCGATGCCGTGGCGACATATGAGCGCTCGTTGCTGACACCCGACAGCCGCTTCGACCAGTTCCTGAAGGGCGATACGGCGGCGCTGACCCCGGAAGAACACGATGGCTATCAGCTTTTCCAGACTCTGGGCTGCATTTCCTGCCATCAAGGCGTGAACATCGGCGGCAATTTGTACGAGCGGCACGGCATCTTCCATCCTCTGGCTGCGCCGAAGCCGGAAATCCTGCGCGTGCCCAGCCTGCGCAACGTCGCAACGCTGGCGCCGTATTTCCAGGACGGCAGTGCCCCGACGCTGGACGATGCCGTGCGCAAGATGGCGAGCGCGCAGCTCGACCAGTCGCTGTCCGCCGACCAGGTCGCTGCCATCGTCGCATTTCTCCATACGCTGACCGGCAAGTACCACGGTGTTCCGGTGAGGGCGCCACCATGAAGCTGATCGCCGCATTGTTGACCGCACCGCTGCTGGTCGTGTTCGTCACCTGGCTGTCGCTCAGTGCCATCACTTCCGGAGCCGCGGGTTTCGATCGCGCGCTGGACGAACTCGACCACATTGCCTGGAACGAGGCCGATCTGCACCGCGACGTGCTGAGCGCCCGTGCAGGACTGCTGCGCAATTACGATCCGTTGGTGCAAGAGGAGGACGCGCTGGATGCGTCGGTTGCCGCGTTGCGCGCCAGCATGGCGGGAGATGCCGTTGCCACGGCGGCCATCGATCGCCTGGCCGGGTCGCTCGCCCAGCAGGAAGAGTGGGTCGAGCAATTCAAGAGCACCAACGCATTGCTGCAGAATTCGCTGGCGTATTTCGCCGTGTTCAGTGCCAGTCTGACCACGCCGGGCCAGGACAGCCCGCTGCCTGGGACGGTCAGCATGCTGGCCACGGCCATGTTGCGTCTCACGCTCGACACCTCACCCGCCGCTGCGGCGGCGGTGCAGATGCGCCTGGACCAACTGGCGGAATTCGTTCCCGCCGATGTCTCGGGTCGTGTTGCTCCCGGTCCTGTTGCTCCAGGTCCCGTTGCGGCTCTGCTGGCGCATGGGCGGCTGCTGCACAATCTGCTCCCCACAGCCGATGGCATCGTTCGATCACTATCCGCCGTGCCGAGCAAGCGTGACCTGGCCGCCATCCGCACCATCATCCTGGCGCGGCAGGATGCACTGCGCATCGCCGAATTTCGCTCTCGAATCGTGCTTTACCTTACCTCGCTGTGTCTGATGGGATTGCTGTGTGCTGCCGGCTGGAAGCTTTGGCTTCGCAGCCGCGCCATACGGCGGCGCGCGGCGTTCGAGCATGTGCTGGCCGACGTCTCGATGCGCTTCGTCGCTGCCCGCACCGAGGACCTGGATGCCACGATCGATGCGGCGCTGGAGCAAATGGCCCGCTGCGTTGACGCCGAGCGGGCGTATTTCATTGTCGGCGACCCGCCAGGCCAGTTGCGCCGTTGGAGCATGCCGGGAATCGAATTTCCGGCGAACTGGCCGGCGCGTGCAGTGTCGTTGGCAGGGCGCGGCTATCCGAAGTTCGGTGAGATCGTTCATGTCGCGCGGGTGTGGCGCCTGCCGCGTGGCGCGGACCGCAATGCGCTCGCCCATGCCGGTTTGCAGGGTTGGGCCTGTGTCGCCGGCAGGGGCAGGGACGGCGAAACCGCGCTGCTGGGGTTTGATGCCGTGACGCATCCCTGCCGGATCATGCGGGTGGGCGAACTGGGGCTGCTGCGCATGGCGCTCGATGTCGTGGCCAACGCACGCGATCGGCGGGCGCTGGAGCAAGAACGGACGCGGCTGGAAACGCGCCTGCAACAGGCCCGCCGGTTGGAAACGATCGGCGCGCTGGCCAGTGGCATTGCCCATAACTTCAACAATATCATCGGAGCCATCCTGGGCTATACCGAGATGGCGAACGAACGGTCCACGTCGTCACGTACGCTGGAGGAAATTCGCCGTGCGGGCGAACGGGCGCGGGAACTGGTTGATCAGATTCTGACGTTTGCCGGCCGCCGCAATGCGCGCCCCCGGCCGATCGACGTGCATGCGGTGATTGCAGAGGCAACGTCCCTGTTGCGCGCATCCCTGCCGGCTACGGTCGAGCTTGCGGTTGCCGAGGCTCCCACCGCCATGGTCGTTGCCGGTGTGCACGCGCAACTGCTTCAGGTGGTCCTGAACCTTTGCAACAACGCGGCGCAGGCGATGGGACATGCCGGGCGGGTCGAGCTGCAAATCACGGCGGAGGAGGTCGAGGCGCCACGTTCGCTGAGCCACGGGTCGCTGTTGGCAGGCAGGTTTGTGCGGATTGCAGTCGGCGACACCGGCCGCGGGATCGACGACGCCGCGTTGGCACATCTCTTCGAGCCGTTCTTTACCACGCGTGCCACGGGCAACGGCCTTGGCCTGGCGACCACGCGAGAAATCGTGCGCGACCATGGTGGCGTGATACACGTGGAAAGTACGCCGTACGAGGGCAGCCGGTTTGACATCTGGTTGCCGTGCATCGACGCCGCCATCCCTAACGCCGGCACCAGCAGCGCGGCTTTTCCCAGTGGGCATGGCGAGACTGTGCTGGTGCTGGAACCCGACTCCGACCGGCTATTGCGGGACGAAGAGCTGCTTGCGGCGCTGGGGTATGAACCCGTCGGCTTCACGCGTGCCGCAGATGCGCGTGCCGCATATCTGGCAGCGCCGGAGCGCTTCGATGCTGCTGTCGTGGCATGTTGTTCATGGTCGAGAGAGGCCGTGCTGGAATTGACCACGGCGCTGCGCAGCACGTCGCGAAATATGCCGATCCTGCTGGCGACTTCGTCGAACGATGCATTTGGTGCCATGACGCTGGCCCGCGCCGGGATCTCTGAAGTGGTCTCCTGGCCGATCAAGGCGGCGGAGATCGCCGTGGCCCTGCAGGACCGGCTGCGGGCGGCCGGACAGCGACAGGCGTACTGCCTGGGCGACGACTGACGCCGGCACCGCTGCAACGTCTCCTCGCGTACGCCAGCGCGCCAGTCACAACCGATCCAGGCCGCGCTGCATTGAGACGACCAACAGGCTTCGCCGAATTTTCAAGCTGTCAGTGCCCAATCAAAGCGCGAGCCCATCACCGGTGCGTCTGCAGTCAGGCTGAGGCTTGCTGTCAGTTTATCACGGCGAGCCGATTGCTGCGGGAGGCATTGCGTACCATGGCAACCGCCGGCACGACATTGCGGTCCAGTGCCGGTGACGACCTTGCGACCATCGACAACTCCTGACTGGCCGGCGCGTCGTGGTGCGATCGGGAAACCAGGTCGCCGCGCCCTTGCTGGACCAGGAAGTCCAGCACCGTTCGCGTACGCGTAGCGAGGTGGCGCCGCGAGGGATAGATGGCGTAGAGCATGGAAGGCTTCGCCGCATAGTCGGGCATCAGCCGGACCAGCCGGCCGTCCATCAGGTCGTCGCGCACTTGCACATGCGGCAGGCAGGCGACCCCATAGCCGCTTCGTGCCATCACCAGGGCAGCGCGTTCATTGTTTGTGTGAATTTGGCCAGAAACCGGGACGGATACCGGCCCTTGAGGCCCGATAAACTCCCAGTTGCCGCGCCCGTCCTTGCCGTCCTGTACAATGCAGACATGGCGACCCAGCTCCGTTGGTGCTGCTGGTGCGGCATGTCCTTGCAGATAGCTCGGGGCGGCGACAGCGGCGTGCGCAAGCGTGGCGATCTGCCGAGCGACAAAGGATGAGTCTGCGATGTTCCTGTCGCACATGGCGAGGTCAAGCCGCGATTCGACCAATTCGTTGATGTGGTCGCAAACGACGAGCTCGACCGACAAGCCGGGATGGCGGTCCAGTAGCTGCGGCAAACGGGTTGCGAGATACAGTCCAACTCCCTTGACGGTTCCCAACCGCACCAGTCCGGTCGGCGAATGCCGGTGCCTGCCGAGGTCTCTCTCCATTGCGGACGACTCTTCCAGCAGTCGGCTGGCATAGCCGATCAGGAGCTGGCCATCGTCAGTCAGGGTCAGCCGTCGTGTCGTCCGGTGCAACAGACGTACGCCGAAGAATTGCTCCAGTTGTGCGATCTGCCGCGTGACAGCGGAGGGTGAGAAGCCCTTTTCCCGGGCGACGCGCGAGAAGGAACCGCTCTCGGCAACGCGAACAAAATCGTTCAAGGCACTTAACAGGTCCATGGCATCCTCGGTGAAGTGCGGTCTTTTGCCAGCATGCTGCGCGACGTCGATTGCGGTTCGGCTGGGGTGAAGACCGCGCGGGTTGATGTTCGTGCAAGGGTTACGACGCTGGCGCTACCGAAGGATTTCAAGCAATTGGTAATCTCGCTGCATCGGCAACATTGCGGAATACCGAACAGGAAAGATCCGCCGTGGAGCACTTTGTGCTTGACGGGTCATTCACCTGCCGGCATGGTTTCATAGTCAGACGTCGCGGTGATGCCGGTGAGTCAGCAGATTCGCACGGAGATCCGGATCGAAGCGCCCCCGTCCCGGGTATGGCGCGTGCTCACAGATTTTCCCCGCTACCCCGAGTGGAACCCGTTCATCCTCGAGGTCAAGGGCGTGGTGCGGCAGGATGCCGTTGTCCCCTATCGCTTCGAATTTCCCCGTGGCATCCGCCTGTGGGCGAACGCCAGGATCCTGCGTTTCGCGCCAGAGCAAGAGCTGCGCTGGACTGCACATTTCCTGTCGCCGGGCGTGTTCAACGGCGAGCACTACTTTGCCATCGCACAGCCGTCCGCCGCGCAGTGCCTGTTTCAGCACGGCGAGATCTTCACCGGCGTGACGCTGCCGATTGCGTGGCCCATCATCCGGGCCTACGGCCAACAGATCTATGGCTCGCTGAACGAAGCCCTGAAGCAGCGTGCGGAAATGCCGTCCGCTGACGGCGGCGTACCCGGCTGACCACGTCGGCAGGAGGTTCTCATGACCAGCGTGCTGTCTTCACCGATCGGCTCCATGCGCAGCGGCTATGATGTCGTCATCGTCGGCTCGGGCTACGGCGGCGGCATCGCTGCCTCCCGCCTCAGCCGCGCAGGGAAGACCGTGTGCGTGCTGGAGCGCGGGGCGGAGAAGCAGCCGGGCGATTATCCTGATAACGCGGTGAGCCTGCTGGAGGAAATCCAGCTCGATACGCCGGCCGGAAGGCTCGGGTCGGACACGGCGTTGTTCGACATGCGATACAACGACAGCGTGAACGTCGTGGTGGGCTGCGGCCTGGGCGGCACCTCGCTCATCAACGCCGGCATCTGCCTGCGGCCGGACCCGGCCGTGTTTGCCAACGCCAATTGGCCCGCTGCGCTGCGCGCAGAGACCGCGCTTGCGGCGTATTTCGATCGCGCCGAAGCGATGCTGAAGCCATCGCCGAACCCCGCCACCTTCCTCGCGTCGGCCAAGACGCAGGCGTTGCAAGCGGGCGCGGCGGCGGTTGGCAAGACGGCCGCACCTGTCTCCATCCTGGTCAACTTTCAGCCGTTGCCCGGCGACAAGAACCATGTCGGCGTCACGCAACTTCCCTGCATCGGCTGCGGCGACTGCGTGTCTGGCTGCAACCACCGTGCGAAGAGCACGGTTATTATGAATTACCTCCCCGATGCGAAGAACCACGGGGCGGAGATATTCACCCGCGCGCGTGCACGCACCGTCGAACCGGCAGGCTCCGGTTGGATCGTGCATGGCCAGATCGCCGGCGCCGATAGCGATTCTTCCGCGTTTCAGGTGAAGGGTGGCGTGGTCATTCTGGCGGCGGGCACGTTGGGCAGCACCGAGCTGCTGCTGCGGTCGCGCGACAAGGGCCTGGCACTCTCGCCGCAAATTGGCAGCCGGTTTTCCGCCAACGGCGACATGATCGGCTTTGCCTACAACACCGGCCGCGACATCAACGGCATCGGGCTGGGCAGCCGCAAACCTGGTGATCAGCCGCCGATCGGACCATGCTCCACCGTGATGGTGGACTGGCGCGATGGCACCAGTCCCGCCAACGGGGCAGTCATGGAGGATGGCGCCATACCGGGCGCCGTATCGGCGTTCCTTGCCCCTGCTCTGGCGACGGCATCGGGATTCCTCGGCACCGAGGCAAGCCAGAGTCTATGGAACGAGCTGAAGCAGAAAGCGCGTGCCGCCTCGAGCGAGCTCGCTGGCCCCTACACCGGTGCCATCGCCAACACGCTGTTCTTGCTCTGCATGGCTTATGACGACAGCCGGGGACGCATGTTCCTGCGCGACGACCGGTTGCGGGTGGATTGGCCCGGCCTGGGACAGCAGCCGCAATTTGCCACGGCCAGCGACAAGATCCGCGGAATCGCGGAGGCGCTCGGTGGCACCTATGTGCAGGATCCGGTGTGGAGCAAGTTGACCGGACACAGCATGATCAGCGGACACCCGCTGGGCGGTTGTCCCATGGCAGACGATGCCGGCCGCGGTGTCGTCAATCATAAAAGCCAGGTGTTCCGTGGGACAGCTGCCGGCGCCGACGTGCATGCGGGATTGTATGTGATGGATGGCTCCGTCGTGCCGACGGCATTGGGTGTCAATCCGCTGTTCACGATATCGGCGTTGGCGGAGCGAAGTTGCGAGGAACTGGCGCGCGACTACGGCTGGACCATCGCGTACTGATCAGTCGCCCTGCGCCAGGAAGCGCAGCGCCCGCACGCCAGGCAGGAAGAAATAGCCACCGCCGCGCACGGTGACGAAGGCAGGCACCGTTGCCAACCGCCGCGCTGCGCCGTTCTGTTGTGGCAAACTGAAGCCGTCCGTGGCGCTGCCCGATCGCAGCGGCAGGCGATTTCCCGTCACCGGGTCGCTTTCCCCCGCCAGACCATCAAACTTAGTACTGCTCAGCCACGCATTCTGCACGAATTCGAATTGGCGGCTGATGTTGGCGTTCAGGCAGAGGAACTGCAGGCCACTTTGTGGATCGGGACAATCGGGCTGCATCGCCGTGTCGGGCGGCACCCAGGTTCCGAACTCGCGTCCCCGCCGCAGGATGCGGTGAAAGCGACTGGATGCCATCAGATCCGCCCGCAGATCCGGCCGCCCAATTCCCAATGTGCGAATCAACCACGCGATCAGGCCCCGCTGCCCGCCTGGCATGTCGCCCGTCCGAGGGTTGGCGCGCCGCACATGCGCGCCCAATGGACAACGGGCCCCCTCGGCATCGCCATCATACGTGAACTGGTTGCGCGCACGATCCGCCGCATCGCGGCCAACGCCGCGAATTGGCGTAGCTTGCAGCGGCAGCAGCGGATCTCCCGAAAGCTGGCGGCCGATCATATGTTCCGCAAGCGTCTCGGCGCGGCCGGCATCCGTTTGCGCTGCCATGAAACGCCAGAAACCCCTGACGTCCTGATGCAACTCCCGCAACACCAGATAGCTGCCGTTGCGCCCGAGATCGCGCAAGCCCGGCTGGTCCTCGGCGCGTGGTAACGCCGCGCCGGCGGCGTCGGGCAGCAGGGGCCGGTCGGTGTACTGGCCATATTCGTTCTGATACCCGAGCAGAAATTCGCCGCGCACGATCAGATTGCCATAATCAAGATCGGCGTTGGTGCCCGGCTTGCGTTTGCCGGACCAGTCGATCTGCGGCTGGCTCACGCCATCGACGAACCCGAACGGCTCCTTGCCGCCCATGTCGCTGGTCGGCAATTGCCCGATGACTTCGAAGCCGCTGTCCTTGACCGTGGCGGCGATTCCGGCCACTTGCGTTTCAAGTTTTGCGGTTTCGGCATAGAGCAGCAGCAGAACATCTGGCTCTCCCTGGGCGCCCCAGCGCCAGTTCGCCGGCGCATTTGCACCGACATCGCCCAACCTGCGTGACCGCGCCTCGTCGGTCGCCATGCCCGACAGGAATTCCGGTGCGAAGCCGCCGACGACGGATTCGGCGATGCCGAGGTTGATGAGACCGTTGGCCGATAACGCGATCTGCAGCGCCGTCGCCTGATGCGTGCTCAGATGTCCGATTGTGGTGACCGGCGCCTTACGCAGCCAGGCGCGCGCAGCTTCCCGATCCTGAATCCGCAACAGCAAGAACGTCGCGGCGGGCAGAGCGTTGTATCCCGACCACAGCAGAGCCTGGATGTCGTCCGCTTCCTCGGGGTGCGTCGCTGTCATATCAGAGCCAGCCAGCGTCGGGCTTCGGCTTCCGTCATGTGTTCGCGTTGCAGGCCTTCGCGAATCTGCGTGTTGGTTGCGAGATTCGATGCGGTGAGGTCCGGATACGCCTTGTACCAAACCTGTGTCGGCACTTCATGCCGGTGCAGGAAATTCTTGAACTCCTGCTCGTACGAAGCGCCACCCAACAGCAGGAATCTGGTGCGCGGCCAGCCGATGCCGTTGCTGAAGACAAGGTTCAGGCCAAACGCAACCTTGTTGATGAAATCATCCATGTAGCTGTCCAGGCTGCCGTCGTAATTGCTGGCGAACAGGAGCCGGCGCCGGTTGTCCAGGAACACCCAGCGAGCGAAATGGATTGTCCCTACGCGTGCCAGCCGGCCGCGGGTATAGATGAAGCGCGTGCTGAATTCGAGTGCGCGAAACACCAGCAGCAGCGTGCATAACCGGAACAGACCGGGTTTTACGCTGCCGAATGCGCTGAATGGGTTGGTGACGTCATAATCCTCCAGCCGGCTCGTCGCCGCGAGATGCGCTGCGGTGGGACGCGGCGTGATCACCGGGTCGGCCCGCTCGCGAACACGCAACTGCCACAGCAAGAGCGGCGACAGCACGAGCAGGAAGGGCAGCAGAAGAATGGCTGCCAGCACTGTGGTGAGGAGCCAGAGGAGGCGTTCGCGCTGCCAGGCTGGCGGCGTCGGCGCGGGCGGTGACAGCGCCGGTCCGGCGTGCTGCGCTTCTGCCAGCAACCTGTCGCGCACGAAAACCGCCGGCTGTGTCAGCAGGGTGGCGTCGCGTGCGAGGCAATCCTGCAGGAAATCGTGCAGCGCCGCTTCCTCGCGGATCTGCTGCACCGTGCGGCCGGCCCAGTTCACGTATTGCGCCGCCGGCGGCACAAAATGTTTGCGCATCCAGTCCAGCAGATCAGTGCCCGGCGGTTCGTCGCAATGGGCGAAGATGCTGCGCAGGCCGGTTTCCGCGGTCGTTGCGAAATCGCGCAGCATGTCGTCGGCCGCGCCGTCGCAATCGCCCAGGAACACCAGCCAGACTGGAGCATTCGGAAACGACGTGCCGTATGCGGCGAGGTCACCCAGCGTTTCGTCCTGCAGGATGACGAACCGCGCGACGTGCAGCCGGTCGTAGCGGCCAAACGGCAGCACCGTGTTGCCAGGATCAACCCGGCCAGGCGCGCTGTTCATGCTGTCCAGCATGGCGGACAGCGCGGCCTGCTGCGTCGGACGGATCGGCGCGGCAACCATGAAGGCCGATTGCGGAGTCACGGCCGCCGCGGCCGGTCAGAACTGCAGGCAGAAGTCGATCAGCCGCGCCTTGTCCCAATAGACCAGGCCGAGATAGAGGCCGGGTGGCGAGATCAGCCGGATCTCGTCGCGGATCCAGTGGGCCACGACGGAGGTCTGCGCGTAATCGAGGACGATGCACTCCTTGCCATCAAGCCAGCTCGGCGCCTTGTAAACATTGGCGATGATCGCGTTCAGCCCGAACGGGCCGATGCGGTTCTTGAGTTGCCCCGTGGCCGGGTCGAACACCTTGCCCTGCCAGGCAAAGTACTTGACGAAATTTGCGATGTCCGGACTGAAGGCGGTTCCCGGCGCGATGATCGCGGTGCCATTCGCTTCTCCCGCCGGGATCGGCCCTGCGTCGCTGGCGGTGAACAGGGCGTCCAGTTCCTGCTGGGACATGCGAAGAAGCTGCGGCACATCATAGGCCATGGCGTGTCCTCCCCGTCTCTTGCGGTCTTCGATTGCACAAGGCACCACAAATGGGTATCGATCCGCAACTGCTTTTTGATATCGATCAGCCGTCAGCTACCGCAAAGGCCGCGCGAGCGGCGTCCTGTCGGGTTCTCGCCTCGTCAATTCACAGGAGAATAGCGCCGTGTTGCTGAAGCGATTACACGATGCCGTGGTGTTCCTGCTGCACGTGGAGCGGCGGTTTGAGCCATTCTTTCGTCCCGCCGTCGATGCCGTGCTGCGCGAGCCATCCGCCGCCCTGATCCAGATGCTGATCAATCTGCCTCGCCGTGATGAGGGGCTGCGGCTGGCCGAGGAAACCATCCAGCCGAATGAGGAGGCGAGTCTCCAGGCGATCATCGACACGCTCGGCGAATACATGCAGGAGCATTGGCCGCCGGGGAATTTCCAGCGTGGCGGCAATACCAAGACGCATGGTGTTGTCCGCGCCACGTTCACGGTGCGCGACGACCTGCCGGCGCAGTACCGCCACGGCCTGTTCTCGGAGCCAAAGACGTATCCGGCCTGGGTCCGCTTCTCTGGCCCGGGGCCGGATTGGCCGCGCGACATCGACGATGTTGGCTTTGTCAGTTGCGCGATCAAGGTCATGGGCGTGCCGGGCCCGAAGCTCATGGAGGATGAGAAGTTCACCCAGGATTTCCTCAGTATCTGCACGCCGACCTTTGTCACCCCGGATACGCGTGCCAACGCCGCGCTGCAGGCCTGGATCCTGAAGGGTACGCCACTGTTCTACTTTGTCGATCCGCGGGATTCGCACGTGCTGGACGGGTTTATGCAATCCTGGTGGAACAAGACGCAAAGCAACCCGCTGGGGGAGCGCTACTGGAGCTGCGTGCCGTATCTGCTGGGCGAAGGCCAGGCGATGATGTATTCGGTGTATCCGCTGTCGAAGGTCTATCGCCACATTCCCCGCCTGCCGCTGCGTCCGCCGGACAATTATTTGCGGGACAATATGGCGCGGACATTGGCGGAGCAGGATGTCGAGTTCGACTTCATGCTGCAGTTGCAGACGGACGCGTTCCGGATGCCGATTGAGAATGCCGCCGTGCGCTGGCCGGAAAAACTGTCGCCCTTCGTGCCGGCGGCGCGGGTGCATATCCCGCGCCAGCGCTTCGATTCGCCGGAGCAATTGGCGTTCGCCAACGTGCTTTCCTACAACCCCTGGCATTGCCTGGCGGAGCATCGGCCGCTGGGCAACCAGAGCCGGGCCCGCCATCGGATGTATTGGGAACTGTCGAAGCTGCGCCAGCGGATGAACGACACGCCGCACATCGAACCCACGGGAGACGAGGTGTTTCCGGGGTGATGGGTTTGGCACGGTCTGGTCGCCGCTCATGGCTCGCTTACTCGCCGTCAGAGAAGGTGCGTCACGCACCCCATGTCATTGCGAGGAGCGAAGCGACGAAGCAACCCCGGTCACGTGTACGCACGGGGGGGCGTGCGCCTGCCTGAACGAGGTTGCTTCGTCGCTGCGCTCCTCGCAATGACATGGGCGGGGCGAGGTGTGTCGCGCTCCTCTAATTCTGGGTATTGGTTCTCCGGTTCCGGGTATTCGTCGGAATCACCCCATGGCGTCCGCCAGGATGACGTCCGCGGCCTTCTCCGCAATCATGTACACGGCGCTGGCGATGAAGTAGCCGGGAATCCGCGGGAACACCGAGGCGTCCGTCACGCGCAGGCCGGCCGTGCCGTGCACGCGAAAGTCGCTGCCCAGGACACCATTTTCCTCCACCGCTCCGATCGCGCAGGTGCCGCAGGCGTGATGGCCCCAGGCGTTGTCGCGCACGAACTGCCGCAGATCGTCATCGGAACAAATGCCGCGTCCCGGCACTTCCTCCTCGGCAATCAGACCGGAATGGATCAGCGGATCGGATAGCCGGCGTGCCAGGCGGATGCCGGCCACCACGGCACGCAGATCCGTCTCCTCCGGATCGTCGGTCGGATCGAAATAGCGGAAATCGACGCAGGGTGGATCAGTTGGATCCGCAGAGCACAGCGTCACCCTGCCGGCACGGTTGCGGGTATGTGCTTTCAGGATGCTCCACGTCAGCCGGTTGCGTTGCTCTGCGATGGCGAGGGAATAGCCGGGGTAGTAGCCCTTGAATGGCGCCAACAGCGACATCAGGAAAAGATCCGGCTGCGCCGCCTGATCTTCGGACTTCGCGGTGACGCAGACTCCCGTGCCGTTGGATCCATACATGCCACGGCCCCAGCGCTGCCACTGTCGCCACAGCGGATCGCCGCGGCGGAATGTCGCGTCGCGCATCGAGGGCCACACGGGAATGGCCATCCGGTTGACCACGCCGATCTCGTAGCGGTCCTGCAGGTTCTGCCCGACCCCCGGCAGGTCGATCAGCGGTGCAACGCCCAGGGATTCCAATGCCGCCTTCGGGCCGATGCCCGACAGCATGAGAAGTTGCGGGGAGTTGAACGCGCCGCCGGCGACGATGACTTCGCGCCGTGCCTGCACCGTATGAGTCTCGCCCGGCGTCCGGGCGGGAAAGCAATGCGCGCGATACTGATTTGCGCCGCTGCGATATTCAACGCCAACAGCGCGCTTATTGCTGTCCAACAGTACGCGCGTCGCAAGCGCGTTCAGGCGCAGTTCCAGCAGGCGTGGCCAACTTGCATGGGTCGTCAGCAACCGCTCGCGCGAACCGTTGCGGCGGTGCCGGTAGGTGGCGAGTGGTGTGTAGAAAAGATCCGCGGCTTCAGACTGCAAGACGGCGCGGTCATTCGGGTCGCCAAACGAGCGCAGCAGCACGCGCAGCCGCTGCCACAGGCCGCGGCGTTGTCCCAGCACGGCCAGTGACGCTGTCGCCATGACGCGCATCACGTCACCGTCGTCGAGTGCCTGCCGCGGCAGGGCCTTCTCGGTGCTCAGCCAGCCGCGCCAGCCGTGCCCGCTGATGTCGATGCCAAGCCAGCCCAGCGCGCGGGCCAACGGACGGTAGCGGCAGTCCTCCAGTCGCGCGAAATAGCGCGCCATGTTCGCTGCCCGCCATGACGGGTCCTTGGTTTGTGCAGCGATCGCATCCCAGTCTGCGTCGGATGGGGCGATCAGGACCATCGCGTTATGCGCGGTGCAGCCACCCAGGCAGGACGCGCGGGGGTACAGCACGCCGTCCACTGGCCGCCCCTCCCAGGTCGCGCGATATTTCGGGTCGCGTTCGCGTTGCGTCCGGTCGGCATAATGCCGCACGAAGAAATGCCAGGAGATCGCCTGGTTTTCCGAAGCGAACGGATGGAACGCGGGAACCTCGTAGTCGTCCGGCAGACGATTCTCCCGTGGCTCGAGCGGATCGCCGCCGGACAATTCACAGGGGTCCCCGCCGGCTTCCAGCACCACGACGTGGAAGCCGGCCTCGGCGAGCCGTGCCGCCACCGTGCCGCCGCCTGCCCCTGACCCGACGACGACATAGTCGCAAATGTCGGGGGGTGGCGCGTCAGTTGGCGGCACAGGCATGGGGTGCACGCCTTCAGAACGTCTTGAGATATTCGATGAGCGCCCGCTTGTCAGGATCGCTCAGGCCAGGCTCCTCCGAGAACAGATCGGTGCCAAAATAGTGGCCCCGGTTGATGACGTAGTCGGGACATACGCTGAGCGAATACAGCTCGCGCCCCAACGGCTCGAAGATGCGTGAAGCGGTCGCGTCGTCGGCATTTGCCGGCATCGCGGCCATGTCGTGCCGCAGCCGCAACGCCATGCCGAGCAATTGCCAGTCGCGTGACAGCGCCGCGCCCCAGCCCGGATCCTCCGGCAGCGGATCGAAATTGCCGAGCAAGCCGACTGGCGTGCCTTTCGGAATTGGTCCGATCTGCAAATCGCCGTTGGCGGCAACGATGCCCGGAAACAGCCAGTTCAGCGGGCCGCGGAACCAGCTCACATAGCCCGGCTGGAAGCCGGCCGGCACCTTGAGCCAGCTGGTCGCCGTCGTCCGCTGGATCAGGCCGACACCCTTGGCGCCCAGCACGTCGTCACGCGCCCGCTTTTCCGGCCATAGCATTTGCTCGATGCTGGCCTGGAACGTGGTCATGCGCGCCGCCACCGATGGGCTTTGATAGAAGGGCCCGACAGAATTGTTCAGCAGGAACGGTGCGGTGGACCACAGGCTGATCAGCGACGGCGGCCGGGTGAAGCCTCGCCCGCCACCCGGCATGGTGAACTTGTGTTGTTCTCCGGTGAACGGATCTTGCACCGTGATGTCACCGACCGACGGCAGGCTCTTGTAGCTCTGGGACGAGAAATTGTCCCAGATGTTATTGGCCAGCGCGTTGCGCGCCAGCGGGCTGCAGGCATTGGTTTGCAGCAGGGTCACCGGCACCCTGAACTCGCTCGACAGGTAGTTGCCGGTAAGGAAATCGAGCTGCTGCACGATTGCCTGCATCTTCTGCTTGAAATCGTCGGTCTTGGTCCAGGCCCAGTAGCGGTTCCAGCAGGCCAGATAGTTCGGTCCGTTGCAGTTCTCCGTGCCGGGCCCTTCCATGCCCATGATCGGGTGCGGCAGTTTGCTGGAGTGGCAGCGGGCACAGCGCTCGGCAAACACGCTCCGGCCGCGATCGAGCGTGGCCGCATCGGCTGTCAGATACTGGTCACGTTGGGCCGGGGGCAGGTCGGCGAGCAAGTCCGGCTTGCCCGCGGCGAGCAAGAACTCTGCCATGTAGAAGGTCTGTTGCTCGGTTGCCTGCCAGTAAACCGAATTGCGGTTGGCGTCGGCGATGCGTATCGGGCTCATCCGCTTGCCGCCGGCGAACGGATTGAAGTGCAGCAGCCACTCCTCGCTGAACAATCCGATGTTGAGATACACGCGGTTGAGCGCGCCCATGACGCCCACCGAGTCCGACCCGTCCTTCAGCACGCGCGGGGTATAGACGTATGGCTTGTCGTACAATTCCGCCAGCGGGCCGGAGGAGACGAAGTCGTTGAGCTGCTTGTTGTCGAGCTGTCCGCCGACGAGAAGCTCCCGGCCGACCGGCTTCGCCTGCAAGAGCCGCGTCTGCAGGTTATAGATCGCGTTCATCGTGCGCGGATTGACGATGCTGTCGGTCGAGACCAAAGATGTATCAAGCGTGCCTGGCAGATAGGTATGCACAAGCTGGAAGATGAAATTGGATGGGTCGGCCTGCCAGGCGAACACCCGGTCGAACCAGAAATACTGCGATCCGACGGTTGAATTCAGGTTCGACCACTGCGGGTGCTCGGGATCGGCCGGCGGATGGATCGGGCTTGGCCCGATGTGACAGAATCCGCACGCCATGCCGACGCGATAGGGCCGCACCAGGTCCTTCTGCTCATAGTAGCTCGGGTCATTGTAATAGCGCTGCGGATCCCAGCGGCGGCGCGCGGCGTCGTTGAAGTCGGGGTTGGGAAACAGCCGCAGTCCGACGATGCCGGTCGGCTCACCATAGTAGGAACCAACGGGCAGGCCCTCGCTGCCACGCGCGCCCAGTTTCACCCCCGGATATTTGGCTGCGTTGGCAAAGGGATCGGGACCATCCGGGCAATCGGCGCGGCGCTGATCCAGCCACAGCCCGAAATGCTTCGCATCGGGCTGGGTCGGCTTGTCGAAGCAGGGTTCGTTGATGACGCCAAAATAAGACCAGCGATTGTCGCGGCTGAACGGCGAACCCGGCGCGGACGAGATCATCTTCAGCAGGTCGAACGTGCCGAACGCATCCTGCATCAGCGTGTCCCAGAACCGGTCGTTGCCGCCGGTCCACACCAGCCACATGTTGCGGCCTTTGACCTGGTCCGCGGTCAGCTTCACGCCGTTGTCCATGTCATGGAAATAGTCTTCGTCGGCCGCCGGGAAGGAACTGGCCGCGCGGCCGGCGCGCATCGCCTCATCCTGCACGTGGCCGGGCCGCGGCCCGTTGTTGCGGAGCACAAGAAATGCGATGCCGCCAATTATCAGCAAGCCGATCAGAATCAGGATGATCCGGCGCATCCTCGCCTCCCGTTTCCCGCCTGATTTATGCTGTTATCACGCAACGTTGCGGTGCCATCGCGGCCGTGCCGGCCTGATCCGAGGAACCGAAATCACCGTAACGGCGTGGCAGCCTCACTGTCAAAATGAAATGCAAACAACCGGGCGGGTCAAAATCGGATTTTCGTTGCGCAACGTCCCGGCGTGGCGCCATACTTTCAAAATGAGCGCGCAGCGCCCAAACCAGACGGAACCCGAGCCGCGGCCGGTTTCGACACTTGCCGGCGCGCTGTGGGACGAATTCGAGGCGATCCACGCAAAGCCACGGGCCGCAGCGACAGCGCAGGGGCCCGACGCCTCATTGCACGCTTACTATGACGCGGCTTTGGAAACGCCACAGGCAGCATTGTGCCTGTCCGGTGGCGGCATCCGAAGTGCGGCTTTCTCGCTGGGCGTGCTGCAGGCGCTGGCGCGCAGCAAGCTGCTTACGAGCTTCCACTATCTCTCCACCGTGTCCGGTGGCGGCTATATCGGTGGATGGTTGTTGGCCTTGCTGCACGAGCGTGGGTTCAATGCCGCGAAGGTGCAATGTTTGCTCGCGGCTGACACCGCACCGCCCGAGCTCGATGCGCTGCGGCGCTATACCGACTACCTGGCGCCACACCCGGGCCTGGCCTCGCCGGACACGTGGGCGGGCATTATATTGTGGCTGCGCAATGTCCTGGTGAACTGGCTGATCTTCTTTCCGGCATTGTTCGCCTTGGCAATGCTGCCCAACCTTTATCGCGACATCCTGGCGGCGATCGGCCCAGGCTGGAGCTTGCCGCTTCTGCTCATCGCATTGGCCGGGCTGGGCATCGGCATTTTCAATGGCGTGAAGCACGCTCCGAGCCATGGCTTCCCGGAAGCCACCCGGCGCGGCCTGCAGACCGGTTTCGTGCCATGGCGCGTGGTCGTACCGCTCATGCTCTGGTCGTCATTGGTGCCGCTGGTCGCCGCACCCTGGCTACGTCCGGTGATGCCGAGCGGCGCCGTCTCGGGCGATATGATCCCCTTGCTCGGCTTCATTGTCATGGAGTTGGGCTTTCTGCTGGCGCTGGCAACCGAGGGCACCGAGGACCGCGAACTGCTCTGGCACAATTTCGGCTGGTGGACCCTGGCGTCGCTGGCGGCAACGGTCGTGCTGTGGGTTGCGCTCTGTCTCGGCAGCGCCCGCAATGTCAGCATCATTGCCGTGCTCGGGCCGCTCGCCGTCACACTGGCCCACCTGGTGCAGTCATTGGTCTATGTGGCGTTGCGGACCGAGGCGTTCCGCGGCGATCTCGATCGCGAATGGCTCGCGCGCCTGAGCGGCGAGAAGGTGATGCCGGCATTGCTCTGGGCCGGGTTCGCCGCGATATGCCTGTTCCTGCCAGCGTGGGTGCTGGATGGTTGGAGCACTGCCTTCGTCCCGTTCGTGATGAGCGCCGTCGGGCTGCTGACCGGCCCGGTTGCCGCGTATCTCGGCAAGATCGCCCCGGACGTCCCAGGCGCCGGCGTACCTGGCAGCAGCTACGTGCCGTCCCTGCGCGTCGTGATCAACGTGATCGCAGCGGTGTTTGGCGTCGTGCTGTTTATGCTGCTGGCACGGCTAGGGACGCTGCTGTCCGACAACGATTGGGGCGGCGACGTGCTGCTGCTGATCGTTGCGGTACTGCTTGCGCTGGGATGCGGGGGGCATATCAATGTCAACCGCTTCTCCATGCACGCGGTGTATCGCAACCGGCTGGTGCGGGCATTCCTTGGGTCGGCACGGCCGGACCGCACGCCCGATGGGTTCACCGATATCGACCCGAAAGACAATCCGCGCATGGCGGACCTGCAACCGCCGGCGGACAACGACGGCAATGCATTTCCGGTCGAGCACCCCGCTGCGAAGCGCGCCCCGCGCATGCTGTTTCCGGTGATCAACGCCACGCTCAATCTGGTGGCCACGCGCAACACGGCTTGGACGGAACGCAAGGGTGAAAGCTTCACCATCACGCCCGCCAGGTGTGGCGGCGCCTATCTGCACAGGCGCGAGGACCAGGAGGCCGGTCTGCCGGTACGTGGCGCTTATGTGCGCACCGAGGCCTATGCCGGCCATGAGAAGGAGACGGGGCCGGACGACAAGGGCCGGGGCATCACGCTAGGGACCGCTCTTACAGTGTCCGGCGCCGCGGTCAGCCCGAGCATGGGCTATAACTCCTCGCCCGCGACCGCCTTCCTGATGACATTGTTCAACGTGCGGCTGGGTGCCTGGTTGCCGAACCCCGCCATGGCCTCGACCCGGCAGCTTCTGCAAGCCAAGCCACCGAATGCGCTGCTGACCCTGGCGCGTGAGCTGTTGGGGCTGACCGACGATCTGGGGAACGCAGTGTACTTGAGTGACGGAGGCCATTTCGACAACCTCGGGCTGTACGAGATGGTGCGCCGCCGCTGCCGATACATCATCGTGGTGGACGCCGGCGAGGACGGCAAGGCCTGGTTCGAGGACCTGGGTAATGCGATTCGCAAGGCGCGCATCGACTTCGATGTGAAAATCGATTTCGACCCGCCCGTCGGCATCGGATCGCGTGACAAGCCGGCAACGCCGTTCCGCAGCTTCGCCTGCGCCACCATCCACTACCCGGAAAGCAAAACGACCGGACGACTGATCTACCTGAAGCCGAGCGATCCGCCCGATATGCCGATGGACGTGCGTTCCTACTTCAATGCGCACCCCAACTTTCCGCACGATTCGACCGTGGACCAGTTCTTCACCGAAAGCGAATTCGAGAGCTACCGCCAGCTCGGTGAAACCGAGGCGCTGAAGCTGATATCCGGTGATGCCGGCCTCGAGGCTTTTTTTGCAGCGGCCGACAAGTGGCTTCGGCAATCGGGCAACGCGAAAGGCTGCGGGGAGGAACCGAAAACCTCACGGCGCGGAACGGTGGCGGACCCAGAAAAGCAACAGAACGCCGTCAATGCCGAGGGGAACTTCCCGTGAGCAAGGTCATCGTATCTTGTGCCGGCGGCGGACAGGAATGCAGGAACTGATTGAAGCGTTTGGGCCCGATCAGACGGCGATGGCGCGAATCAAATCTGGCACTCGAACCCGACGAGAATGGCCACATGCGCCGGCTCTCCGCATCGCGCGCATTTCGGGCGGCGACTGCCCCGAGACCATGTTCGGCCGCCAATCCAGTCCTCATACATCGGTTTATACTTTCGTATCGTGACACAATCTCCGCGGAAACCTTGTTGGGCTTCTGCAGAAGACCAGATGCACGAAGTGAAGAACGATTAGCCTGCAGGTGTCTCCGGGGCAGTGGTGGCGGGGAAGATGGGACGATCGCCATTCCGAACCAATGCCGGCACCGCGTAGTCGCAGCAATGGCGAATCATACTTGACGACCTGGTCCCTGTTCAAATTCAGGCTAGGGATCAGTTATAACCCTCTGCTGACGTACGAGGCCGAAAAATGTCGATTCGTCCCTACCGATCGTTGATTGCCGTAATGATCTTGTTGCTCAGCTTATCGGTGCACGCGAGAGCAGATGAGGTGAGAGCCGATGAAGTTCTGGTCGTACCCCCGCCGCCCCGGCCACCTGAACCACAACCCTCCCAGTCGCAGTTCCCGATGCTGTGGGCGCTGCCGTTTGCGGCCGGGCCGATGCCGGGACTTCGATCTCCTGTTGCCCAATGCTACGCGGCAGCGACGGTTTGTCCATTGTCCGACCCTGACCGGATCGGTGAACCATGCACTTGCAGATCTTTGGGTGGGGCTGTGAGCGGACAGGCATTGATTCCGCCCAGCCACAGCATTGCGGGACGGTCACTGCCTCATCCCTCGTGATGATGAGGGCAGCATTTATTCCCGCCAAAAAGCGGTGACGTAGTTCACAGAGACCGGCGGCCAGGCGGACTTGATCTTGACGGCCGCAGCGCCAGGCCTGGGACCTGCGGCGAGCAATCCCTTCCGACGGACGGCATGACCGTCAGCTTTCAGGTGGTCTCACGTACCCGAATTTTGGGAGCGTCGCAGCAGATAAGCGAGGGGTGGCCCGCATCCTGAAGCGTCGCTGTAGTGGCTTGTCGTAGAATCTAAGCGCGAACCAAGCGACTGCGGCAACTACGCTCGCCTCGGCGAGGCCGAAGAGGCAAGAGCCGCGCATCCCAAACTGCCAATGCTTGAGCAATTCTTCACCCGCCCGAAGCACCGGTCCCTGTAAGATGTAGACTGGATACGATAGCGCACCCATCCACTCACACACTGGCGCCAGCCTGGGCCCCGGCTCGATCGCGGCGCCGGCCATGATAATCGCCGGAAAAAGGAGAAGGACGTATATGAGGCTGGTCAGGCTCGCCTGGTGCACAGGGGCCAGAAGAAGCACCGGCAGACTTAGCAGCAGTCCGAAGCTTATCCATGGGGCCAAGCGCTGGGGTCGCCTACACCGATAGAGTAAGATCCCTGCAAAAAAAGGGAACATCACACGGCCAAATCCGTATGCGAAATTGCTCTGGTCGTTGCCCCCCGCGATCCCATGGTTCATGGCAGCCACCCAGACCAGGACGACAGCACTGCAGACAGTCAATTTCGCAAGCCTGCTTGATGTCAAGTAGGGCGCAATCATCCCGTAAATCAAATTTACCACCAGTTCGAACGTGAGGGACCAACTCGCCATGTTGAACGGGTATGCCGTGGCCCACTGCGGAAACACGTAGGAAGGCAGAAGCAGCAAGCCGAGTATGCCGCTGACTGCGATGTCGTGATAGGTCACGTTGGTCTTATACATTGCCGCCAGCAGTCCGAGCGCAATTCCTGCCGACGTTCCCAAAACGGCTAGCGGATAGAGACGCGTTATTCGTACCCAGGCAAAAGACCTCAGGGTCATGGCGCCGCTTTGGAGCCGCCCCTCGTAGGCGAATGCGATCACGAACCCGCTGAGCAAGTAGAAAAAGTCAACAGCCAGCCCAGCAAGCGGAAGTGCGGTAAGATCATGCTGCTGTACGAGATGAAACGCCAGAACCACAAGCGCCGCGACGCCGCGAAGGCCGTCCAGGATTAAATATCGATGGACTTTTGTTTGCGGTTGCAACACGGAAAACCGTCCATGGTGATTGGTATGGGAGGCAAATGATCACTAAGCCACTCGGGGATTCACGCCAACCAGCCAAAACGGCGTAGGGGCAGCCTGGAATCGGGTTGCGTTTCGTGCCCTCAATTTCCCCAGGCGCCATCCATGTTGTCGGACTTGGTTTCCGTGGCAATGCTGCCCTACCGGTAGGAGGTGATAGCCCCTATCCCAAGTGGTGAAGGGTCGTAGCCCCTATCCCAAATGGGTGGTTTGTGCCCCGTGATCCCGCTGACATCTTCCGCCCATGGACCAAGAAACGCCATGCTCGACGACCGGAGCATCACCCGAGATTGCTGTGGTGATCCCCACGCTCAATGAGCTGGGGAATATCATGCCGCTTACGGAACGCCTGCGCGCCGCGCTCGGTGATCGTGAGTGGGAAGTGATATTCGTCGATGATGATTCGAGCGACGGCACCATCGAGGCCATCGAGTCCGTATGTCGCCAGGACAGGCGCTTCCGCTGCATACGCCGCATTGGCAGGCGAGGGCTTTCATCAGCCGTCGTCGAAGGCATCCAGAGCACCTTCGCCCCCTTCGTCGCGGTCATGGACGCGGACCTGCAGCACGACGAAACTCTTCTCGTTGCGATGCTCCGGGACCTGCAGTGGGGCCACGCCGAGCTCGTGGTCGGATCACGCTATCTGCGAGATGGCGGAATTGGCTCCTGGGACAGCCGACGGGCATGGATAAGCAGGCTCGCCACCAGGCTATCGCGGGTGCTTCTCAAGGGACGGGCCTTGAGTGACCCCATGAGCGGCTTCTTCGCAATGCGTCGGTCAACATTCGACGCGCTCGTGCGAGACCTTTCGGTGCAAGGCTACAAAATCCTGCTCGACATCATTACGTCCTCCTCAAAGGAACTTCAGATAAGGGAGCTGCCATATATATTCGGTACGCGCCGGGAAGGCAGCAGCAAGCTGGATAGTTCGGTAGTTATCGACTTTTTTGTATTGATCGTTGATAAGCTCACCGGACGCTGGATACCGGGACGCTTCATTATCTTTGCCACAATAGGCGCCATCGGTTTCGTGTTCCACATGAGCGTCCTGGCGCTGGCGCTGGCAGCGGGTGCTGCATTCATGCTGGCCCAGTCCGTGGCAACTTCCTTGGCGATTGCCGCCAACTTCTTCCTCAACAACTTTCTTACCTACCGGGATCGCCGCCTGCGTGGGGTAACGCCCATATTAATTGGCCTTGCCAGTTTCTATGCAGTTTGTCTGGTGGGTGCTGTCGCCAATGTCGGCATAGCAAGCGTAATGTTCTCACACCGTTATGCCTGGTGGTTCGCCGGCCTTTGTGGGGTGCTGGTAGGGGCCGTATGGAACTACGCGGGGGCCTCCACCCTCACGTGGCGACCCAACGTGCGGCGCACGAGGCTACCGGCGACAGCGCGCGGCAGCACGCTTGCCATTATGTCGACGCAACAGTCCGGTGCCGCGGCACAAGCCCCGGGCATGGATCGACATGAAGTGACACTTTAGCATCGGGATGGCGAGCACTTGCACCTGACAGTTATGGGTTATGTGCTGCTTCCACTGTGCGTCCTGTATGCAGGTCGCCCCGAATCGCTACTACAACTCGCGTTGGTGGTGGCGCCCTTCGAAGCGAGCGCCGCAATCATCATCGGCAACTTCGGTCTGCAACTGGCAGCGGTCCCTGGGATGCTGTTCGTGGCGTACGTCATGATTCAGTATAGCCTGGGCATGCGCTACCCTGGGGAAGGCGTCGCCCTGAAGACGCTCGGGCCCCTGATGGCGCTCCTGGGTTACGCGCTGCTGTCCATTGCCATTCTGCCGGACCTCTTCGCCGGAAAGGTTTTCGTCGCACCGCAAAAGCCTGATCCCTTTGGCCCTTCGCTGACCCCACTTGAATACACGTCTGGCAACATGACGCAGACGCTATATCTCGCTCAGAATGTCATCACGTCGGTCCTTGCGGCACTGTTTGTCACACGTCGCAAAATTGCCTTCCGAGGCATACTCAGTGCCTACCTCCTGGGAGGCTACATTGAGATATTTATCGCGTGCTGGCAGTTCGCATCGCGGGTGGTCGGGGTGCCGTTCCCGGATGATGTGATCTATTCCAACCCGGGCTGGGCGATTGTCAGTCAAAGCATTGGCGAGGTACCAAGAATCCAGGGCTCATTCTCCGAACCTGCCGGTCTCGCGGTTTATATGGTCGGGCTATGCTTTTGCTCGGCTTGGCTGGTCGCGCAAGGCCATCGCACGATGCGGCCCGGGCTGCTGCTTGGTCTGTCCATGCTCACCGTCCTGATTTCGACCTCTACGACGGGCTTGGTATGTCTCGTGGTTGGCCTTCCGTTGGAACTGGCCATCGCCATGGCAGGCGGGACGGCTCAAGCACGCGCCCGCCTGACTCGCGTGATGGCGGCACTCGCTTTAGGTGGCGCACTCGCCATCGGACCGGTCTTCATCCTGAAGCCCAGCTTGCTAACAAGCGTGGACCTGGTTGTGACCGGCACACTATCCAAGCAGGATAGCGACTCATTTAAGGATCGAACCGCCCTCGACGAGGCGGCGCTCGCAACGGTGTCGGAAACCGGCGGTCTCGGTGTCGGCTGGGGCAGCTTCCGGCCATCGAGCCTGGTTCCCGGCCTGCTGGCCAATGGGGGCGTGTTCGCCGTGCTGATGCTGATATGGCTGGGCATCAATGTCGCGCGCCTTAAACGGCGTTGCACCAGGCTGCTGCGCCACCACGCGGCAAGCCCGCTGATTGACGGGCTGGTGGCAGCGGTGAGCGGGCAGGTCGTCGCGGCTCTGGTCTCGGCGCCATCAATCACGTCGCTTGCGTTCTTTCTGCAAATTGGCTGCCTGGTCGGGGCCGCAGCGCGTGTTTGTGTCGATGCAAGCAGTACCAGCCGAATCGCGTTGCCGGCGCACGCCACTCGCGGGATGAGATCACTGGCTGAGCCATTCCGGCCCGATTCGAGCCGACACGCATAGGGGGCCGCAAATGACTGATCGTCTTCGGACCGCAGCCGGACAACATTTGTTTGCTCCTCTGCCACGGATGCTGGGTGGACAGCGGCTGGATCTGCTTTATGGTGGATTCGGTCTCGCTACGTTGTGCTCTATTGTTGGTGTATTGTACGCTTTCTCTGTGCCGCCGCTGCAGGACTATGGCGACTGGACATATCAAGGCTACCTGCTGCACCGGATCCTGACGTTTGCGCCGGCGCCCGCGATGATCAAACTGTGGCCGGTGCCCAACAGCATTACGGAAGTCGCTCTGGCATTACTGGGATTTGTGCTTTCCCCAATTGCGGCGGCCAGGGCATGGATCGTCGTATACCTGCTCGCCGCATTCATCATTATGGCATTTGCGAGCCGCGATCACGAAGGACGCGTCAGCGGAGCGAAATTGTTGCTATTGATCGGTCTTGGGGTCGCGCACGCCCCTTTTTGGACCGGCGAAATCAACTATCAGGTCGGACTGCTGCTGCTTGTGCTATACGTCATCCTGTGCAGCCGGGATCGCGATCCGGGTCTGGTTTTCTTCGGCGTCTACGCCGTCGTGATGTTTTTTTGCCACGGCCTCTGCCTGGGCATGCTTTTGGTCTACGAAGGCTGGAGGTCGCTGCGAAAAGGCCGGGTAGTGCGGCTTGGGCTTGCGATCCTGCCGGTTATCCTTTTGGCAATCTGGTATAAAACGATGGACCCCCGCACCGAGCTTGCGACGCTGGACACCATGCCGCATTTGCTCGGTATCAAAGACGTCATAGGCTATTTCGTCTACCAGGTGGCCAAAACCGGCCCATACCATAACTTCTTTTTCGACGGTATGGGTGACTATCAACGTGCGCCTATTCTGTATTGGGCAGGATCCGTCGCAAATCTTGCCTTTGCCGGCTGCATGGGGGTATTGTTCCTCTCGTGGATCCGCGGATCGTGGCGCGATCCGTCTTGTCGCACCGAGTTGCTGACCGCACTGACGTTCATTCTGCTTGCCGCGGTAAACCCGAGTGGTTCTCTTGGGATCGCCAACACGGGAGAGCGGTTGATAGCACCGGCACTCATCTTGGCGGTGATCTCTGTCGAGCGCAGGACCATTGCCCAATATGCTGGCGCCTCGCTCATGATGCTGTCAGCGATGGTATTCATTTGGTTCGGCGTCGCTGCAACACGAGTTCCAAGTGCAGGCGCCGTTCCGTCTAATGGCATCGTCAGTGATCCCAGCGAACGATTCCACGTCCTGTTTTGGCATAAGACGTTCCAATTTGCACCACAAGCCGAAGCTGCGGAGCGAGCCTGGGCGAGCGGTACTGTTCCCACCTCTCCCATTGCCTTCGAAACAAGCCTGCTGTTGCGTAAACCAGCGACCGGGCCCGCCATCGCGCAGGCCCAGAAGTAGATCGACCATGCCTCACAAACTCCGCACTCGGCGTCTATCGTGGTGCAAGGGTCGAACTAGCCAAGGGCTTTCAACCCGGTACCGAGTATCGCACCCTGGATGGACGAGATTGCCGATCATCCTGCGATGTCTGGTCAGTCTCATCGCGCTGCTCGCAAGTGCTTCTGTCGCCAGAAGCGCTGTCGATCCCTCTGGGGACCGAGAAGGGAATGTCCTCGCGGTAAGCTGCACTAAGTTCCTGAGTTCTCTCGGTGTAGTCACCTTTGTGGACCAAGGATACGATGCCAGCGCGTACGCTGGTCCATTGCGGTACCTCGGCGTTCACAACATACGCGACGGTGAACGTCACTTGGCAGCCACCTTGAAACTCCACCAGGAAACGGGGGTTCTCGTTGACCTCGGCGGCCCGGATGTCAAAGGGATGCTGGTGGCCGCACGGGAACTGGCGGCCGCAGGTGCTCTGTTGTCGCTTGAGGGGCCGAACGAGCCGAACAATTCGCCGGTTGAATATGAGGGCAAGCGTGGGGGTGGAGCAGGTGACTGGCTTCCTGTCGCTCGCC
>Ga0335074_10002184_pt1 | contig 26662 bp, 24 predicted proteins | sample Lox_Sample_23_FD_206715 | JGI IMG/M metagenome (GOLD analysis project Ga0335074, IMG submission 206715) | Soil microbial communities from Loxahatchee National Wildlife Refuge, Florida, United States - Lox_Sample_2.3 | ecosystem: Environmental > Terrestrial > Soil > Wetlands | place: USA...
TGTTCAACGTGATTTCTGAGGGCTTGCGGTTGGTTTTGCGGCGGGCGGGAAGCTGGCTTTTGGCGGCGCGCAGCAAGACGGACCGATCGTCAGGCAGGGCGCGGTAATTGTGCTTGGGGATGGGCAACAGCAGCTCAGGCAGTCGCTGGCCCCGTAAGATATTGAAAATAAACCCAGCTACGACCAGCGTGGAGATGACCGCCGCAGCATCGAGAATACGGCGCAGGCGCTTCCAGCGCTTGCGTTCGGGGTCGAAAAAAATCTGGCGGTCGGGCATCGGACGCGATCATAGACAGGCTACGCGAAAACCATTGCCTTAATCCAGAACCTGTCTCTCGGTCCGGGATTCTTGAGTCGCTTGCCGCCGGCGCCCCGTTTGTCGGTCGCGTTCGCCAATTTGGCCGTCGGCGAACAGGAAGCAGCTGAAACCGCTTGTTCGGTATACAGTACGAATCGTATGCAAGCTGCCGAAACGGGTCAATCGAGGGGGTTCCGGCCGGATATTACGGTACGCACTGTGCTGGCGGCAGCAGCGCCGCTGGCGGCAGGCCTCGCGCTACGCGTTTGGATGCTGAAAGCATTGTTCGAGGTGAACGGCGACTCGTTGATCTACGGCGGGATTGCCAGGAACCTGCTTTTGCACGGGAAATATGCCTTGTCGCTGCCCAGCGGCGAAATCTATCCCACTCTCATCCGGCTGCCCGGTTATCCGCTCTTCCTTGCGCTGTGCTTCAAGCTCTTCGGGATGGAAAACTATTTTTCCGCTGCCTGCCTGCAGGTGGTGATGGACCTGGCGAGTTGCTGGCTTCTGGCCGGCTTTGCCCGCCGCATTGCTCCCGGCCAATACAAGCGAGGCGCAGAGCTGGCTACGCTTTGGCTGGCCGCCCTTTGCCCCTTTACCGCTTCGTACACGGCGTTTCCCATGACAGAAACGCCGACCCTCTTCACGCTGGCGCTGGCCATGTGGGCGATGGCGAAGTTTCGCGAGCGGCCGGGCGCGCGATCGGGATGGGCCAGTGCGCTCTGTTTTACCTTTGCCGTGACATGCGCCACGTTGCTGCGGCCCGATGGCGCCCTCGCCGCATTCGCCTTCGCGCCGGTACTGCTGCTTGCGTCGCGAAAATGCGCCGCGGGTGGGGTCATTCCAGGCCGGCGGCTCGCCGCGATCGCCGCAGTCTGTGCATCGCTGGCATTGGCGCCGTTCGCAGTGTGGGCGGCGCGCAACTGGCGCGTCTTTCACGTTTTCCAGCCCTTGGCGCCACGGCTGGCCAACGATCCCGGTGAAAGTCCCAATCCTGGCTGGGAGCGATGGGTCAAGAGCTGGTGCCTCGACTTTATTTCGACATACGAGATCTGGTGGAACGTGCCCTGGGACAAGCTCGACGTCAGCCAGTTGCCCAGCCGCGCCTTCGACTCGCCCGCGCAATTCGATGAAACCGTCGCGCTTGCCAACGACTACAACGAGCACGGCATGGAGATTACGCCGCAGATTGACGCGCGGTTCGAAAAACTGGCCGCCGAGAGAATTGCGGACCACCCGTTGCGGTATTACGTTTGGTTGCCCCTGGGGCGCGTGGCCGATATGTGGCTGCGCCCGCGAGTGGAGAATCTGCCCATCGACCTGGATTGGTGGGTTTACGCGCATCACCACAGGGAGACAGAGTTTAGCTGGTCCTGCGCGGGTCTGAACGCGCTCTATTTGCTGATGGGTGTCGCCGGCCTGTTCCTGCGGCCTCGCTATTGGATCGCGCTGCTGGCGTACATGGTCTTGCGCAGTGCATTGCTGCTGACCGTCGAAGCCCCCGAAGCACGCTACACGCTCGAGTGCTTCCCCATGCTCTTTGCTCTGGGTGGAGTGGCTCTCGGCCGCGCGGCTGGCGGGCTTTACTTCTCGAAGCGAAAGGCGTCCGCCGGCAATGGCTGATTGACCTTGATGTTGGTGTAATGGCAGATTCGCGACTGCCCTTCGCCCTCATCAAACACCTGCTTCAGGCTGACCGCGCGATTCGTATCGAGCCAAATGGTCACCTTGGGGATGTTCTTTCGAACCGTTGGGTCCTTGGCCACCAGTTCCAGCTTGTCAGTCGCGACGCCGTCGATCGTTTCAGCCCCCAGGTACTTGATGTCCCATTTTTCTTCAAGGTCTTTTCCGCTGGCGCCGAAGCCCAGCATCAGGTAGCTCTCGTATTTGCTGGCCTGGTTGAAGGTCCTGGCGTCGCTCGCCTTTCCCGTGTCCGACTCGCGCAGCACTCCGCCCGAAAAAATGTAGATCTTTGCGATGGGCCGCTTATTGTCCTCGTTCAGATGGGCTGCCATCTCGAAAGTGTTGCCCTTCCGCTCATAATAAGCATTGCCCGTCATGATGTCGGTATCGGGTATCGGGTCGGTCTGAACCGTGTCGAATTCAACAGAGGCCGAAGTGGTATGAAAATCCTTTGCCGCGGCGTTGAGGCGCGCCAGAACCTGTTGCAGGTCGTCGGCCCGCGCAGCTCGGGCGAGCAGGAAACATGCGGCGATGAGCGCGAAGAAAGTAAGTTTCCGGGCAACTTGCATGCGCTTCCTTTCGGCCGTTTTCTGTTGGATGCGCGATTTCGTGTGTTGATGCGATAAATCGCTAGCGATGGGCCCAGACTTTCCAGGTGAGATTGCCTTGTGCGTCCGTCGCGGTCTCCCATTTTTCGACAAAGACGTCGTCGCCGGTTACCGGTTCGATGGCCTTGCGCAGCGCCTTTTTCACGTCACCAGAGGATGCGCCGGGCGCGACACCGACATCGGATGCCTGCACCGTGATCATGACGCCCCGGCCACTGGGAACAACCTGGAGCGGGTGCCCGTAGTTGGCGAACGCGTTGGGGCGAGCACCAAAGTCCCACAGATGCGGCGCAACGAAAATGAAGAGCAGAATGAGCGTAACCATCACGTCGTAATGGAACGTCCCGCGAGCATAGGTCCAGTAAAAGTAGCTGCGCAGAATCTGCCCAAAACTGCGCTTGCCTTGAGCGCCGGACGAAGCGATGGGTGCGGCTCCGCTTGGAGTGGCCCCCGGAGTGGACGTGGATGATGCCATCATGGCTCCTTCACAATTCTATCCAGCCCGCCCATATAAGGATGCAGGATTTCAGGGATAAGTACCGCGCCGTCGCCCTGTTGATAGTTTTCCAGGATCGCGAGCCAGGTGCGGCCGACGGCCAGGCCGCTCCCGTTCAGCGTGTGCACGAACTCCGGTTTGGCCTTGGCGCCCGCCACCGCGGGCCGGTAACGGATGTTGGCGCGCCGCGCCTGAAAGGCGTCGAAGTTCGAGCAGGAGCTGATCTCGCGATAGAGATTTTGCCCGGGCAGCCAGACTTCCAGATCGTAAGTCTTGGCCGACGAGAAACCGGTATCGCCGGTGCAGAGCAGCACGCGCCGATAGGGGAGTTTGAGCGCTTCGAGGATTTCTTCGGCGTCGCGGGTAAGCTGCTCATGCTGTGCATCTGATTCTTCGGGCCGCGTGAACTTGACCAGCTCTACCTTCTGAAACTGGTGCTGGCGGATGATGCCGCGGGTGTCTTTGCCGGCGGCGCCGGCTTCAGCGCGGAAGCACGGCGTGTAGGCTGTGAGCGAGATGGGCAGGCGGCCTTCGTCGAGAATTTCGTCGCGATACAGATTCGTGACCGGAACCTCGGCCGTCGGGATCAGCCAGTGGTCGCTGTCCTTGAATTCGCCGCGCGTGGCCGCATCGGCATCGGCATCGGAGCAGCGGAAAAGGTCCTCAGCGAATTTGGGCAGCTGGCCGGTGCCGAACAATGACTTGGAGTTGACCATGAACGGCGGAAGCACCTCTTTGTAGCCGTGCTTGCGCGTGTGCAGGTCGAGCATGAAGCTGATGAGCGCGCGCTCCAGCCGCGCCCCCGCGCCCATGTAGACCGCAAACCGCGCCCCGCTCAGCTTGGCCGCGCGCTCAAGATCGAGAATGCCGAGAGACTCGCCGACTTCCCAGTGCGGCTTCGGCGTAAAGTCGAATTTCCGTGGTTCGCCCCAGGTTTTGACGACCTTATTTGCGGCCTCGGACGCGCCGGCCGGAACTTCGTCCCGAGTGAGATTCGGCACGCGGGCCAGAGCGAGGCGCATCTGCTCGTCAAGTGAAGCGGCGGTGCGGTCGAGTTCGTCTAATCTGTCTTTGAGCACCCGCGTTTCGTCCATAATGGCCGCGGCCTCGTCGTGCTTGCCGATTTTCTTGAGCGCGCCAACCTGTTGCGAGAGCTCGTTGCGGCGGGCTTTGCACTGCTCAGATTGGGTGATGGCCTCGCGGCGCCTCTTGTCGAGGGCGCGGAAATCACCCAGCAGAGCGGCCGGATCGGCGCCGCGAGCGCGCAGCTTTTCTTCCACCAACTCCAGGTTGGCGCGAACAAACCCTAGATCGAGCATTCCCGACTATTTTACCCGACGAGCGACCCGCAACATTCGAGTGATCTCTTTAAGGTTGCGCTGTGAAAAGCTGCCTTCGGGTCGCATCAAGCGATCGACGATTCGATGTATTTCTGGAGCCAGCCAAGGATCTGCGGCCAGCCACGGTGATTCTCGCGGGCAGCTTCGGTGGCAAGGCCCGAATGGATGAGGCGGACAGTTGTCATTCCGGCGTGTTCTTCAAGCTCCCATCGCACGAGGGATTCCGTCGCATTTTCGTACCAGTCGGGAAGCCAGGTGAAGACAAGCAGGTGCGGCGGTTCGATTTCGCGATATTCACCGCGGATCGTGACCACTCTGCCGAAAGATTCAGCGTGCATGATCCACTTGCCACCCGGTCGCAGGTCGGATTGAAAAGAGGTGAGCGTGAAGCGTCCCCCAGGCCCTCCCCACCACTTCAGGCGCTCTTCTGGATTTGTGAGCGCCGCGAAGATGCGCTCAGCGGCGCCTTTGATGGTGATTTCCTGGACAACCATGTCATTCACGGCTGGTGTATTCATTGATTTCTCTCCAAGTAGGACTTGAGCTTTTGCATGGTTTCGGCCCAGAAGACCTCGTAGTCGCGCAGCCAGTTGTTGACTGACCGCAATGGCCTGGCGTTGAGGCTGCAGCGGCTGGTAGTGCCCTGGCGGCGCGATGCGACCAAGCCCGCCGAGCGGAGCAAACGAAGATGCTTGGAGATTGCCGGCCGGCTCATGGAAAAATTCTGCGCAATTTCACCCACAGTGAGTTGGCGCATGCGCAGCAGGTTGAGGATCTCGCGACGGGTTGGATCGGCGATGGCCCGAAAAACCAGATCGTGTTGTTGGCTTCTAACGGAAACCATTTGGTTACCAATAATCGTAACCAAACGGTTTCCAATTGTCAAATGGGCACGTGCATTCCTGGGGGCTTGCTTCGACGGGAAGCTGACGTCTGGAGGCTAAAAGCGGTCAGCTGCTTTATTCAGTCTGCCGCCTTGGCGCCGGATGGTGGCGTCTGTGCCGTCTCTTCTCGCCAGCCGGGCAGATCCTGGCTGCCGGTGATCAGCCGCGCGCCACGCGAGAACGTGAAGTAGGTCCAGACCCAACTGGCAAGCACCGCGAGACGATTGCGAAAGCCAATGAGAAAGAAGATGTGCACCGTGACCCAGGTGAACCAGGCGGGAAAGCCGCTCAGGTGCGCCTTGAAGGGCCACTCGACCTTGGCCACGGCGGCCATGCGGCCGATCGTAGCCATGTCGCCCTTGTCGAAGTAGCGGAAGGCGGGGCGCGGTTTGCCGGCCAGGTCGGCGGCGATGACTTTAGCGACGTGGTCGCCCATCTGCATGGCGGGCTGCGCCACGCCGGGGACCTGGTGGCCATCCTGCTCGAGATGCGCCAGATCGCCGATGACGAAGATTTCAGGCAGCCCTGGCGGGTTGAGACGGTCGTCGACCATCACGCAGCCGCGCTTGTCGAGTGGCGCGCCCAGCATCTTGCCCAGCGGCGAGGCCTGCACGCCTGCGGCCCATAGAGTGACGACAGCGTCTGTGCGCTTGCCACTGGCCTCGACCCAACCGGGACCGACAGCTTCTACCTGCGCCTGAGTGTGGACCTCGACGCCGAGCCGCTTGAGCTCAAGTTCCGCCTTGCGGGAAAGATCTTCAGGATACGTCGCCAGTACTCGCTTGCCCCCGTCGAGCAGCATGACGCGCGACTTGGCGGGATCGATGTGACGAAAATCGTGACGCATGTAAAGCTGCGCAATGTCGCTGATGGCGCCGGCAAGCTCGACGCCGGTGGGCCCGCCGCCAATGACAACGAAATTGAGCGGAGGATGCGAGCCTGTTTCGACCACTTGCCGCTCGGCCAGCTCGAAGGCCAGCAGCACGCGGCGGCGGATCTCTAACGCGTCCTCGATGCTCTTAAGGCCGGGGGCCAGCGCCGCCCACTGCTCGTGACCGAAGTAGGAATGCGTGGAGCCTGTGGCGAGAACAAGGTAGTCGAACTCGAGCCGCGCGCCGCTGCTGAAGCTCGCCAGGCGGGCCGAAACATCGATGGCAATCACTTCATCCATGAGCACCTGAGTATTGCTCTGGTGACGAAGAATGCTGCGGATTGGTTGGGCAATTTCGGCCGGCGAAAGCACGGCTAGCGCCACCTGATAGAGGAGCGGCTGAAAAATGTGGTGGTTGCGCCGGTCGACAACCGTCACATCGACGGGCAGTTGCGCGAGGCCTTTGGCTGCATGCAGGCCGCCAAATCCGCCGCCGACAATGATGACGCGAGGCCGATGCGCCTGCGATGGCTGATGGTTGCGAGTTTTGGCCGGTTCGCCCATCCCGCCTCCCCTTTTATCTAACAGATGCGCAAATTGCGAAATCGGTGGCAATATTGCAGCGCTGTCGAGGCCATCGGCTCGACTTGCCTGCTCGTGCCCCTGCCCCGGACGGGCAGCTCGCTCTCCTGCCTTTTCGCTCCTGTGCTGTAGCATCCAGCTATGATCGCGGGCGAGTCGTGGGCCTGGTGGGTGGCGTTTCACGCGGTAATTGCCGCGGTTCTGCTGGCTGACAGCTTTTTGCCCGGGCATCGCAGCGAAACGCGTAGCGCTCAATCCGCGGCGTGGCTGGGAACGCTTGGGTTGGCTCTGGCCGCAGCCGGGTTTGCGGGCTGGATCGCCATGGCGATGGGCAAACAGACGGCGCTCGAGTTCGCCGCCGGGTACGCCATCGAAGCGTCGCTCAGCGTGGACAATCTGTTCGTCTTCTTGATTCTGTTTGAGGGCTTCCGCATCAACCGGCAGCAGCAGCACAAGGCGCTGCTATGGGGCGTGTGGGGCGCTTTTGTGCTGCGCGCTGCGTTTATCGCGGCAGGCGTCACGCTGCTTGAGCGCCTCAGCTGGGTGACGTGGGCCTTCGGCGCCTTTTTGCTGTATGGGGCGTGGCGGCTGGTGCGCAGCGGCTCGCCGCGCTCGGCCATGCCGGCGTGGGTGGCAAAGCTGCAGCCTGCCAGGGGCTCTCTGATCCCGGTGATTCTTGCGGTGGAAGCAACCGACCTGTTGTTCGCCACCGATTCGATCCCCGCCGTGTTGTCCGTTACGCACAATCCATTTGTGGCATACACCTCGAATGTAGCGGCCGTACTGGGTCTGCGCTCTCTGTATTTTGCTCTGGCATCGATGCTGGACCGGTTCCGCTTTCTGCACTACGGCCTCGGCGCCATTCTGGCTTTCGCTGCGCTCAAAATGCTGGCCGCGCGATGGGTTGAAGTACCCGTGACGATTTCGCTGGCGGTGATTGGCGGAGTGCTGGCCGTGTGCGCGGCGGCGACGGCGATGGGGGGGCAGAAAACAGGAAAAAGCTGAAAGACTTCTTCAATCTCCTACCGATAACGCGCGCTGCGCCGGGCTGAGCCGCTCGGCGCTCTCTTCGCCGTGTTGTGGGGTTCACGCAGCGACCGTCGAGGTTGGCCAGGATTGGGTCGTAGCTGGCTGGCTATCGAGCTGTTTGCAGTCGTCCTTGAGATGTTGGTCGCTTTCCCTGGGCAAAGGGTTCCAGTCACAAATTGGCGGTCGATGATTGACGCCTGTCGAAACGCGAAGATGATTTCTGGCTCCTGCCGCGATTCATCCTCCCGGCGAGCAGGAGAATTTTCCATTTCGCAAGACCCCGCCAAGTGTATGCTTGGTGGCGAGCCAAAAAGCCTGGGTTGCGAGGTATTTGTCGCATGGGGATCTACCGGGAACTCCCGCCGGAGGCCGTCAAGATCGTCCTGGTGCTTTTCCTCTCCTTCCTGATCGGGCTGGAACGCGAGGAACAGAAAGCCGCGGGAGGCAGTTACTTCTTCGGCGGCGTGCGCACTTTTCCCTTGATCGGGCTGATCGGGTATTCGCTTGCCTTGGTGTCGGGCGCGCAGCTGCTGCCGCTGACCATCGGGTTCCTGGTCGTCGCCGGATTTCTGATGCTCTCCTACTGGCACAAGCTCACGCAGTCGGCGACCGCAGGTGCGACCACTGAAATTTCGGGGTTGACGACGTTTCTGGTCGGCGCATTGGTCTGTTACGGCCACTTCTGGATCGCGACGACCCTGGGTGTGGCCAGCCTGATCCTCCTCGACCTGAAAACCGCTCTCGAAAAACTCGCATCGATGATTGCCCCGCGCGAGATTCTTACCTTCGCCAAGTTTCTGTTTTTGTCCGGCGTGATTCTGCCCGTGCTGCCCAACCAGGAATATGGCCAGTTCCACATCAATCCTTTCAAGACGTGGTTGGTGGTGGTGGCCATCAGCGCCATCTCTTACGCCAGCTACGTGATGCAAAAGCTGACCAGGGGGCAGGGTGGCGTGGTGCTGGCCGCCTTGCTCGGCGGCGCATATTCATCGACCGTCACGACCGTTGTATTGGCTCGCCAGGGGAAAGTAGAGAACCATCCGCATCTCTATTCCGGCGGCATCCTCATGGCTTCGGGCGTGATGTATTTGCGCCTGGCGATTCTCCTGGCGCTCTTCAACCGTCAATTGATGGCCGTGCTTGACCTGCCTTTTCTCGTAATGGCGTGCGTGGCCGTGGCGTTTGGATGGCTGTGGACGCGGCGCGCCGACAAGGGCGCGCAGGCGCTCCAAGGCGATCTGGCAGCGAAGAATCCGCTGGAGCTGACCACGGCTTTCCTCTTTGCTCTCCTGTTTCTGGTGATGCTGGTAGCCACGCAACTGGCGGTGACGTATCTGGGCAAGGGCGGCGTGGACACGCTTGCGGCGATTATGGGCGTCAGTGATGTGGATCCGTTCATCATGGGGCTGACGCAGGCGGCCGGCACACTGACCCCGGTCAAGTTGGCGGCCGGCGCCATCCTGATTGCCGCGGCAAGCAACAATATCGTCAAAGGGATTTACGCGTACAGCCTGGGCGGAAAAAAGACGGGGGCGCTGAGCCTGGGATTCCTGCTGGCGCTGGCGATCGGCGGCTTGACACCGCTGATCTGGCTGGGTTGGTGAGTGGAAATAGGAGCCGCCAGGTTGTGCCGGCAGGCGGGTTTTCGCGTCGAATTGATCAGGCCAGTGTCCTGAGTCTGAAGTTCGTATCACAAATGAATGGTCATCCTGATCGAATTTTGGCGCGTGACACGGGGTGATTGAGCGCCAAAATGATTCGCAGGATCTGCGGTTGTTCTTGAACGAATTCCAGACTCACCACACTAGATTCAGGGGATTCCATTTCTGCCGGCTTTAAGGGTCATAGCTTCGCACTGGAAAAGGGGGTTCCACGATGCGCGCTTATGGGAAATGTGTTTGGGCAGGGTTGATTACCTTGGCGGCGATGCCGGCGATGGGGCAGTCGATGACTGCAACCGGCCAGACGGTCGTGACCTGCGCCCGCTGCTCGCAGGTGCAGCGCCAGCCCTACATGGCGGAATTCAAAGTGACCCGCGTGCAAACCCTGGCCGATGGAACCACCATCACGCGGGAGATGAAAGAAATCGCGGCGCTCGATTCACAGGGACGCAGAATGAATTCAAACTCGATGCTTTTGCTGGGAAACACGTCGAATCCTGACATGATGCGGACAACCGTGCACGATCCCGTAGAAAATACCGAGGCCAACTGGGACTCGCGGACCAGGACGGCGAGAGTGATCAAGCTCCCGCCCGAGGACCAGCGTAATGGCTGCTGGTCGACCGACTCAGGTAACTTCCGGACGAACTATGGCCCGGTACGGCTGCCCGACCGCCAGGTCCCGGGCACAGGATTGGCGGTGTCCGGCGGCGGAGGGGCGAGTTTTGAATCAGAAACCGCAACCGCGATCGTGAGCACGCCACCGGGTTCGAGCGTTTCAGCGACGATGCCGGTGACGGCGCCCGGCGTGGTGTCGTCTGTTCCCGCCGGGCATGTTGCGCGCCAGCCGACGAGCAAGCCAGTAACGGAAGACCTGGGCACCGACGTGATCCAGGGCGTCGAGGTGCACGGTTTCCGCACGACACACACCATTCCGGAGGGGCAGATCGGAAACGACCGGCCGATCGTGACGACCGACGAACGCTGGACGGCGCCGAGCCTCGGAGGACTGACTTTGCGTTCGGTCAGCGACAGCCCGCAGTCAGGCAGGCAGACCCGCGAGCTGGTGAGCCTGAGTATCGGCGATCCCGACCCTTCGGTCTTCCAGCCGCCGGAGGGCTACAAGGTGACGGTGGAGGAAATGCACCAGGTTGCCTGCGAACAACAGCAATAACGGGTGCGGTTCGGAGAAACACCGATGACGAGCGTGAAGATCATCGTGACAGGACTGATTGCAGTCGTGATTCAATTTGGCTTGGCGATTCTGGGTTGGGGTGGTTGGACGCCGTTCTGGGCGCATCCGGCATTCAAGGGTTTGGCATGGGTGTGCGCGGGACTCATGGTGATCGCGGTTCCCTCGGGCGGCGGGTGCACCACGGGCGAGAAAGAGGACCGCGGCAACCGCTGGGTGCTGGCCGCGTTCGGTTTGCTCGCCATCGCCGGGTCGTTCTTTTCGGCATACACCGATCGCATTGGGTTTTGGACTCTGGACGGCGACACCATGCGCTGGGTGGGCGTGTGGGTGTGCGCGGCGGGCGGCGTTCTGCGGCTGCTTCCCGTGTACGTCCTCAGGAACCGCTTCAGCGGGCTCGTCGCCATCCAGCAGGGGCACAAGCTCGAGACGCGCGGCATGTATGGACTGATTCGCAACCCGAGCTATCTGGGAATGCTCATCACATCCCTCGGCTGGGTGCTGGCATTTCGCTCGGTCGTGGGCGTGCTGCTGATGCTAGCCAATTTGGTTCCGCTGGTGGCGCGCATCCGGGCCGAAGAAAAGCTGCTGCGCGAGCATTTCGGAGCCGAATACGACGCCTACGTGGCACGCACCTGGCGGCTGCTGCCGGGAATTTACTGAGAGCAGGGAGCGGGCGGCGCAGGACGAGGCAGCGAGTCGGCCCTTGGCGCCGCCCAGCTTGCCCAGCGCGCCGGCGGCTTGATTCTTCCCCGCGTTCTGGCCTTCGAGGGTACCGTCCATGCGCTCGCCTACGGCCTGCTCGGCCGCGCGGAAGGCCGTCACGGCGAAATCTCGATCTGTGCTTGAGCGTCTAGGCATACGCTGGCTATGCCATGGAATTAGATCAATGAGACAATGGCTGGCATGAGCACCTCGTACAAGCCGAGTCAGTGGCGCGGTAAGCGCCTCGTGTATCGGTCGACTGACCCCAATGAGTCGAAGCACGAGATCGCAACGATCATCAGATTCCTGGCCGGTGGCATTGTCTTTCTCGCAATAACTTGGCTCTCGTTCAGATGGACACGCTAGCCCGATCCACCCCCTGAATTTCAGACTGACCCACTACCGTCCTCTATCATCTGTTTGTGCAGACGATACGGGTAGAGACGCCTTCGGCAAAGTACGACGTGTTTGCGGGGAACGGCTTGCTCGCGGAACTGGCGCCGCGCATCGAGCGAGTCATCAAGCGGCTTCCGCGGCGGATTTTTGTCGTGACTTCGCCCCAGATCTGGGCGCTGTGGAGCAAGGACTTTCTGCGGTCGTTTCCCGAGCCGCCCTTGGCGCTGTTTCTGTCCCCGGGCGAGCGGCACAAGACCATGGCCAGCGTGGAACGCCTGACGCGCGAGATGATCCGCGCCGGCGGCGATCGCGGTTCGCTGCTGATCGCTTTCGGCGGCGGCATCGTGGGCGACGTGGGCGGCTTTGTGGCCGCGGTGTTCATGCGCGGCATCTCCTGTATTCAGGTGCCGACCACGCTCCTCGCGCAAGTAGACTCGAGTGTGGGCGGCAAGGTGGGCGTGAATCTGCCTGAAGGCAAGAATCTTGTCGGAAATTTCCTGCAGCCGCGCGCGGTCTTTGCCGATATCCGCGTGTTGGGAACGCTGCCCGGCCGCGAGCTGCGCGCGGGGTTGATGGAGAGCATCAAGGCGGGGATGATCCGCGACCGGGCGCTGTTCCGGTTCATGGAAGAACGCGCGGACGAGGTGCTGGGGCGCGACGAGCGGGCGCTGGAGCGCGTGATTGCGGCATCGATCCGCATGAAGGCCGGCGTGGTGCGGCGCGACGAGCGCGAAAGCGGCCTGCGCATGATTTTGAACTTCGGGCACACGGTGGGCCACGCGCTGGAGGCGGCGACGCGCTACAAGGCGATGCTGCACGGCGAGGCGGTAGCGTGGGGCATGATTGCCGCGCTGGCGCTGGCCCGGCGCCGCGGCACGATCTCCGGAAGCCAGATGGAGCGGATGGAGAAGCTGATTTATCGCTATGGCCCGCTGCCCAGGCTGAAGGTGCAAGCGGCGAGGATTCTGGCGGCAACAGGCCATGACAAGAAAAACATCGGCGGAGTGAGCCGATTTGTGCTGCCGGTGGGGATCGGCGACGCGGGTGTCGTGGAGGATGTGACGCCGGCCGAGTTGGAGTCGGCAGTGAAGTATATGCTGGTGCGGGCGAGGACCGAAGGGACCGGGGCCTAGAACTGCATGCTCGAATGCCGCCTTAACGGGGCATGGCTCTCGCCGCACGGGCCGTTCTTTTTGCCATGTTGTAACAGGGAAAAGCATCCGGAGCCGCGCGAAACCGTCGAAAATAGGAGGGGACGCGCCGCAGGCGCTCTCCGGCGATGGCAATTCCCTGGCAGATGGCGCAAAGCCGGTTTCCCTGGCGCAAGACATCAACACACAGTGAGGAAGGATGAGCGATCAGCCCTTGTACAGGTGGCTAGAGCAGCAGGGCGAGGCACCAGGAGCCCCCGGATTGCGGCCGCGATGGACGTCGAGCGTCAAGGATGCGGTGTGTACAGCCTACGCCGCGTCGAGTCATATCTGGTTCACCTGCTCGCACGGCATTTTGAATGAGATTTACTTCCCGACCATCGACCGTCCGCAGATCCGGGATATGGAGTTGCTGGTCAGCGACGGCCAGACCTTTGTCCACGAAGAAAAACGCGATCTGGAGACAACCTTTGAATACATCGATCCCGAGGCGTTGGGGGTACGGTATACCAATCGCGATCGCGACGGGCGGTACAGCATCATCAAGGAGATCGTTTGCGATCCGCATCACGGAGTCGTGCTGCAGCAAGTGCGCCTGGAGGGCCGCGCCGACCTGGTGCCGCGACTGAAGTTGTACGCTCTGCTGGCGCCACACCTGGATGGCGGCGGAGCGGGGAACTCGGCCCGCGCCGTGGACATTGCCGGGCAAAAAGTGCTGATCGCCTGGAAGAACCAATGGTCGCTCGTGGTGGCAGCCAGTTGCGGATTCAAGCGCGTGAGCTGCGGCTTTGTGGGCGCGAGCGACGGCTGGCAGGACCTGATGAAGAACTTCAGGATGAATTGGGAGTTTGGATCGGCCACGGATGGCAACGTCGCAGTCATGGGCGAAATCGATCTCGATTGCATCGAGCGCCGGAATAACGGGCACAGCGCGGGGCAGGCGCCGGTCGCCGCGGATCGGGCGGCGCGGCAGTTCACGCTGGCCATCGGCATCGGCGAGGGGCATCACACGGCGGCGCAGAAAACCATGGCATCCCTGTCGACTCCGTTTGAGGAACAGCGCGAGCGATTTGTCGTCCAGTGGAAGCGCGCGGCCAATCCCGAGTGGCTGGCTGCCAAGGCGCAGGACGGCGGCAAGCTCATGCGGGCGAGCCATAACGTCCTGCTGGCGCACGAAGACAAGTCGTACTCGGGTGCGTTTGTCGCGTCCGCCTCCATTCCCTGGGGGCAGGTGAAGAGCGACGACGACCTGGGCGGCTACCACCTCGTGTGGACGCGCGACATGGTGCAGACAGCCACCGCCTTGCTGGCGTGCGGGCGCGCGGAGACGGCGCGGCGGGCGCTGGTGTACCTGGCTTGCACGCAGCATCCGAATGGCGGATTCGCACAGAACTTCTGGATCGATGGGACGCCGTACTGGAGTGGAATTCAGCTCGATGAAGTGGCCTTTCCCCTGATACTGGCGTGGCGATTGTGGAAGGCCGACGGGCTCGGCGAACTGGAAATTTTCCCGTTTGTGGAGCGGGCTGCCGGGTTTTTAGTGCGCCATGCGCCGATCACGTTTCAGGAGCGCTGGGAAGAAAATGCCGGTTACGCGCCGTCGACGCTGGCGGCTGCCATCGGCGGGCTGATTTGCGCGGCCCAGATTGCGCGGGCGCACGAGTCAGACGAAATGGGAGAATTCCTTGAAGAGTTCGCCGACTGGATTGAAGGGCATCTCGAAGACTGGACGGTGACCAACAACGGCGTCCTGCACCCGGAAATCAAGCGCCACTACATGCGCATCCGTCCCCCGGAGTGCGGCGAGGCCTACGCGCACGAGGGCTGCGGAAAGGAACTCATCCGGCTGGCGAACCGGCCGCCGGGCACGCGCTCTGAATTTGAGGCGCGGGAGATTATCGACGCCGGATTCCTGGAACTGGTGCGCTATGGCGTACGGCGGGCAGACGATCCGCTCATGATCGATTCGCTGAAAGTCGTGGATCACGTTTTGAAGCGCGATCTGCCGCAGGGACCGGGATGGCTGCGTTACAACTGGGACGGCTACGGGCAGCGCGAAGATGGCGGCGCCTACGAGGGATGGGGCCAGGGCCGCGTCTGGCCTCTGCTGACCGGCGAACGGGCGCATTACGAGCTGGCGGCGGGCAATGGCGTCGTTCCCTTGATTGCCGCGTATGAGAAGTTTGCCACCTGCGGGCAGATGCTGCCGGAGCAGGTATGGGATGCGCCGGACATGCCGGAGCGCAGCTTGCGGCTCGGGCAGCCTGCGGGTTCGGCCGTGCCGCTGGTGTGGGCGCACGCGGAGTATCTCAAGCTTTTGCGCTCTGCGGTGGATGGCAAGGTGTTCGACCGCATCGATCCGGTTTACCAGCGGTATTGCGATGTGGAAGGCCGCAAACGGCGACACACTGATGTGGAAATCTTCAGCCGGCGAAGGCCCATCCAAAGAATGGACGCCGGACGCAAATTGCGCATCCTGGACGATGGGTTGTTTGAAGTGGTGTGGACCGATGACGGCTGGCAGACGAAGCGCTCGACGCCGAGCCGCTCGCTGGGCAGCGCAGGATCGTACGCGGATATTGCGCCCGCTGTGAGAACCAGCGAAGTGGAGTGGACCCTGCACTGGCCCGATTCCGATGGCTGGCTTGGATACAATATGAAGGTCAAGGTTGAAGGCGCCTGACCTCGCGCCAATCCGGCCCTACGTCGCGCTTCGCAATTCAGCGAAAGGAAAACCCAGAGACAATTATGGCTTCAAGCATGGCTTCTCTCTCACTCGATCAGCTTTCGATTGATACGCTACGCATGCTCGCCCTGGACGGCGTGGAGAAGGCAAAGAGCGGGCACCCGGGCGCCCCGCTGGGCTGCGCGCCAATCGCGTACCTTTTGTTTCACAAGCTGATGAAGCATAATCCGGCGCACTCCAGGTGGGCAGACCGCGACCGCTTTGTGCTGTCGAATGGGCACGCATCGATGCTGCTGTACGGATCGCTGTTTTTGACCGGCTATCAAGTCACGCTCGATGATCTCAAAAGCTTTCGCCAATGGGGATCCAAGACGCCGGGGCATCCCGAATATGGACTGACCGACGGCGTCGAGTGTACGACCGGCCCGCTGGGACAGGGCTTCGGCATGGCCGTGGGCATGGCCATCGCCGAAAAGCACCTGGCCGCCACTTACAACAAGCCGGGCTTCAATGTAGTCGATCACCACACCTACATGCTGTGCGGCGATGGCGACATGATGGAGGGGCTGTCGCACGAGGCGGCATCGCTGGCCGGAACCTTGAAACTGGGAAAACTGGTCGCCCTTTACGATGACAATCTGATTTCGCTCGACGGGCCCACCGAGTGGAGCTTTACCGAGAATGTGTACAAGCGGTTCGAAGCCTACAACTGGCATGTGCAGCGCGTGGCTGACGGCAATGACCTCGATGCCATCGAAGCGGCAATTGCGACCGCCAAGGCGGTCCAGGATCAACCTTCGCTGATCGCCGTGCGCACCGTAATCGGCTACGGAAGCCCCAAGGCCGGCACCAATAAAGTGCACGGCGAGGCCATGGGACCGGCGGACACGGCGGCGACGAAAAAGTTCTTCGGATTCCCTGAAGACCAGAGCTTCTACGTGCCTGACGATGCGCTGGCCAACTGGCGAGAGGCCGTGAAGCGCGGCGCGGAACAGGAAGCGGAATGGAACAGGCTGTTCGCGGGATACAAGACGGCGTTTCCTGACCTGGCCGCGGAGTTTGAACGCACCCAGGCGGGCAGGCTGAAATCGGGATGGGAGAAATCGATTCCCAGCTTCGGCCCTGACAAGCCCGTGGCCACGCGCAACGCGGGCCAGCAGGTGATGAACGCCATCTTCAATGACGTGCCCGAGCTGTTTGGCGGCGCAGCGGATCTCACGGCTTCCACAAAGACGATCTTCAAATCGAGCCCCCATTTTGCTGAAGATCCGGCCGGCCGCAACGTATTCTTCGGCGTGCGCGAGCACGCCATGTGCGCGGCGGTAAACGGCATGGCAGTGCACGGCGGATTGCGGCCCTTCGGGTCAACATTTTTCGTGTTCTCCGACTACTGCAAGCCGTCCCTGCGCATTGCATCGATTATGGAAGCCAACTCGCTCTTCGTGTTCACGCACGATTCCATCGGTGTGGGCGAAGACGGGCCGACACACGAGCCGATCGAGCACCTGATGGCGCTGCGCGCGGTGCCGCACATGACGGATTTTCGTCCGGCCGACGCCAATGAGACAGCGGCGGCATGGCGGCTCGCGCTGGAGCGCGGAGGACCGACGTTCTTTGCGCTGACCCGGCAGGACGTGCCGGTAATCGACCCGGCAAAGCACGACATTTATGGCGGCGTCAGCAAAGGCGCCTACGTGCTCCAGGATGTGCCCAATGCCAAGGTTGTGCTGATCGCCACGGGTTCAGAGGTAAGCCTGGCGCTGGATGCGGCGAAGCTGCTGGCCGAAGAGGGAATCAGCGCGCGCGTGGTGAGCATGCCGAGCTGGCGGCTCTTCGACGCGCAATCGACAGAGTACAAGGCGAGCGTGCTGCCTGCGAATCTGCCCAAGCTTGCCGTGGAAGCGGGCGCCACCCTTGGCTGGTGGAAGTATGTGGGTACGGGCGGCGACGTTGTGGGACTCGATCGGTTTGGCGCTTCGGCGCCGGGCAAGACGGTCATGGCTGAACTCGGATTTACGCCGCAGAATGTGGCGGCGAGAGCAAAGAAGATCGTGAAGCCAGCTTCTGGCTCCTAGCTTCGAGCGACTAACTTATTCGGCGCGTACTCAACTTATCAGACGAACGGAAGCCAAAACGTATTTAGCTGGAAGCTGGTAGCGGGAAGCTGGCAGCTAGCTTCGCAGGAGCTGAAAGTGAAATTAGTTATCGCATCCGATCATGCGGGATTCGAATTGAAAGAGGCGGTGCGCGCCGATCTCGCCAAGGCGGGGCACGAAGTTGTCGATCTCGGTGCGTTCAAGATTGAGCCGGAAGACGACTACCCCGACTTTGCCGTCAGGGTGGGCGAAGCAATCAAGGCCGGTGAAGCGCCGCGGGCCATTTTGATTTGTGGGTCGGGCGTGGGCGTGTGCGTGGCGGCCAATAAGATTCCCGGGATTCGCGCGGGAATCTGCCACGATGTGTATTCGGCGCACCAGGGCGTGGAGCACGACGATATGAATGTGCTGGTGCTGGGCGCCCGGATTATTGGCTCGGCGCTCGCCATGGATTTGGCCAAGACGTTTATCGGGGCCACGTTTCAGGCCAAAGAGGGCCGCTTCGAGCGGCGATTCAAGAAGGTGTTGGCAATCGAGGCGAAGTATCAGTGCGGTGATGGTTCCACAAGCAAGGCGTAGAATCGCGGCCCGTGCATCGTAATTCGCAAACCGCCGGGTAACCCGCGGGGTGTTTTCGTCAATCGGCAATCGCAATGTTTTCTTGTTCAGGGTGACCGGCGTGGGCGTCCGGATCTGGCGCGGCCCCTCTGCAGTCTCCACGTATGAACTGTCAAATCCTTCGCGTTCAACGCGGGAAAGAGACGTTGATGTCCCCCTTCGACGTAATCCTGTTTGATGTCGGTGGAGTGCTGCTGAGCAACGGTTGGGACCATGGCGAGCGCGCAGCCGCCGTTGCGCAGTTCAAGCTGGATGCCGAAGATCTCGAGACGCGCCACGCTAGGATGGCGCCGGCATGGGAGCGCGGCGAGATCGACCTGAGCACCTATCTCGACGCGACAGTCTTTTATCAGCCGCGTGGATTCACGCGCGAAGAATTCTTTGACTTCATTCTGGCGCAGTCGCGGCTGCTCGACGACGGGGCCATGGGTATCCTCAAGGACCTATCCGCATCGAACGGGAATATGAACGGTTGCCTGCTTGGCGCGCTGAATAATGAAGCGCGCGAGACAAACGAGTTCCGCTTCGGCAAATTCGATTTGCGGCGGTACTTCAAGGTGGCGCTGAGCTCCTGCTACGTGGGCCTGCGCAAGCCGGAACCGGCGATGTATCGCCGCGCGCTGGATATTCTCGGCTGTCCGCCGTCCAGGGTCCTGTTTATCGACGATCGCGAAGAGAACGTCGCGGGAGCCGCTGCGGCTGGAATCAAGGCGATTAGGTTTGCCGGAGAGGTGGCGTTGTGGAAGGAATTGGAAAAGCTGGGCGCGGTTTGAGGTGCAATACGGGCCCGGAGTCGGCTCCCCGTCGCTGATGCCAGGCGGCTGCGAGACGCGGGCTTCATCTTTTTTTGAGTTCCCCTGTTTGAATCAGTATGCAAATTCCCCTTCAACGAATAGAAATGCGGAGGTTGTGATGCAACTGGGATTGATTGGACTGGGCAAGATGGGCGCCAACATGGCCGAGCGGCTGCGGATCGCCGGCCATCAGGTGGTGGGCTTCGATTTTAATGCCGACGCCGTAGCAAAGTTGACAAAAGACGGCGGCGTGGGCGTCTCCTCGCTTGAGGATCTCGTCAAGAACCTGAGCGGCCGACGGGCGATATGGATCATGGTGCCGCAGGGCAAACCCGTCGACGACACGCTGGAAAAGCTCGAATCCATGATGAGCCCGAACGACATTCTGATTGACGGCGGCAACTCCTACTACAAGGACTCGCTGCGCCACGCAAAGGAAGTGACCGCGAAGGGATTCCAGTTCGTCGATGTGGGAACATCGGGCGGCATCTGGGGATTGAAAGAGGGCTACAGCATGATGATCGGCGGCGAGAAAGAATCGGTGGAGTTTTTGCGGCCGATTTTTGAAGCCCTGGCCCCGGGAAAAGACAAGGGCTGGGGGCACGTGGGGCCGGCTGGCGCGGGCCACTTTGTCAAGATGGTGCACAACGGCATCGAGTACGGCATGATGCAGGCCTATGCCGAGGGCTTCACGGTCATGGACAAGAAAGAAGAATTCCATCTTAACTTGCCGCAGATTGCGCAAATCTGGCGCTACGGCAGTGTGGTGCGCAGCTGGCTCCTTGACCTCACTGCCGACGCCCTCGCCGGCAATCCGACGCTCGATGGATTGCAGGCGTACGTTGTCGATTCCGGTGAGGGGCGCTGGACCGTGTTTGAGGCTTTCGATTTGAACGTCTCGGCGCCGGTGATTACCGAGTCGGTCATCCGGCGCATCCGCTCCCGCGAGGAGAACAATTTCACCGACCGCATGCTGGCCATCATGAGGAACGAGTTTGGCGGACACGCGGTGAAGAAAAGCTGAGCGGCTATGAGCTGTTCGCTCTCTGCTTTCCGCTCGATCGCGCCTGCGCCAGGCTCCCTGCGGCGCGTCGAGCTGAAACGCGAAGCGCAACAGTTTGAAGGGATTGGAGTCTAAATCAAAAGAGGTTGAAGAAGACTCGTGGGGAAAGCGATTCTGCTCCCGGTTTCGGGGGTTTTTGCCTGGTTTGCATTGTCTGCGGCTTCCCCGGCAGTGGCCCAATTCAGGGTCCCGGAGGGCGGCGCTTCGCCGTCGGCGTTACGGTCGGGCAGCTTTGTGATCGCGCAGCACGGTCACCAGGTGGGTACCGCCAGTTTCCACTTCGTGCGCACCTCCAGCGGTTTCGATTCCACATCGCTGGTGAAGGTGCAGATGGAGGGGCTCGACTTCGCGCTGTCGAAGAACGAGCAGCTTACGGCGGACGACCGGTTAACCCACGTGCAACTCAGCGCGACAGTAAACGGCGAAGCGGTGAATGTAACGGCCAAGCCCGATCCTTCGCAGTTTCTTATGACCATTGCAGCCCGGGGAAGGACTTCCACAACCAGGCTGGCCGTCCACCGGTACGCGGTCTTCATGCCCGACTTCGATCCGGGCGCCCTCGAGACGCTGCTGGCGCTCGCCGCTGCGCAGAACAGCCGGGATTTGTGGGCCATCCTGCCTAAGAATGCAGGTTCTATTGAACCGGTGCAGGTGGCAACTTATCCCGATCAGCAGGGAACCCTCAATGGGAAGCCGATCAATGTGCACCATTTGGTGACTACGATCGCCGGGGCGAGCACCGACCTGTTTTCCGGGCCCGAGAATCAGCTCCTGCAGGCCGAGCTCACCCAGGAGGGCTTTGCGCTCGTCCGCAAAGGCTTTGTGCTGACGCCATCCGCGAAGCCTGAAGCGCCGAGAGCGCCATAAGACCCCGGCTCATCGTCTCCCAGGCCTCAAAATTCGAAAATCTCCGCCCCATGTGCGAAAATCGTTTCGTCGGGGCCCCGAACCTGAGGCGCCTGGGTGCCCGATCAAGCGAATAGCAAGAGATTGCCATGGCCGGCCGCAACTAACCTGCCTGCCGCCGGGTTGCGTCTAATTATCAGACAAGTCCGAATCCGCAAAGGCACTCGGAAAACGAGGCGGATCGACGTAAACTGGAGAAGCTCTCGATTGTCCGCACTTTCCCCCATGCGCCGGATCGCACTCGTGTTTGTCGCGCTGGCGGTTCTTGCTGTGTTCGGCGCGCGCGATGCGCAGGTTTCGGCGCAGACTCCGCACAGGAAAACCACGCATACGGCCGGCCGCTATCTCTCGAGCCGTGCGCACCGGTCCGCTGCCGGTCATTCTTCTCATTCCCCAGGCGCCGCGAAATTGACCGGCTCCGCGACGTCGTATCGGTCGTCGGTTGGCCGGCTGCATCCGGCCGCCTCGCACAGGCCGACGGCAGATGAAGTTGGGCGTGCGGCGGGTCTCGAGATCAGACGCCAGCTCAACCAACGCCATTCCCTTCGGCGGCGCGGCACGCTGCGCAGGGTGCGCCTGGAGAGAACCTACAGGGCGCGAACCGGCTCTGAAGCCGATTTCGATCCGTCCGAGGCCGCACCAACCGTAGGTACAGATGTGGCGGGCGTCCCGGGTCGCGCCACCAGAACGTATCAGGCGGCGTCCGTCGAGTCGAATCCCGAAAGCCGGAGTGCCGCGCCTGTTTCAGAGTTCGAAGGACAGGCCTTTGCCGTCGGGAGCGACCCAGTTTCAGCGTCCACCAGGGTTCCTGCGGGGATGGCCGATACCGGGGACCAGCCTGTGGAACGGATGGCGCCGTCGCCCGCTGCGGATGCCGGTGTAACCGGTCATGCCAACCGGACTGGCGCTGCCTCTCTGGGCAGCGCGACGGCAGCCACTGCGGAAGAAGAAGACACCGTGGATCGGAATTCGCCGCCCCCGACTGAAGCGGCGAGCGTGAGGACCGAGACCGAAGAGGCATCTCTGATTGTGCCGCATATCGGCATGCCGTCTCCGCTGCGCGGGTCGCTCGAGTCCCTCGAGCGCCAAAACGCCAGGCTCGACGCCGAAGGGTTGGAACGAATCGAGGATGAGAGCGACCTGGCGGCGCGGATTGCCGATGGGCTTCTCGTGCCGTTGCCGGCTTCGGCGGCGCTGACGGTGAACAGCGACCTGCTGGCGAACCACCGCTATTGCCGGCCGTGGACGGCAAAGTTTCTCGCTGACTTGGCGCGCGAGCACGAAGCCGTGTTCCACAAACCGATCGAGGTGAGTTCGGCCGTGCGTACCGTCGAGTACCAGCGCCGGCTTATGAGGACGAACGGCAATGCCGCGCCGGCGGAGGGCGACATTGTCAGCCCGCACCTGACCGGCGCCTCGGTGGACATTGCCAAGTCCGGACTGAGCCGGCAGGAGATGGCCTGGATGCGGCAGCGGCTGCTGGCCCTCGAGACCGCGGGAAAGATCGACGTGGAAGAGGAGTTCCGCCAGGCGTGTTTCCACATTACCGTGTACAAGAGCTACGCGCCGGAACACGCGCCGCGCCCCAGGCGTCGCCACGCGCCCTTGGTCGAGAGCGAAGCCACGGTGATGCCGGGCTTGTGACTTCGGGAGTGTTGGACCTGCGGAATCCGAATGCGGGCCGGCAGGCCCACACGATAGCCGGCTGGAGCCCGCCGCCACTGGTCGAGCGGCCAATCAATTAAATCCAGCGTCAAAGCGGCCGGCCTGACCCATCCATAAATTTCATTCGATTCCCGTGGCCCGTCGAGGGTACAATCGCGGGCAACTGCAATTAGGCTCTTCGCGCGCGCGCGAATTCCGCGGTTTGCCGGGGGCTGCATGATCCAGCTGCCTGCCCTCCCGCAAGCAAAGGCCTGCGACGAAGCTGATTGCGCCATCATTCACGTTTGATTGACGAAAGGTGAGGCATGAGCGATACGGGAGTTCAACCGATGGGAGCGGCGGCGGCAGAAGGCGGGGGACTGACGCAGTGGCAGCGCGTGGCGTATACGTTCACTGCGCCGTCGAAGACGTTCGAGGACATCAGGCGCGGCAACCGGAGCTGGTGGTTGCCGCTGATCATCGGCGCCATATTCTCCTACATGCTTTTTGGCGCAGTGGTGCAGAAGATCACCATCCAGACGGCAGTTGACAACCAGATCCGCATGAATCCCAAAGCGCAGGAGCAGTTGGCTCAGGCCCCGCCGGACCGGCGCGAATTGACCAACAAGATCTCGGTGATTGCCACCGAAGTCGCGTTTCTGGCCGGGCCGTTGATCGCCATCATTGGCGTCGTGGTGCTCTCGGCAGGATTGCTGGCCACGATCAACTTCGGATTCGGCGGCAAGGCGAAGTTCGCAGACATTTTCCCTGTTTTCTACTACGCATGGCTGCCGCAGATCATCAAACCAATCCTGGGGACGATTGTTATTTACTCAGGAATGGCGCCCGAGTCATTTAACATCAAGAACTTTGCTCCAACCAATCTGGGCGCTTTTCTCGATCCGGTGGAGACCAACAAGGCGCTCTATTCGCTGGCCACCTCATTGGATGTGATAACCATCTGGTCGCTGGTATTGCTGGGAATCGGAGCAGCCACAGTGGCGGGCGTCAAGCGCGGGTCGGGCTACATCGCCGTGTTCGGTTGGTGGATCCTTTTTGTGCTGATCGGCGTAGGCTGGGCCGCGGTAATGGGGTAAGGAAGCACCGGCAGCGATCAGCCCTGCGCTATCCGCTGATTTTTTGAAAGGCTGGCGCGGTCCGCTTTGAGGTTCGGTCTCGGCGATGAGCTTCAAGGTGGGCCAGCGTGCACGCAGTCTGCGCCGGCTCCCGCTGTTACAATCGAGTAGGCGAAGTCCCGGAAAAACTGGTTCCTGTTGCGCGGCGCAAAGCGCGCTTCATGAAGTCCGGGCAATGCACGAGCCGCTTGTGAAATGACCCTCCGCCTGTTTAACACCCTCACGGGACAAATTGAACCCCTCGAGCCTGCCGATGGCAAGGCGCTGCGCATGTATGCCTGCGGGCCGACCGTTTACGATTACGGCCACATCGGCAACTTCCGCACCTTCCTGCAAATCGACATTCTGCGCCGCTTCTTGAGGCTCACAGGCACCGCCGTCCTCCACGTAATGAATATTACCGATGTGGATGACAAAATCATCCGCAATGCCGCCGAGACGGGCATTTCCATCGGCGAGTATACGCAGCGATACGTTGAGGCATTCTTCGAAGATCTCGATGCGCTCCGCATCGAGCGTCCCCAGCAGATTGCCCGGGCGACCGAGCACATTCCGCAGATGGTCGAGCTGATTGAAAAGCTCGCCGGCGCCGGAGCGGCATACAAGACCGACGACGGGTCGTGGTACTTCCGGCTCAAGGCTTTTCCCGAGTACGGCAAGCTCAGCAAGAAAGATTTGAGCGGCATGGAAGACGGCGCCCGCGTCGACGTGGACGAGTATGAGAAGGACTCGGCCCGCGATTTCGCGCTGTGGAAGGCGCCCCGGCCCGGCGAAACCTCTTGGGAAACGGCGATCGGACCCGGACGCCCCGGCTGGCACATCGAATGTTCGACGATGGCGATGGAATACCTGGGCGAGAGCTTCGACCTGCACTGCGGCGGCGAAGACCTGATGTTCCCCCACCACGAAAACGAGATCGCGCAGAGCGAGACGGCGACGCACAAAACCTTCGCGCGGCACTGGATGCACGTGCGCTTTCTGCTGGTGGATGGGCGCAAAATGTCAAAGAGCGAAGGAAACTTCTACACCCTGCGCGACCTGCTGCTGAAGGGGTTCAAAGCGTCGGCGATCCGGCTGGCGCTGGTCTCGGTGCCTTACGAGCATCAGATGAATTTCACCTTTGATGGCGTAATCGAAGCGACCAAGGCGATTGAGCGGCTGCGTACATTCCGGGATCGGCTCACGTCTGGAACCTTCACTGCCGGCCGGCCCGGCGAAATGTCGGCGATGCAGGTGGCCGCGCAAAAGGCCGGCGAGGAGTTCATTCGGGCGCTGGCCAACGATTTGAATACCGCCGACGCGCGCGCCCCGATCTTTGAGCTGGTGCGGGCGGCCAATACGGCAATCGATCAGGGTCAATTCACCGCCGCCGATCGCGATGCGATTTTGCCGGTCCTGAAGGATTTCGACGCGGTGTTCGACGTTCTGGACGATCGCGACGCCGAGCCGGCACGGCGCGCGCTTGAGTGGGCCCGGAAAGAGGGTCGTATGGCCGACGTAGCGCCTGAGCTGCTGGCGGCGCAGTCGCTCGGCGATCAGCAGATCGAGACGCTCGTAGCCGAACGCGAGCAGGCCCGCAAGCGCCGCGACTTCGCCCGCGCCGACCAGATCCGCAACGAGCTGGCGGAAAAGGGCGTGATCCTCGAAGACTCCAAGGACGGCGTGAAGTGGAAGCGGAAGTGAGTAGCAGCTTTCAGCCGTCAGCCTTCAGCTTCATCATCCGTGCTCCCGCGCCGGTCCGGTCTGCCACGATCTGCGTGGTGGGCGGCTTTCGACTGCGGTGAACGGGGTAGCGGCCACCCCGAAACAAATGCTGGCGAATTGATTCCTTACAAACGTATCATTTGCTGAGAGCTGAGAGCTGAGAGCTGAGAGCTGAGAGCTGAGAGCTGAGAGCTGAGAGCTGAGAGCTGAGAGCTGAGAGCTGAGAGCTGAGAGCTGAGAGCTGAGAGCTGAGAGCTGAGAGCTGAGAGCTGAGAACTGAGAGCTGAGAGCTGAGTTCTCTGAACCGGCCGATCCCAAACATGAAAAGAAGACATTTGCCCATGGAAGCCAACGAAGCGCAGGAATTGCAGGAGCATGCCGAGCACGGAGCCAGCGAATCAACGTTGCGCCCCGTAGCCTTTACGATGAGCGTTCTGGCGGTGCTGGTGGCCGTCACCACAGTTCTGGGTCATCGCACGCATACTGAGGCGGTGCTGGAACAGAACAAGGCAACCGACCAGTGGAACTTCTACCAGGCGCACAAGATTCGCGCCAATGACACTCAGCTGGTCGCAGACCTGCTGGGCGTAGTTTCGTTGGGTGACAAGGACGCCGCGAACAAGCTGGCGAAGTCGTATGCCGATCACGAAAAAAAGTGGACTGATGAGCTGAAGGATGAGCAGGACCAGGCTGAGGCCGTTGAGAAAAAAGTAGCGCACACCGAAGCGCGCGCCGACCGCTTCGACCTGGCCGAGGCCATGCTGGAGATTGGTCTGGTGATCACCTCGGTCACGCTGCTCACCAAACATCCGGCTTATTGGTACCTGGGACTGGTCTTTTCGATATGCGGAATTGTCTCGGGGGTCTCGGCGTTTTTTCTGAATTAGCGCTGTGCGGCGCCGGCAGGCGAATGTGCCCGTTTTAGGGTGTGTGTTCTCTGGACTGACGGCTATCCCCTGAGGTCTTTCATGAGATTCTTCCCCGCTTGCGTATTGGTTCTTGTTGCCCTGGGTTCTTTGCCGGTCGCCGCCCAAACTCCGCCGGCTGCGCCCGCTGCGGCCACGCCGGCAACGGCGAGTTCCACCGCGGCAACCGCAACTGCTGCGCCCGTTCTGC
>Ga0335074_10002185_pt1 | contig 26648 bp, 21 predicted proteins | sample Lox_Sample_23_FD_206715 | JGI IMG/M metagenome (GOLD analysis project Ga0335074, IMG submission 206715) | Soil microbial communities from Loxahatchee National Wildlife Refuge, Florida, United States - Lox_Sample_2.3 | ecosystem: Environmental > Terrestrial > Soil > Wetlands | place: USA...
CGGGCAAGAGCACGCTGATCAAGATGTTGACGACGCTGCTCGCGCCGAGCGAAGGCACGGCGTTCGTGGCCGGCTACGACGTGGTGCGCGAGCCGCGCCAGGTGCGCCGGAAAATCGGCTACGTCTCGCAGATGCTTTCGGCCGATGGCGACCTCACCGGCTACGAAAATCTCCTGATCTCCGCGAAGCTCTACGGCATCTCGCGCGCCGAACGCAAAGTGCGGATCGCGCGCGCGCTCGAATTCATGAAGCTCGCGCACGTGGCCAACAAATACGTGAAGCACTACTCGGGCGGCATGATCCGGCGGCTCGAAATCGCGCAATCGATGCTGCATCACCCGGCGGTGCTCTTCCTCGACGAGCCGACCGTCGGCCTCGACCCATTCGCGAAGCGCGCCGTCTGGCAAGACATTCGCGATCTGCGCCGCGAGTACGGCACCACGATCCTGATGACCACTCACGACATGCTCGAAGCCGACGAACTTTGCGAAACGATCGCCTTCATGCACCAGGGCACGCTCGCCGCGATCGGTTCGCCCGCGCAGTTGAAATTGCCGCTCGGCGCGGACGCGACGCTCAACGACGCGTTCATTCACTACACCGGCGCCGGAATCAGCGAAGGAGGGGATCTCAAAGATGTCGCACGCACACGTCTCACTTCCCAGCGTCTCGGATGAAGCAACCGCTGTGAGGGATTTCGCGCGGCAGACGATGGCCGTTGCCGAAGCGGATATCCGCAAGCTGATCCACGATCCCGTCGAGCTCGGCACGCGCATGATCCAGCCGATGCTGTGGCTCTTGATTTTCGGCGAGGTATTCACGCGGGCGCGCGTGGTGCCCACGGGCGGAGTCCGCTATCTGGATTTCATGACGCCGGGCATTCTGGCGCAAAGCGTCCTTTTCGGCGCGATTTTCTACGGCATTTCGCTAATCTGGGAACGCGACCTCGGCATCGTGCACAAATTCCTGGTCAGCCCGGCCGCCCGCAGCGCGCTGGTGCTCGGCCGGACGATTTCGTCCGCTGCGCGCAGCCTGTGCCAGATGGTATTCGTCTATCTGCTCGCTGTGCTGCTCGGCGTGAAGCTGCGCTGGGGACCGCTCGAGATCGCGGGCGTGGTTTGCGCGGTGGTGCTGGGCTCGGCCGTGTTTTCCACTTTTTCGCTGATCGCGGCGTGCATCGTGAAATCGCGCGAGCGCTTCATGGGCATCGGCCAGGTGCTCACGATGCCGCTATTCTTCGCGAGCAATGCGATCTACCCGCTCAGCCTGATGCCGGTGTGGCTGGTCGGCGTGTCGAGGGTGAATCCGCTCACCTATCAAGTGGACGCGCTGCGGCACCTGATGATCGTCGGCGGCGGCACCACTCTCGGCATCGGATTGGATTTCGGCATCATGATTCTCGCGCTCGCGCTGATGGTGGGAATCGCCACGCGGCTCTATCCCACGATCATCACCTGATATTGCAGCGAATGCCGACGAAAGAATCGGTCGAAGATCACAGCTTCGTAAATCCGTCCGCGCTCCACTCCTCCGAGCCGACGCCGTTGTGAACGAAAAACAGGCCCGAAGGATCGTACTTGCGCTTCACTGACGCAAGCCGCGCGTGATTGCCGCCCCAGTAAGAATGCTGCCAGCCCTGCTCGAAGAAATTGCTCTCGGATACGTATGCTCCGGGATTGGGCGCGACGGCGCGAAGTTCGTTCATGCACCGGTGAATTCGCGCCGCGGCTATCCGGCCCGCCGCGACATCCGGCTCGTGCCCGCGCACGCCCGGATACGCCGCCCCCTGGCCGTCCGCGACGATCGCCAGCGCAAATGCCGTGAGCACCGCCGGATTCGTTGCCGTGTCGCGCGCTGCCTCCACTTCCTCGGGAGGCGCACCGGCCAGCCCTTTATTGAAGTGCAGCTCGATTTGCCAATGGCGCGAACCTTCAAATAGCGCGTTCGCGAGATGCTCCTGCGAACCATCTTCGAGCAGCGACGCAGGCAGCCAGTGCGACTCGTAGCCATTGATCACCCAGGCCGCTTGCCCGCCGTCTCCCGTCCACCAGGCGTTCGTGGCGGCGGCTCCGGGACGCGGATCCGAATCAAAAACATGCTGGCCAATTGCTTTCCACCACTCGGGGTTCCACCAATTTCGCGCCGGCAGGCTGGCGATCACCGGCCCTCCCTCGATCGTATAAGCGCCGGGCGAGCGCGCGATCCAATCGAGGAAAGGCTGCCAGGCCTTCTTCCCTTCTTCGCCGGTCAATCCGTGAGAAAGCATGCTGATGCCGAGCGCATTATCGGGCCGGATGTGCGCCTGCTCGCCCCAGTGATCGTTGAAAAGCTGCTCGCTGTAGAAGCCGACGAACTCGCGCAGGAGCCGCCGGAATGCGTCGTCCGACGCGGCCTTGACCGTAAAATTGGCGGCGCCGAAAAATTCGGGAAGCTCGCGCACGCGCAACGTCATCTTGCTCACCGCGCCGAAGGTGCCGCCTCCGCCGCCCTTCAGCGCCCAGAAGAGATCCGGATTCGTGCATGCGTTCGCGATGCGCACCTTGCCGTCGGCGGTCACCACTTCCGCTTCCAGCAAGCCTGCCGCGGCGAGCCCATAGTGCTTCGAGAAGCTGCCGAAGCCGCCGCTTTGAATCAGGCCCGCCACGCCGACGGTGGTGCAGCCGCCTCCCTGCACGTACGCGCCGCCCTTGGTCGTCACAGCCTGGTACGCCTGCATCCAGATCGTTCCGGCGCCGAGCGTGACCGCGCGTTGCGCCGCATGCGTGCTCGCGCACCCCTGCGGAATAAACGCGTCGTGCATCGTGACGTCGTCCATGTGGCGCGTCCAGATCAGCAGCGAATCGGCCGCGTTCGAAGTGCCCTGATAGCTGTGGCCGCCGCCTTTCACCACAAGCCGCAAGTTATTTTCGCGGGCGAAGTTCACGGCTGCCGCAATTTGATCGGCGTTCTTTGCCGCCACGGCGTAGACGCTCGGCTTCGTGGTCCACGCATCGATCCAGCCCAGGGTTTGCGTCACGCCCGGCTGGTCGCCGATGAAATACGGGTTTCGCAGATTCTCGCCGAGAGTCTTGCACGCGGCGCCGTCCGGCGCGTCAATGCACGCAGCCAGCGGAAATTCCACGCGAATCATATTTCCGTCGACGGCGTCACTCAGCTGCTTCCACGCCGCCTCCGAGGGCCAATCCGCGTCGGAGGGGCGGCGCCGCCGGAAAGCGGTCTTTGCAAACAGGTCTCGCGGCCATAGCGGCAAGGATGCCGCTAATCCGGATTTCTTCAGGAAAGTTCGTCGGTTCATCTGGCTGGATGCCTCCCGCAACGGGAGATGCGACGGCGGAAAAACTCTAACAGCGAGGCTGGCTCAACGCCAGAGCGAAAACGAACCTTTCCGGCAGGCGTGGATCGGCGAGATCTTGACGCTAGAGCGATTCCGGCTGGGATTCTCCCTCGGGCAGTTCGGCAAGCTTCTTGATCGTCCACAAATTATCCGACCGTTTTCTTGCCGGATCGAAAGAGACGTTTTCAGGAAGACCCATTTCCAATCCCGGCTTGCAGGAAACCTGAATGATGTCTCCCAGCGGCGAAACGAGCTCGAAAATTCCGCTCTCGTTTTTCAGCACAACGGAGGGACTATTCGCCAGGATCACTTGATTCAGCTCGAGCATCACTCACCTCGGAAAGTGCCGCCGGCAGGAAAGCGCGCCGAAATCACAGTCCCACCGCCGTATTGAACTGCTGGATCACGCCGTAGCATTCGCACGCCGAATTTTCGAGCTTCCTGCGGCTCAGGATTCTGACGGTGCCGCGCGTGTAGGCGATGCCGCGCTTCTTCTGCAGGATCCCGGCGGCAAGGCTCACGCTGGGCCGGTCCGTGCCGAGCATCGTGGCGAGAAAATCGTGCGTGATGAAGAGCGATGCGGACGCCACGCGGTCCTGAGCCATCAGCAGCCAACGGGCCAGGCGCTGCTCGAGATCGTGCAGCCGGTTGCAAGCGGCCGTCTGCGCCACCTGGATTCCCTGCACCACCGCATACCGGCTGAGCGTCATCTGGAGGTTCGGAGCCGAATCGAGAATATTTCTCAGCGAGCCGACCCTCACGCGAAAACCCTCTCCCGGTATCTGCACCACCTCGCGGAGCGGGCTTCGCATCAGAGCGACGGCGGACGGCAGTCCCGCCGCGCCTTCCCTGCCGACGACGGCAGCTTCGACCGTCTTCCCGTCCTCCATCGCCACCACCAGCGAAATCAAACCTGAATTCAGGAAGTAGACATACTTCAGGTTGCGGCTGGGCTCGTGAAGAATGCAGTGATGCGGCAGCGGCAGAAACTCCAGATGCGGGCGAATCACGCGAAATTCGCCTTCCGGAATCGCTTCCAAGATACGATTGCCTATGATTTTACCGGCGCAATCCGTCCGTCCCCCCGAGCGGATTCCGCGCCCACGGTCATCGGCGACGGTCATCGCCGTTTAATAGTTTTCTCGTTAAGTCGGGTCACGCGGGGGACTGTAAATGCGCGGGATACCCGCTGTCTGTCGGGCGTCGAACACTCAAGCAGATTTATTTCAGGAGGAGGGCGCCGTTGAATTGCTGAATCACGCCGTAGCACTCGCAGGCAAATCCTTCGAGCCGCTTGCGATTCAGGATTTTCACCGCGCCGCGCGTGTATTCGATCAGGCGTTTCTTCTGCATGGCCTCAGCCGCCAGGCTCACCGTCGGACGGTCGGTGCCCAGCATCATCGCCAGGAAATCGTGCGTTAGATTCAGCTGGCCGGAATCCACGCGGTCCTGCGCGAGCAGCAGCCAGCGAGCGAGGCGCTGGTCCACGGCGTGCAGCCGGTTGCACGCGGCCGTCTGCGCCACCTGCATGCCCTGCAGCACGGCGTAGCGGCTCAGGAGCGCCTGGAGCTGCGGGGTCGATCGCAGCACGCCTTGCAAAGCCGCGATTCCAACCCGAAAACCATCGCCCGCGATTTGCACCACTTCGCGCGAAATGCTCCGCCGCAACCCCACCGCCGAAGGCGCCCCGGCGAAACCTTCGTTGCCCAGCACGCCCACCTCAACCGATCTTCCCTCCTCCGTCACGATCACCAGCGAAACCATTCCGCGATTCGGGAAATAGGCGTACTGGATTTTCGCGCGAGGCTCGTGAAGGCTCAGATGGTGCGGCATGTCGAGAAATTGCAGATGCGGGCGCAGCAAACCATATTCTTCGTCGGGAATGCCGAGCAAAATCTTGTTGCGGACGGCCTTTCCCTCCGCATTCGTTCTCTCGCCAGGATGTAGGGTTCGAAGCGCCTGCTTAATCACGCGGATCTCGAATCGCTGATAAGGAAAACATAAAGAAAAGGCCCTTTTCAGCCGAAAACCTGTAGAAGCGATGATACAAAAACCCTAAGGCCGCGTACAGCATTCGGAGTATTTACAACCTCTTCGGCGTCTGTAGGATATCAAACGTTCATCCCGGGGCATCTTATGAGCATTAAAATCCTGCTGGCGGACGATCACGCGGAAGCGCGGCAAGCGACGCGGCGTCTCCTGGGCGAGCGCTCGGAATGGATGGTTTGCGGCGAGGCGGAAAATGGCTTCGAAGCCGTGGAAAAAGCGGCGACGCTCAAGCCCGATATCGTGATTCTCGATCTGAACATGCCGAAAATGAACGGCCTCGAAGCCGCGAAAATCATCCACACCGCCAACCCCGATTTACCCTTGCTGCTTTTTTCTGTCGATGGCGCCGATCCGGCGATGCTCGGAGCGATCCGCGGTGCGGGATTTCGAGGCGCAGTGCCGAAATCGGCCGGTTGGCTTTTGCCGGAGGCCATCGAAATACTCCTGCAAGGCAAAATGTTTTTCGATGGCAATCGCTCTCCGCTCGCTTTGCCCGTTATCGAAGCGCAAGCCTCCGCGGAGGCAGCGTCCGGCCAGGCCGACGACGGTCAAAACGCGAAGAAAGCCGCAGCCGGAGCCGACGATCCGTCGAAACCTCCCCTCGCCTAGAGAGTTTCCTGCACTCAGTGCGTGCTGTGTTCCCTCTGTTTGGTCGAGCGCTGCCGCGCGTGCGGCTTTCGCGCGGGAATGCGGAATGCTATCATCGTGCACTGTTTTCGGCGCTGTTTCGGCACCGCTTCGGCTCTGCAGAAACTCACGAATGCTGCCGCTGTAGCTCGCTCAAGTCATAAACGGGGGGACACGAATGGGGAATGAAAAGCGTCTCGATGTGAACCGCCTCACGGCGATCGACGTGCACGTGCACATCGAACACGAAGGCGAAGACACGTCGACCGACGAAGCCGCGAAGAAATACTTCGGCGAAGGCGCGCCTCGAGGCCGCAAAGAACTCGCGGAATACTACCGCTCAAGGAATATCGGCTGCGTGGTTTTCACGGTGGACGAAAGGCTCTCGGGCCGCCCGCAAGTATCCAACGACGCGGTGCTCGAATTCGCCGCCGAGAATGCGGACATCATGATGGCCTTCGCCAGCATCGATCCGCACCGCGGCGCCGAAGGCGTTCGCGAAGCCAGGCGCCTGATCGCCACCGGGCTCGTGCGCGGATTCAAATTTCATCCGCCGATCCAGGACTTTTTCCCCAACGACCGCCTGGCATATCCGCTCTACGAAGTGATCGCCGAAGCGAAGCTGCCGGCGCTCTTCCACACCGGCCACAGCGGCATCGGCACCGGCGTCCCGGGCGGCGGCGGAATTCGCCTGAAATACGGCAACCCGATGTACATCGACGATGTGGCCGTCGATTTTCCCGATCTGCCGATCATTCTCGCGCACCCGTCGTTCCCCTGGCAGGACGAAGCCATCTCGATGTGCTTGCACAAGCCCGAGGTCTACATCGATCTCTCGGGATGGTCGCCGAAATATTTCCCGCCAAACCTCATCCAGTATTCCAACACGCTGCTGAAGACGAAGGTGCTCTTCGGCTCCGATTATCCGCTGATCACGCCCGACCGCTGGATGGCCGATTTCGCGAAGGTCGCCTTCAAGGACGAAGTGCGCCCGCTGATCCTGAAGGAAAACGCGATGAAACTCTTCGGCCTGGGAGCGAAAGCGGCCTAGAAGAAGCAGTGGCGAGTGACGAGCCTGCCCGCCGTGGGCGGGTGGCGGGAAAAATGCGGGCGCCGCGATGTTGCGGCGCCCGCATTATTTCGCGAGGCTCTTTTCTTATTGATCCAGGTTCACGCGCCGAAGCAGTTGCTGATAACGCGGATCGCCGCGCAGGGGGTCGTACGCGGGTTCGACCTTGAGAGACGTCATCGCGGTGGAATGCTGCAGGTAGGCCTCTTGCAAAGAGGCGAAGGCTTTTTCCTTGTCGCCCACGCCGATTTCGGCCCAGAGAACCGATTCCGGATCGATCGGCTGGCGGCCGCGCAGATTCTGCAGCTGCGTCAAAGCATGCCGGGCCTGCGATTCGCCGCCCGAGCGGCCGTAGACGTAGGAAGCTTCCATCCAGACGAAAGCCTCTTCTCCCCGCATGCGGCGCGCCCGATCGATCTCGGTGAGTGCGTCCGCGAAGCGTCCTTTCTGCGCATAGGCGTTGATAATCATGTAGGCCCGCGGGAAAGTGGGATCCGTTTGCAGGACGCCCTGAAACTGAGCGATGGCGCCGTCATACTGCCTCGCGTAGTACAGGATGGCTCCGCGGTCCGCGGCGATGATGAGCGAGAGAGGATCGAGCTCGCGCGCCCGCTCGCTTTCGGCGAGAGCCTCGTCGAAACGCCCCTCCCACATGAGGTGCTCGGCGTACCAATGGTGGGCCGTGGCGTAGTTTGGATCGAGCTCGATCGCGCGCCTGAATTCGCGCTCGGAGGTCCGCCAGTCCCAATCGTAATTCTGCACCACGAGCGCCAGGGCGGTGTGGGCCTCGGGCAAGGAGTCGTCGAGCGCCAGAGCGCGCAGGGCCGCCGCGCGAGCCTTCGGCATAAACTCCGTCTCGGGCGTTTCGCTGTACTCGCCGAGCAGCGCGTAGGAATCCGCGAGGCCGGCGTAGGCGCGGGCGTAGCCGGGATCTTTGGCGATCGCCTGCTGGTAGAAAGCGATGGCCTGTTGAAATCCCGGAATCGTGCGCTTATTCCAGGATTCGAGACCCTTCAAATAGAGGTCGTAAGCCTCGCTGCTGCTCGGCCCCGGAAGGACTCGCGCGCCGGCCACCGAGCTCGCCGGCTCGCCGAGGGCCGAACGCAGCTCGTCCGCCATTTCGCGGCCCATTTCGTCCTGCAAAGCCAGCAGGTCGCTGAGTTCCCTGTCGTACTCGCGGGACCAGAGCTGGGTTTGATCGCGGAGTTGAATCAACTGCGCGGAGACGCGCACTTTTTCGGCGTCGCGGCGGACCGTGCCTTCCAGGACGTACTGAACGCCGAGTTCGCGGCCGATTTGCGCCAGCGGTTCCTGAGTGCGCTTGTAGCGCATCACGGATGTCCGGGCGATCACGCCAAGCTTTTGCGGATTCACGCCGCCCAGCTGGGTGATGACCTCTTCGGTCAGGCCATCGCTGAAATACTCCTGCTCGCTGTCGCCGGTAAGATTGTCGAAAGGCAGCACCGCAAGCATGGCTCTTCCGTGCGCGGCCTCGACGCGGCGCTTGCGCAGGCCCAGCCATGCGGCGTATCCGGCCAGCGCAACGATGAGGCCGATCGCGACAAGGGCCGAGGTCGAGCGCCATCGCCTCTCGAGGAGCCCGGCTGGCGCAGGGTCATCCTCGACCGGCGGCCTTTCCGCCGCGGCTGCCGGGGCGGGGGCAAGAAACGGCTCGCCCGGCGCGGCCGCCATCGGCTCATCATCAACGCACTTCACCTGCGCGACCATGCGATAACCGAGCTTCGGCAGGGTCTCGATATATTGAGGATCAGCTGCGGAGTCGTTCAGAGCCGCGCGAATTTCCTTGATGCAGGTATTCAGGCTTTGGTCGAAATCGACGAAGGTCTCCTCATTCCACAAGAGCTTTCGGAGATCTTCGCGGGTGATGACTTCGCCGGGCCGTTCCACTAGCACTCGCAGCACATGAAAGGCCTGCGGGCGCAGCCGTAGCTTAGCCCCTTGCTTATAGAGCTCACGCGCGTTTGGCCGAAGCTCGAACCGGCCAAATCGATAGGCCTTCGGCTGGGCAGCCATAAATGATCCCTGCGGTGCCGCGTATTCTGCCCCCAAGGCCGCCTCGTTGGCAAGTTAAACTATGTATAACGATTGAATTAGCCCCTCAGACAAATCTCAGGGATTTTCCATCTCCCGTCCATTGCCCTGGCTGGCGATGTCGCGTATTGCTTCCGCCCCGGCGAGATCCCCGCTCGCCAAACTGAAGAATCGAGTTGTGAACGAAGGGCGCGCCATCGCGCCAAGAGTGATCGGGAGGCCCTATGGGAACGGTTCGCCGTTTGTTGGTCGTGGTTGCGTCTTTCATCTGTGCCGCGGGGTTGCTGGCACCGCTCGTTTCGGCCGACGAAGTCACCATCAGCGGGACGATCTCGCAATCCACATCGGATGGAACCGGCCCGGCCGTGAACAATCCATCGCTCAATAGCATCAATGACGGCGACGCTTTCACCGTGACGCTCGACTTCGCAGGTTCCGTCTCTTCCCCGGGCACCTACGACCTGACGGGCGGGACGCTGGTCTTCAGCGATCCGGCCGCTTCCGCCACTGAATCGGCCTTCGATGCCATCAGCCTCAGTGTCACGCCGGACGGCGGTTCGGACGATATCAGCCTGCTCGGCTGCCTTACCACCGGCAGCGGCTGCCTTTTCGGCAACTACCTCTCGATGAATTTCGCGATTCCTTCCGGGGACCTAAACGCCGCGAGCGCGCCCGCGACGCTCATATCCGGGCTATATCCTCCCGTCGATTTGCTCGAGGACGATGGCACCACCGACATCCAAGGCCTGGTGACGACATATTCCTACAGCCCGCCCGGCTCGACGACGGGCAATGCGCCGGAGCCGGCTTCCCTGCCGCTTTTGCTCTGCGGCCTTTCCCTTCTCGTTCTCGCTCGAGTTGGACGCAAGCGCCTGACTTTGCCCGGCCGCTTCGCCGGTCGAACCTAGGAATTTCACCTGAAGAGGAGACGGATCATGCATAAATTCACGCTCGCCGCTGTCTCTTGTGCAGTCCTTCTGTGCTGCGCGCCGGCCTTCGCCATTGACGGGCAGGTGCTCATCAACCAGTCGACGGTGATGGCCGCCGGCGGCTTTCCATACAAAATCACTCAGCCCGGCAGCTACAAGCTTTCCGGCAACCTGGTCGTCCCGGCAAACACCAACGGAATCGTCATCGAGGCCAACGGGGTGACCCTTGACCTGAACGGATTCGCGGTCAGCGGTCCTCTTAGCTGCACGGGGCTCGGAGAATCCATTTCATGCTCTAACGATCCGGAGCCTAACCCCACCTATGGAATCGTGACGACCAATCTGGACTTCGCGACAGTCAAGAACGGTACGGTGAGCGGATTTTCCGGTGGACTGAACATCGAGGGGATAGCGGAAGACATCTTCGCCACGAGCAACTTGGACTATGGAATATCAGTTAGCGACGGAGTGATGGAGCGTTGCGCCGCAAACTTCAACCGCGACACTGGCCTGGCAATAGCGGCGAGCGCGGCTCTCCAGAATACTGCCAATTTCAATGGCGAGTATGGTCTTCGGGCTGCGACCAGTTCTTTTAGTTCCAACGTATTTCTGGCCAACGGTAACGACTCTCCCGGCGCACAGATATTGCTCACTGCATCCGTGTCTGGAAATAACAACAGCTGCAACGGGTCGGCCTGCTGAGGCGCTGCGGGAACGAGACTTCTCCAAAGGAGCGAAGAAATGACCAAAGTGATGTCGATGTTCCTAGCCGGCGTAGCGCTTTTGCTCTCGGCGCCGGCCTTCGCGATCGACGGCCAGGTGCTCATCAACCAGTCCACCGTGATGGCGGCCGGCGGCTTCCCGTACAAAATCACGCAATCCGGCAGCTACAAGCTTTCCGGCAACCTGGTCGTCCCTGCCGGCACCGACGGCATCGACATCCTCGCCGATAACGTGACGTTGGACCTGAATGGCTTCAATATAGGGAGCACCTACAGCTGTACCTATGACAACACATCCGTGCCTTGCACAGGTTCGACAAGCGGGACCGGCGTGTATTCCGTAGAGCACTATAACGTCAGCGTAACGGACGGATCCATCACCGGCTTTGGCAGTGCTGGCGTCGATCTATACGGCTCCGGCGAAATCATCGAGGGGGTGCGCGCCTCCCAGAACGGCGAGGGGATCGTCTTGGATGGAGGCCTCGTTCGCCACTGCACTGGAAATCTCAACCGCCGCGATGGAATCGACGCAGCCGCCGCCGTGGTGCAAGACAACGAGACAGACGAAAACGGCATTTGGGGCATAGACGTCGTCGACGCCACCGTGACCGGGAACGAAGCCGACGGCAACGTTCAATATGGATTGGGTGCCGCGAGATCAGTCTACGGAGGAAACCTTTTTTGGGCCAACCGTTTGGGCGACGTGCAAAATGAGGGCGGCGCGATCTCGCAATCCAACAACAGCTGCAGCGCCACCTTGTGCTGAGCTGGCTACCGTTCCGTGCCTAAAGGATTCGGGGCGCCGGCCACCGTCTTGATCTCGGCGGCGGGATCGGGATAGTAGGTGGGTGATTCGCGCGTCATCGGGGCATCCGCGAAATAATTCCGTTCGCTCAAGCCGCGATAGATGCGGCCCGCGATTTCCGAAGCGTGCGGCCCGCTGATGATGCGGCTGCGCCCGTGCAGCAGAACCACGAGCACGATTTTCGGATGCGCCTGATCGGCGTAAGAAGCAAACCATCCGAGGCGTCCGCCAAGATCTTCGTCATTGCAAGTCCCGGTTTTTCCCAGCGCCTGCTCGCCGTAGGGATCGTAACTCTGCCGCGCCGTGCCATACAGCACCGCCGCGAGCATTCCTTGCCGCAGATCGGGAAGCAGCGGCGCGATATCGAGCTGCTGCCGCAGCCGCGGCTGAAAATTCTGAATCGCTTCTTCGCTGCGCGGGTACTGCAAGTAATATTGGGCGCCGCCGGTGGCGAGCGTGCTCACGAGCGACGCCAATTGAAATGGCGTCATGCGGATGCCTTCGCCGAAGCTCGACATGCGCGCCACACCGCCGCGTTCGGGAGGCGACGCCGGCAGCGAGCCCGTCTGCTCCTCGGGAATATCGTAGCCGACGCGCTGGCCCAGGCCGAGCAGTTCGTCGTACTTGATGACGCGCTGGAAACCCAGCTCCGAGCCGACCGTTTCGAAAAAGTGGTTGTTCGAGTGCGCCATCGCCTCGGTCAAATCCATGTAACGGCGGCGGCCCACCTGAATCATCGTGTCGCGCGTGATCACGCCTTCCTGCAATCCGGCGACAGCGATGAACGGCTTGATCGTGGAGCACGGCTCGAGCGCCGCGTTGAATGCCATCTTCTGATTGACGATCGCCAGGATGCGTCCCGTGGTGGGGTCGACGGCGAGCACCGCGCCCTTTTCATGGCCCAGCGCTTCCACCGCGATGCTGCGGATCACAGGATCGTCGTAGGTCGTAACGTCATCCTCGCCCGGGTCGGCGTATTCCACGTAGCGCCGCCGGCGGACGCGATGCGATGCCGTTCGCGCGCGCGCTGCAACCGTGGTGGTATGCACCGTGCGCCGCGCGGCAACCGTGTGCCGCACGCGCACCGGGTGCGCCGCTGGACGGCGCGTGCGCGTGGCATGCGCAACCGCGCGATGCGTTGCAGCCGAATGCGTGGACGAACGAGCGGTCGAGCGCGCCGCTGCGCGCCTGGCCGGGGTTGATTCCGTGTCGTGGCGGGCAGCAAGAGCCACACCAAAGTTTCCGATGAGGATCAGGCAAAAGATTGCGACTGCTTTATAGAAGGCTGGGGTCCGTTGCATATCAGTGTTCGATGCCGATCTTCCCTGTAGCGTCAGCCAGTCCGTAGTGTAGGAAAGCCATGCAGGGATGCGCAACCATAAACCACGTGCATTTTCCACCCGGATACCCAATCGCGCAACTGGTCAGCGGGACAGGATTGCGCGAAAGGGCGACGCTAAGAGCAGTCTTAATATCAGGGTGGAAGCGTGAGCCTTTAGGCTCTCGAAAAAGCGTCGCACAAGAATAGTCTGCGCGCCCTTCTCTCCGTTCAGGGCAAGAACGCGCGCGCCTCGCGCGAATGTCGCCTGACCACCACCAGCCAGCAAGACGATCCAGGGCTAAAGCCCATTCATCAGCGCACGCCTTTTCGCGGGCCTGAAGGCCCACGCTTCCACCGGAGAGCAGAAGCTTCAGCGGCTGGAAGCCACGGCCTCAAAGATTCTCGAGTAGCGCCGGCGTCCCGCCGGCTCCCTTTCTCTGGGTGCAAACCGGCCGGCTGGAAGCCGGCGCTACGATGCCTCTAGCTTGCCGAGGCCGCGCGCGGAAATTCCGGCGAGGCCATCACTTCTTCGGCCTGCGCGCGGTGGCGTTCGCCATGCGCCGCGATCAGCAGGAGCCACTGGTAGCAATCGAGCGGGCCAAACGCCGGATGCGGGAAGGCGCTTTCGCGCAGCTTCGCGTCCGTGGTGGACGCAAATTCCGAGGTGCGCTTGCGGGTGGATTCGAATTCGCCGAATAGCTGATCGTGAGCCCAGCGGCCCGTCGGCATCAGGCGCTCCGGCCCTTTCATGGGCGCGCTGCGGTCAACAACCTTCGCCAAAAGCGCACCGTCCTCGATGGCGCCCTGCGGCGCATCGCCCGGCTGCTGCACCGTCTTCTCGATCGCGCGGAGGATCGAGGTCTCGACCAGGATGATGTGCTCGATGCACTCGGCCACCGACCACCGGTCAGCCGCCGGCTTATACGCAAGCTGCGACGGCGATAGCCGCCGCACCGCCGCAAGCAGCCGCTCGCGGGATTCGCTGAGTGCGTTGATGGCTCGTGCGCGTTCGCTCGGCGTCATAGGTCCCCTCCCCCGGTTCAGAGTCGTACCCTCGGCGCACGTTCCGGTCAAGTTTATGGTGGTTGCGCGTAGCGCCGGCGTCTCGCCGGCTTCTTCCTGCGCGGCCGCGAAAAACCGGCCGGCCAGAGGCCGGCGTTACAATGCTCCTAGCCGGCCGTCGCCGCGCGCACTCGACACGCGCGAACATCATTCAAATCACCCGAGTCTTGCCGAAGCTCCACGATGGCGACGTTCAAGAAGTTCAGCAATAAGATGAAGCCAGAGGAGGTCTAGGACGTACATCGAGTTGGCCCCTATCTCTTTGCGTTGACTCATCGGTTAAGAGATCCTAATCTTGCCACAGATGCCCGCGACGACGGACGCGTTGACGCCGATCCAAATCGCCGAAGCTCTCCTCACGGCGGTCGACGGAGACGACTGTATAGCCTGGGTCGGCTCTGGTCTGTCCAAACCACTGTATGGTGATTGGCCTCAAGCAGTTGCCGAGCTTTGTCGTGAATGTGCAGTCCCGCCGTTTGATGCCTCCATTTCGAAGCCCGACGCCAACCAGTTGATCAACAAGGCGGAGGAGTGTAAGACGGCGAATAGGGCTATGTACGAGGCCACCCTGGCTAGGGTCTATGGAAGGCAAGACAACATCACGCGCAGGGCATATCAGATGCTGATGAAGGCACCATTCAAAGCTTATGTGACCACCAACATCGACCCACTCCTAAGTGATGCAGGCGCTTTGGAAGGCCTTCTGCACGTGCACTGCTATCCTGATCTACTCCCACCCGAGATTGAGCGTTGCAGAAAACCGCTCTTCTACATGCACGGCCATGCGAGGCCCGGCGGCATCCCCACTGGCCGTAATCTCGTGTTCGCCAGGAGCGAATTCGACGAGGCATACGGGCCTTCCGGGGCTGTCCGCTTATTTGTCCAGAACCTGTTGGCCTACTATCCAATCGTGTTCATAGGATGCAAGCTATCTGAACCAGAAATTTACCAGCAGTTCAGGCTCGTCCACGAAATGCTCACTCGGATACAGGATGCGACGGGCGTGACCTCGCCGCCGCAGAGGTTCCTTCTCGCGGAAACGATCATTTCCGGGGGACGGAGGGACGACGGAGCCGAGGAGATCGAAGAGAGGCGCCTAAAAGAACTGAGCGTAAGAGTGCTGAGATACGATCCGATTGATCGCGAAAAGCACTGGGAAATTGAAGAGGCTCTAGGTCGCCTCTGCTTAATGACGTCCAGGGTAACCGTGGGAGCGCCGGGAGAGGCAGCACCGAAATGACGAAGCCCTTTTTTGAGATGGTCGCAACAACCGACTCCATCATCGCAGCTGGCCCGGCGGCTTGCCGGTACGAAAGAGATCTAGCCGCTCTTCTCTCGAACGATGCGCTGTCCGACTATTTCTACGGACAGCTGGCGAAGTCCGCAGACCCGAGATGGCTCGAGCTACTAGCAAAGGAGGGCCAGTTCAATAGCGCTCCGGCGGCCGAGGAAGACAAGGAAAACGGGGCGGTTAGGTTTCCAGCTTGGCCCCAGGGCGAATATCTTAAGAGCATCGCTGCGAAGGCCCCTCGAGCTGTGGCCGAGGTCATTCTGCGTCTTTCGCCCACCGATAACGTGCGCGTGGACTCGTCGATTTTGGACGTAGCGCTCGCGTTCGAGGACGTTAGGGATTCCGCTAGCCTAGTCCCTCGGATCGTAGAAGCGCTTCAGAGACCCTACATCCTAGCCGTCAGCCTAAAGGTTGGCTCGCTTATCAGCCTCCTGACTAAGGGGGACCAGGTCGCCGCGGCCCTCCAGCTGACCCGTGCTGCGCTTCAGATTGATCCCGACCCCAAGCAGCGGCAGAAAGATAGCGCTGATTCGCCGTGGGGCAACTTTCTCGAGCCGCGAGCCCACGTTGGAATTTGGGAATACGAGCAACTCATCAACAACAACGTGCCGGACCTTGTCGCGGCAGCCCGCGGGCAGGCCCTTGACTTGCTTTGCGCATTGCTTGACCGCGCGCTCGTGCTTTCCGATCGTCGTGGCGAGAATCAGAGGCCTCAAGACTTCTCGTTCATTTGGCGCCCGGCGATAGAGGAACACGAGCAAAACATGAACACCGGAGTGAAGCAGCTGCTGGTGTCTGCAGTGCGCGATGCGGCGGATCAAGTCGCAAAGGCCGACGCGACTTCGGTAGCAGTCACCGTAAGAGCGCTAGAAGAACGTGGTAAGTCTTGGGCCGTTTTCCGGCGGATCGCCTTGCACGTGCTGGCGCTATTCCCCGAAGTGGACCTTTCGATCGTACGCGAGCGACTCCTTGACCGCACGCTGTTCGATTCGGTTGAGTTTAGGCACGAATATTTCCTGCTGGAAAAGGCCGCTTTTGGTCGCCTCACTAGAGAAGACCAAAGCGTCATACTGGCGTGGATAGAACAAGGACCTGTTGACATAGATGGTATAGCCGAGCGATGGGCTCAGGCTGCCGGTAGGCAGTGGACTCAGGACGAAAGAGATCGATACGTCCACAATTGGAAACGAGATCGTCTCGTGCCTCTCGAAGCGCATTTAGACGCGGAACGGAAGCAAGTCTACGAGCAGTTGTGCCGCGAAGGGCAGCCTGAGCACCCGGAGTTCACCTCGTATCACACCGGAGGTGCTTGGGCTCCGGTTGGTGCAGAGAATTTCGAGGCCCTAGCTAAGATGTCTGTGGCAGAGTTAGTCGTTTTTCTTCGGGAATGGAAGCCAAGCGGGAATGAATTTCGCGGTCCCAGCCGCGAGGGGCTCGCGGGACAGCTCACGACCCTCGTCTCGCAGTCGCCAACCAAGTACGCGAGCGAAGCCCAGGCTTTTGCTAATGTTGAGGAGCCGATTTACCTGCGAGCGATCCTGCAGGGGTTCCAGTTCGCGCTGCGGCAGACAGTTGAATTCGGCTGGTCGTCTCTTCTCGACCTTTGTGTGCGCCTGGTAGAACCAGCACCTGGCGCGTCCGCAGGAAATGATTTGAGCTGGACGAGAGCTGAGGTCCTGAGGCTAATAAGCGAAGGCTTTTCGGCGCCAAGCAACTCGATTCCATTCGAGTGCCGCGAGAGAGTGTGGCGCGCGATTGAGGTCTGCACGCACGATCCTAGGCCTACCGCGCAAGAAGAAGACGAGGACCGGGCGGCGGAAGTGAAAACCAGGGGAAAGGGTAAACAGAGGGGCGTCAGTGGTTCCGCTCCGCTTTCTCGGGCGATTAATTCGCCGCGCGGCGCAGCACTTGAGGCCGTTGTCCAATACGGGATCTGGACACGGAGAAGATTCGAAAAATCCGGGATGAAGGACCAGCTAAACGCCGGATTTGAGGCAATGCCTGAGGTTCGGGCGGTGTTGGACGCGCATCTGGACATCAACATCGATTCCTCGCGATCGATTCGCGCGGTTTATGGCGAGCAGGCCCCCTGGCTGCAGTTGCTCGATGACGGTTGGGCGAGAACAAACACCGGACGAATATTCGCGCGATCTTTCGAGGACCTTTGGCACGCCGCATGGGACACGTACATCGTCTATTGCTCGCCGTATGACAATGCCTTTGACTGGCTTCGCGAAGAGTACGCCTTCGCGGTCGAACATATCGGTCAACATGACCACGGCTGGGGAGATGCCGAGGCGCCGGACTATGCGTTGGCGAAACATCTTATGGCTTTTTATTGGCGGGGCAAGCTCGATCTCGAAAGCGAGACTCTTGCTGGTTTCTTCCGGATCGGTGATAGCGCGCTTCGAGGGCACGCGCTGAATTTCGTCGGTACCAGCCTGAAAAACACTCCCGACAAAATTCCCGACGCCACAGCTGCGCGCTTAAGGAATCTATGGGTAAGTCGAGTTGAGCATGCAAAGCAGCACGGCGACCCCGAAGGACACGAAATGAAGGGATTCGGGTGGTGGTTCTCGTCCGCTCAATTTGACGACGACTGGTCGATCAGCCAGCTTCTGGAATCACTCAAAATAGCCGGGCAGACATTCCCCGATCATTTGGTTGTCGAACGTCTCGCGGAGATGGCGGAGAAGGAACCTTACAGGAGCGTCGAAGCGCTGAAAATGATTATCGAGGGCGACAAAGAGGGCTGGGCCATCTTGGGCTGGAAGGAACAAGCGGAAAGCATCCTGCGGGCGGCAATGAGGTCCGGCGACTCGCGCGCGCGTTCCCTCGCGGAGAGTTTGATAAATCTTCTCGGCAGCACACGGCGTCTCTTCGAATTCGGAAAACTTTTGAAAGAATCTGTCGCATGAAGTAACCGTCCGGGCGTGAGTCCGACCAACCGCCTCAACGGCGAGTTCGTAACGGGCGGTGTTTGCGCCCGCCGTGGCCGGGTCGACCCCTCGCTCTCATTCGCTCCGTGAGTCGCTCCAGTTCAGCCGCCGCTTCCTCTCTCACCTCTACCGCTTGCTCGTCTTCGTCGATCATTCGAATCTCCTGCAGAAACCTGAACACGGCTTCTCGCGAGCGCAGCTTCCGGCAAATTTTGCAGATCGATTCCTTCTCGCGCGCGTCGAGAACACGCATCAGCGCCCTCACCATCCTCGCATGCCGCGGCAGGGCGTTCCCCATCAGCCTCTTGCCCGAAGCCGTCAGCCCCACAACTCCGACCTGCCGCCCTTCTCTTCCATCTTGCTCCGCCTTCGCGACGTGCGCGCGCTCGAATTCCACCGGCGGCAGGCTCACCATCCTCCGCCCCACCCATCCGCGCTCCTCGAGCCGCGCGGTAATCACCTGCACGTCCTGCCGCGGGCGCCCGATCTTTCTCGCGATGTCCGGCGCCGTCAGCGCGCCCTCGCGATAGAGCATTTCCATCAGCCGGAAATCCATCATCGTCATGTCGAACGCATCCAGCGGCGCGCGCATCTCCCGCTTCAGCCAGTCCGCCGTATCGATCAGGTCCAGATAGGCGCGAAAGGCTAGCTCGGTCCTCTGCTTTTGGGTCGGCCGCCGCATGATCGTCGCAAAATCCGCCAAATCCGGCCTTTTTCGGCCATTTAAGCGCGTTTTAACCGCCCGACGAGAGCACCAATGGTGCTGCTCTTAGCGCTAGAAAATAAAGCGAAGGCCGCAGCTGCGCCAAATCGCTACTCACGCCTCCGGTATCGGTCATCGACCGCGTTCTGTCAATCGCGGAAACTACGGAGCATTTGCCTTCGTAGCGGCCACCTTTCAGGTGGGCGGTTTTGGATTTATGGCTTTTCCTGCGCAGGGAGAAACTGACCTGGAGCTACGAAAGCCGCGCCCCCAAAGACCACTGCGACCGCAAAACCACAAACCAAAAACCGCCGACCTGAAGGTCGCCGCTACGACGGCTGCTCCTAATTCTTGTCGGGCAATTCGAAGACCCACACCGTCGATTCGCGGTCGGGCGGGTTCTGGATTTCGGGGACGAGGACCGGGTAGGTGGCCGTCATCGGGCCGCCCTCGCCTGTGACGACCGCGATGTACTGCTTGCCATCGACGCTGTAGGTGATGGGGCAGGAATCGGGCACGTCGTTGAGGCGGACCTGCCAGAGGACTTTGCCCGTATCGGCATCGTAGGCTTTGAGGACGCGATCGAAGGCGCCGGCGAAAACGACGCCGCCCGCGGTGGCGAGCACGCCCGTCATCTGCGGGGCGCGCTGGCGATCCATCCACAGCACTTTTTTCGTTTCGAGATTCAGCGCTTCGATGCGGCCGAGATTTCCATCGCTATCCGGCCGCAGGCGGATGAACCAGTTGTAGCCGGAGGTGAGATTGCCGCGATGGCCGGGGCCCGCGGGGATCAGGTCCATGCAGGATTCATTGAGCGGGATGTAGAGAATTTTGGTGGCGGAATTATAGGATGTGGGAATCCAGTTGCGTCCGCCGCCGGGATGCGGGCAGATCAGGTGGGCCTTGTCGTCGCCCAGGACGGCGCCGGGCGCGACCGTTTTTTCGCCGGTTTTCGGGTCGATCGAGGCGATCACATTCTGGATGCCGAGATCGTGCGAGAAAATATATTTTCCGGTGGCCGCATCCATCGCTTCGTAGATTCCCATCTTGCCGGAAGTGACGACGAGCTTTTCGTCCGCGCCATTCACGGGCAGATGGATCAACTGCTGCTCGAAGGCCCAATCGAGATCCCACTGGTCGTTGTGAACGTGCTGGAAATACCAGACGAGCTTGCCGGTATCGGGATCGAAGGCCAGCGTGGAATCGGTGAAGAGGCCGTCGTTCGAGAATCCGGGGACGCGATGCAGGACGGGGCCGGTGTCGTAGGTCTGGCCGACGCCGAAATACGCGAGGCCGAGCTGCGGGTCGTAGCTGCCGGGCGTCCAGACGGAGGCGCCGTTGCGCTTGTCGTCGGGCAGGCCGTTCCAACTGTCGCCGGGCTGGCCCTGCTGCGCGATGGTGTGGAAACGCCAGGCTTCCTTGCCGGTGGCCATATCGAGCGCGACGATGAAATTGCCGCCGGGAGATTGTCCGCCGACGCCCTGCATCACTTTGCCTTTGGCGACGAGCGGGCCGCCGGTGAGCTGAAATCCTTTCGTGTAGTCGGCGACGGGCGAATCCCAGATGACGTCGCCGGATTTCACGTCGAGCGCGACGACGTGATCGTCGGAGGTGCCGACGAAGAGGCGGTCGCCAAAGAGCGCGATGGCGCGCTTTTGCGCGAGGCGCGCGTCCTTGGGAAGCTGGCGCGAGTATTCCCACAGCAGATCGCCCGTCACCGCATTGAGGGCTTCAACATGGTCGCCGTACGCATCAACGAACAGCACGCCATCGTGCTCGAGCGGCGTGGCTTCATTTTCGCCGGGCGGAAGCGACCAGGCCCATTTCACGCGGAGACCGGCGACGTTGGATTTATTGATCTGCGCGAGCGGGCTGAAACCCTGATCGTTGTAGCTGCGGCGCCAGATGAGCCATTCGCCGGCGGGCGGATTTTCGAGCTCGTCGGCGGTGACGGGCGTGATTTTCGCGAGCGGGTCGGGCAGCTTGACGACGGGCATCGGCGGAGCGAGCGGCGAGAGCGGCATCATCGGCGCGGAACGCTGCGTGGCGCCGCGAGGGATCGTCATCGTGGCGAGCGCTTGGGCGTCGGTGGGAAATTCCTTTTCGCCGGGCTGCACGCCATTCGATTGCAGGAGAAAGGCGGCGATCTGCGCGTAGGTCTCCGCGCCAAGAGAGCCGGGCGAGGCGGGCGGCATCTTCGTATTCATGTAATTGAAAAGCTCGACGGCGCTGCGGCCGCCCCAATTGTTGGTGAAGGTGAGGCCGCGGAGCGCGCTGGCGAATTCGCTGCCGTTGAGCGTGACGCCGTGGCAGGAGGCGCAGCTTTTGGCGTAGGCGTCCTTGCCGGCGGCCGCCTGCGCGGCGGTGAAAGTAGTGATCGAGCGGCTGTTGAATTCGAACTGGTCCCTCGCAGGCGCCTGCGCGGCGCCGCTGGGCGCAAACGCGACGGCTGCGGCGGCGGCCGCGATCAGCGCGGCGAGCGCGATCCGGCAATTTGCGATGCACGATTTTCGGATACGAGATTTCATGCTGCCCCCCGGATGCCTGCGTGTCGCGCGCGGGGATTCACCCGTGCCCGCGGCCGCGCCGCCGTGCATTCAACCACCAATGAACCGGGAAGGCTAGAGGAAAACGATTGCAAGCGAGTGCCAGCAGCACGAGGACTGCGAAGGGCTACCGTCCGAGTTTGGCGGAATCGGCGCCGCCGCGGTCGTAATAGCCTGTGCGCGTGCGGACCGTATAGTTGTGGCCGCGCACGCTCACATTTATGCGGCGAAATGAGCCGTCATGGCGAGGGCTCGCGGGAAAGTAGCCGAGCAGGTATTGGGCGCGAAGCTCGCGGGCGATCTGGTCGAATGCCTCTGCGATCTGATCATTCGATTTCACGCGAATGGTGCGGCCTCCCGTGTCGCGAGCGAGTTTGCGAATGCTCGCGTCCCCGTGGTAACTGGCGCCCATGAGCGCATAAAATTCCGGATCGCTGACGATAATCGAGTAGACGATGACGTTGGCGTTTTCCGCCGATTCAATCGATTCCTGCAAATGGCTTTTGCTGCCCTCATCTTCTCCATCGGTGACCAGCACCAGCACTTTGCGGCCGAGGCGCGCCTTCATCAATTCGTTGGAGGCGAGATAGACCGCATCGTACAGGTGCGTGCCTCCTTGGGCGGGCGCCGCGCCTTGCTGCAGGATGCTCGCTCCCGTTTCGTTGATTTGCGCCGAATCGACGGCGCGCGCCAAGTCGGCTGTGGCGCCGGTGAAATCCTCGAGTAGCTTCACATCCACATCGAAATTCATCACGAACGCCTGGTCGCCGCTCCGCAACACGGAGTGCAGAAATTCTTTCGCCGCCGTCTGTTCGGTGCCGAGCAACCTGCCCTGGCTGAGGCTGGTGTCGATCGCGAGACCGAGGCTGAGCGCCGTATTCGTCTCGCGCGCAAAATATGTGATTTTCTGCGGGACCGCGTCCTCGGCGAGTATGAAATCGTTCGCGTTCAGATCCCGAATGAGCCGGCCGTGACGCCCCTCAACGATGGCATATGCTTCGACGGCAACCGCCGTGGTTTTCAGCGGCCTGCCTGTGGGAGCGACGGCGGCCGGTTGCTGCGACGCGAGCGGCGATGCGGCGACCAGCAAACAGAACGACGCGGCGAAAGCCACGCGGATTGCGCGCGCTATTGAAGTCAGATGCATATGGGCATGAGAGGCGGCCAGAGTGCGCGCGGGCTGGCTCACCGGGCGCCTTGTTTGCATCCTACGCAGAGCCGAGCGCGAAAGTCGAATGAAACGAAGAAAGAAGGGCCGGACTGCGGGGGGACACGCTCGAGATGCGGTCCGCCCTCGTCCGGCCCTAGGATTCGAGTACTCAGTGGCGGCCGGCTGCTTACTGGCCGCTCACCTGAACCGGGACGGTTTCGATCAGTTCCGGCTTCTGCGCCACAAGGACCTTCAAGTCCTTCGGCAAAGAAAAATAGAAAGTGCCGACCCTGGGCAGACTCAATGCCCGGACCGTGACCTTCCCGTCGTGGCGGATGCAGACCAATTCTGAGGCCTTGGTTTGATTGTTATGGCTGTCAAAGCTCTGCGGGCGGACGATCCCGACGGCGCGCGTTCCCTGGTAGACAACGATAACTCCATCCAGGGTGATGTGGTTGACGGAAAACGTATAATCGCCGGCCCGAAGCCCTACTTTTTGCCACTGCGCGCTGAAAGGCAGCTTGAACTCGCCACCCGCAGCCGACCCGGCCTGCAGGCCCGGCGCGATGATCACGAAAGCAAGCACAGCACCTAACACGACCCCCGAAACCTTCTTCCAGACACTATTCATGGACCTTCTCCCCTTGGTCTTAACGAACGCTTGTGCCATCTTGCAACTTGCACACGAATCCGTGACCGGTACTTCCGTACCGTTCTTCGGCAATTGTTCACAAAGGATTAGACCCGGGGAAAACGTCCTTTCGCGGGCTGACACGCCGATTTTCGCGTCGTTCGCCTTCGATCGAAAGGTGGTACAAATTTAAGGGTGGAGAACGGAGACAAGCCGCGGCTGCTTTTCGACTCGGTGGTGCTGGGTGTGGTCGGCGGGCTGGGAGCGCAGGTTTTCATGTGGATGCTGCGGGTATCGCAGCACATCTTCCTCGTTTGGTTCGCGGGATACCTTTCGCCGGGGCTTCCGGAAGAGGGCGGCGCTCTGCGGGAAACGATCGGACCGCATGGATTGTGGCTGGTGCCGATCGCGACGACCATTGGCGGGCTCATCTCCGGCGCGCTGGTATATGGCCTGGCGCCGGAAACCGAGGGCCACGGCACTGATACCGTCGTAAAAGCATTTCATTGGACGGGTGGGAAGCTGCGCGCGCGCGTGGCGCCGGTGAAGATGATCGCGTCGGCGATCACGATCGGCTCGGGAGGGTCGGCCGGACGCGAGGGTCCTACGGCGCTGATCGCGGCGGGCTTTGGGTCGATCTACGCGTCGCTGCTGAAGCGGTCCGATCAGGAGCGACGGCTGCTGATCCTGATGGGAATGGCGGCAGGGCTTTCCGCGATCTTTCGTTCGCCGATTGGGACCGCCATCTTCGCCTGCGAGGTTCTTTACAGCGGCATGGACTTCGAATCCGAAGCCCTGATCTACTGCATGCTCGCGGCGATTGTGGCGTATGCGGTGAACGGTTGGTTCGTCGGATGGCAGCCGCTATTTCGCGTGCCGACCGACCTCTTGCCCGCGCAACTCGTGGACTACGCCTGGTACGTGGCTCTTGGGATAGCCAGCGGCATCGTTGCTTCCATTTTCCCCGAGATATTTTACCGGCTGCGGGATGCGTTTGCCGCAATGCGTATTCCGCACTGGATCAAGCCGGGAATCGGCGGGCTGGCGGTAGGCTTGATGGCGCTGCGGCTGCCGCAGGTGCTGGGCGGCGGCTACGGCTGGATCCAGGAGGCGATCGACGGACGGCTGGCGCTGCGGCTGCTTCTCGTTCTGATCGTCGCGAAGATGGTGGCGCTGTCTTTCAGCATTTCGTCGGGCGGTTCGGGCGGCGTATTCGCGCCAAGCCTGTTTGTCGGTGCCATGCTGGGCGGGGCTTTCGCGGCTATCTTCCATCATTCGGCGGCAGGGATGGTGCTTGTGGGGATGGCGGCGGTGTTTGCCGGTGCGGCGCGCGTGCCGGTCGCGACGCTGCTGATGGTGGCGGAGATGACGGGAAGCTACCAATTGCTTGTTCCCGCGGGGCTCGCCGTGATGCTGAGCTTCCTGATTCAAATGAAACTGTCGTCCCATTTCAAATACGGCAGTTTGTATGAAGCGCAGGTGGCGGGGCGCGCAGATTCACCGGCGCATCGGGCTGAGAATGTGCGGACGGCGCTGCGCCTGATCGATCAGGGCAAGATCACGCTGCCTCCCCAAGTGGATCATCTTCATCTTGCGGCGCTTCTGCAGTCGGGGCTGGCGCTCGATCTGCCGGATGGCTCGCAATTGACGGTGGGCGCGCTGCGGCCCGAGAGCCCGTGGGTGGGAAAACAGATTCAGTCGCGCCCGATGAGCGGACCGATGGCCGACTCGAAGATTATGGCCGTGCTGCGCGGCAAATCCGTGATGATGCCGCGGCCCAACGTGGTGTTGCAGCCGGGCGACCGGCTCCTGCTGGTCGCGCCGCCGCAGGCGCAGGCCGAGGTCGCGCAGCACCTTGCGCATCCCGCCGCGCAAAACCCGAATGCGACGAGCGTTGCGCCATAGCGCACGCTCGGGCGCATTCATTGCGAACGGCAACCCCACAGGAAGCCGGCGAGACGCCGGCGCTACGAGCCGCCCGCTGCGAGCCTTGGGACTAAGCCACGAGCGTGTGGCTCGCCAAGTCGACCGTCACTACATCCGAAGGCGCCTTCGAATTCAGCCCGGTGGTCGCATCGTGATACTCGATGCGAAGCTGCTGCTCGTTGACGACCACACGCAGGTAGCCGTAATTCGCCGAATAATTGTCGCAGCGGAATTCCCCGATGGTAAACGGCGGCCGCGGCGGCAGGACCATCTTGCCGAAGGGCGGCTGGGAATTGTGCCCGCCCATGCCGGCCACCACGTATGGCGTCTGGCGGTTTCCCTCGATGCGCGTGAATCGCTGGTAATTGTGGGCGTGACCCGAAAGGACGGCGTGCGGATAGACGCCCGCGGCGCTGAAACATTGATCCGTTTGCTGCAGCATCGAGGGACTGCATCCGTGGCGCCCGACGACCTGAGGCGGGTGGTGGACGGCGACGATCACCGCTCCCTGAAAATTGCCGCTCTTGATGAGATTCAGCTGGTTGGTGAGATACGCGATCTGCACGTCGCTCACGCGCGGATATTTTCCGCCCTCGCTTGAAATCACGCCCGGATCTTCCAGTACGTTGCTGTAAAGGCCGATGAGGCGGACGAAGGGCGCATCGAACGCGAAATAAACCCCCGGCTGAATCATCGAGGTGCGGCTCAATCCCCCGGCCTCAGGCAAGCGCTGAAAGCTGCCCGCGCAAAATACCTTCTGAAAGGCCTGCAGGCTGCCGCTTGGATCGCCGGGATAGACTTCGCCATCGTGATTGCCGGCGATCGCGACGATCGGCGCATTGTAATCGCGGAAAGGATCGAAAAACTGGTCGTAGTAATACTCGTCTTCGCCGAAATTGTAGACGACATCTCCCAGGTGGTAGAAAAAGGACGGCACGTCGATGGGATTGGCCTCCTGCATGTCCGCGCACATTTTGTCCGCAACCTCGACGACGGTTTTGGGGCCGCTCGTCGGACCCGTATCGCCGACGGCGTGAAAGACGATTTGCCCGGCGGCGTTGATTTTCGCCACCTTCGCGCCGCCTTGCGATCCGTAGACCTTGGCCAACGACAGCAGGAGATTCTTCGGGTCGCGCGGCGGCGGAATCTTTTGAATGAGCTGGTTCACAGTTTCCTTGTCCACCTGCTTGTAATACATGCTGTCGGTGACAGCCTCGAGATACTGCGTCGGATCCGGAGAGTGCTTCGATTCTCCGAACTTCGGATCGCCCGCGACGACACCCGGCTGGGTGAGCTTTGGCGGAGGAAGAGCCGACGTGGCGGGAGCGGCTTTCGCTTTTGGCTTCGGTGCGGGGCGGCTGGGTTTCGAGGGACGCTTTGACTTGGGTGACATTGCTTTTCGTCCTTTCTTCGTGATCTTCAAGCTCTGGGATTCGAGAAAAATATCCGAGGGTTGGGAACCGGGCGAACGGCGCCGCCAGACCGCGATCGA
>Ga0335074_10002186_pt1 | contig 26646 bp, 24 predicted proteins | sample Lox_Sample_23_FD_206715 | JGI IMG/M metagenome (GOLD analysis project Ga0335074, IMG submission 206715) | Soil microbial communities from Loxahatchee National Wildlife Refuge, Florida, United States - Lox_Sample_2.3 | ecosystem: Environmental > Terrestrial > Soil > Wetlands | place: USA...
GTTTCGCCGTGCCCTGCGAAGAGTACAAGGGCAATCCGGTGCTGGCGAAGGCGCTCGATACCATCTTCATCCTGCACGCCGATCACGAGCAGAACGCCTCCACCTCCACGGTGCGGCTTGCCGGGTCCTCCGGCGCCAATCCCTTCGCCTGCATCGCCGCCGGCATTGCCTGCCTGTGGGGTCCGGCGCATGGCGGCGCCAACGAAGCCGCGCTCAAGATGCTGATGGAGATCGGCACGGTCGACCGCATTCCGGAATATATCGCCCGCGCCAAGGACAAGAACGATCCCTTCCGGCTCATGGGATTCGGCCACCGCGTCTACAAGAACTACGATCCGCGCGCCCGCGCGATGCAGAGACAGACCCATGCCGTGCTCGACGAGCTCGGCATCCATGACGATCCGCTGCTCAAGGTGGCGCTCGAGCTCGAGCGCATTGCGCTTCACGACGATTATTTCATCGAGAAGAAGCTCTATCCCAATATCGATTTCTACTCCGGCATCACGCTGAAGGCGCTGGGCTTCCCGACGAGCATGTTCACGGCGTTGTTCGCGCTGGCCCGTACGGTCGGCTGGATTGCGCAGTGGAAGGAAATGATTGTCGACCCCGCCCAGAAAATCGGCCGTCCCCGCCAGCTCTACACGGGCGCCAAGCGCCGCGACTACGTCCCGATCGGCAGGCGGTAATCACTACAACCGCGCAAAAAAACCGCCGGGTTCGCAGCCGCGGACCCGGCGGTTTTGTCTGCTTCACGTTCAGTAGGAGCAGAAGCCGTAATCGTAATCGTAGTCGCTGCAATAAGGGCCGTAGTAGTCATTGTAGTCCGGGTATTCGTCATAGAAGCCGATCCCAAATCCCGGGACGCCTATGCCGACCCAGCCACGATCGTCGGGATGGTCGCGATACCAGTCGGGATAATCCCGGTACCAGTCCGCACGATAACGGTTGTCCCAGTCGCCGCGATAGTAGGGCGCGTGGTAATAACCGTCCTCATCGTAGTAGCCATAGGACTGGGCCTGTCCGGCTGTGGGCGCGAGCGCTACCGTTGCCGAACCTGCAAGCCCGGCCGCGAGCACCGCGGCAAGTACCGCATTCCCCGAGCCGCGTGATAGCTTCAGCATGTTCGATCTCCTGTCATTTGTTCGCTTCAGCCTCGCCCATCATGCCGAATCAAACGAATACAGATTGCGAGCGTTGCCGCATGGTTTGCGGCAATTCAGAGGCAACTCAGCCGGACGTTGTGAACAAAGAAAAGGACCCGGCAAGAATTGATATTTCAGGCGGCCGGTTGCAACTTTGTTTCATGGACAAATTCGAGCAACGCGCGGGCGGCGCGCAGGCTCGGCGGCTCGCCGCCCAGACCGAGCTTGTCCATCGCTTCGGCGAGATCCTGTTGTTGACGCGCGCGCGCGGCTTCGTCGCGCAGGAGCGGAACCGCGGCGGTGGCGAGCGCTGCGCCGCTACAGTTGCGCTGGATCAGTTCGGGAATGGCCGCGCGGTCGAGAAGAATATTCGCAAGCGTGATGTAATCGACGCGCACGAAAGGGCGCACCAGCGCATAGGTGAGCGCGCCCAGGCGGTAGGCTACGACCATCGGCGTGCCGGCCAGCGCGAGTTCGGTGGTGACGGTGCCGGAGGCCGCGATCGCCGCCTGCGCGGCGTCGAACGCTGCATATTTGTCCGCATCGCTCCCAAGGACGTGCAACGGCGCGGGCCAGTTGCCCGTATGCTGGCGCACGTAATGCGCGACATGCTGCACGGTGGGCAACAGGCAGACCAGATCGGAAATTTCATCGCGAAGGCGCGCCACTGCCTCACGGAACGGCGGCAGCAACAGCCGCACCTCGTTCATGCGGCTGCCGGGCAGAACCGCGAGCACGGTCGCCTCAGCCGCGAGGCCGAGACGCGCGCGCAGGGAAGCGCCGCCCGTCATCTGCGCGGCGCGTTCGATGACGGGATTGCCGACGAAGACCGCACGCAACCCATGCGCTTCAAAGAACGGTGCTTCAAAAGGCAGAAGCGCAAGAACGAGATCGAAATAGCGCGCCATCTTGCGCGCGCGGTAGGGGCGCGACGCCCAGACCTGCGGCGCCGCGTAGTTTACGGTGCGGATCTGCGGCGCGATACGCTTCAGGCGCTGAGCAATACGATGGGTGAAATCCGGGCTGTCGATGCAGACAACGGCATCCGGCTTTTCACGCGCCGCATAGTCCGATGCTTCACGCACGCGGCGCAATATCGCTGGAATTCGCGGCACGACCTCGCGCAAACCCATGACGGCCGTATCGTCGAGCGGAAACAAGGTTTGCAGCCCTTGCTCCGCCATGGCCGATCCGCCGACGCCGACGATGCGCACGGATTCACCTGCGAGAGTCTTCAGTCCCGCCATCAGTTCCGCGCCAAGCCTGTCACCCGACGGCTCGCCGCAAACCAGCATGATCGTCATGGGGCGCTCCGTCATGCCCCGCCATCGACCAAAAAGAATGAGTTCACACAGAGGCGCAGAGGCGCAGAGAAAGCAATTTTATCACTAAGAGCACAAAGCACACAAAGAATATGGCGCGCTTCGCGTGCAACTACTTCTTCGTGCTCTTTGTGGTAACTCATTTCCTCTGCGTCTCTGTGCCTCTGCGTGAGAAAACTTCTTGTTACGCATGCGTGGAGGAAGGGAAGCCGACCAGAAAGATACCGGCGGCATCGGCGGCGGCCACGACCGCGCGGCGATCGACGATGATCGTGCGGCCGGCTTCGACGGCAATGCCCGCGAGGTGGGCCTGGCGCGCATTCTCGATGGTCTTGACGCCGATCACCGGCAGATCCGTCTTGCCGTCCTGGGTCGGCTTCAGCGCCTTCACCAGCACGCCGCGCGCGCGCACCTCGGTGCCGCGAATGTTTCTCGGCAATCTCGTCACGCGCAGGATCATCGCATCCGTACCTTCCGCGGCTTCGACGGCGAGGACGAGATTTGCACAAACAGCGACGGACTGGCCGACGTCGAGGGCGCCCAGCGCGCGGACGACTTTCACGCCATGGGCGATGTCGCGTTCATGTTCACCATCCGGCTTCAGGCGCCCAAGCACACCTTCCGGCGCAAGCAACCCGGGTGCGGCTTCAGCCACGCCTACCGCGCGAAATCCTTCATTGGAAAGTATATCCATCAAGGCACGCAACAGCGCATCGTCGCCCGCGCGCGCCGCAGCGATCACGCGCGGCAGAAGCAGAAGTCCCTTGGTATCCGTTTTAAGTTCATTGAGTTTCGGTCGCGCGACGCGGCCCGTGAACAGTACTTCCGTGCAGTTATTTGTGCGAAGCAACCGAAACAGCTGTCCCGCTTCGCCGAGCGAAATCCAGTCATGGGGAAACTCGGCGATTTCCGGATCTGCTGCGCCGCGCAGACCGATGACAAATATGTTCCGGCCGGCCTCCCGAGCACTCTGCGCCACCGCGCGCGGCAACTCGCCGCCGCCTGCAATAATTCCGAGGCCGCTCATTCGTCGGTGTCCGGCTCGCCGCCACGCCTGCGCGCGGGACAGATCGGCCGTTTCGCATCCGCAAGAATGAAAGAAACAACTTCCTGCACCTCCGGGATGTCGGGCCATTGCGCGCCCGCCCGCCTGGCATTTTCATGAATCGTGCCCTCGCCGCTCTGGAAGATAAGCCGATATGCGGCACGCAGCGCATGAATGTTCGGCCGGGGCGTTTGGCGCCGGCGCAAGCCCACCAGATTCAGTCCGTAGAGACGCGCATGCGTGCCGATCACGCTGCCGTAAGGAATGACATCGGCGACGATACCCGTGACGCCGCTGACGAAGGCGTAGCGGCCAATCCGCCCGAATTGCTGGATCGCGGAAAGCCCACCCATGATCACGCCGTCGCCGACCACCACATGACCGGCAAGCTGCACGCCGTTCGAAAGCGTAACGTTATTACCAACTATGCAGTCATGCGCGACGTGGCATCCGGCCATGTAATAACCATGGTCGCCCACTCTGGTAATGCCATGGCCGGCCGCGCTTCCGGTACTCATCGTCACCGCTTCGCGAATGATATTGTGCGCGCCAATGCTGAGCCGCATATCGGGAGGGTTCTGACGATGCATCTGCGCTTCGCCGCCAAGCACCGCATGTGCATGGACGATCGTCTGCGCGCCGATTTCCGTATGTCCGCGGATCACTACATGGGAAAGCAGCCGCACGCCCTCGTGCAAAACCGCGTGCGGACCAATGAAACAATAGGGACCGACCTCGACCCCGGCTCCGAGACTGGCACCTTCCTCGACGATGGCTGTGGAATGGACCGTCATTCCGACTCGGCGGAGTCGCGGATCATGGCGCCGAATTCCGCTTCCGCGCACAATTCGCCGTCTACCCAGGCTTCGCCCGCAAATTTCCACACCGGCCCGCGCTGGCGCAGTGCCTTGACCGGAATACGCAGAAGATCGCCAGGCTTAACCGGCCGGCGAAAGCGTGCCTTGTCGATTGTCATGAAATAGACGACGCGTTTCTCGCTTGACAGTTTCAAGGTGTATGTGACGAGTGCGCCGGCCGTCTGCGCCATCGCCTCGACGATCAGCACACCAGGCATCACCGCAAAGCCCGGAAAGTGTCCCTGAAAATAGGGTTCATTGTAGGATACCGCCTTATGACCAACGGCACTCTCGCCGGGGCGAATGTCGGTCAGTTTTTCGACAAACAGAAAAGGCGCGCGATGCGGCAAGAGCCGTTTGATCTGCTCGACATCGAGCGTCACATTCAAGGCGTCCGTCATACTATCCATCGCGATCCCGCCTGCGACGCTTTGCGAGCAGGGCCACTGCCGCAACTTCGCGCCGCCAATCTTTCATCGGCCGCAACGGTGCACCGCCATAATCGGCATGTCCGGGATAATCGCCCGGAACGGCCGCCGACCGTGCCGCGAGCCTTGCGTGATCGCCGATGCGCGTGTGATCGGAAAGCCCCACCTGGCCTCCCAGCACCACGAAATCGCCGAGATCGCAGCTGCCGGAAATGCCGACCTGCGCCACCACGACGCAATGGCGACCGATTCGATTGTTGTGCCCAATCTGTACCAGATTATCAATCTTGGTGCCTTCGCCGATCACTGTGTCGCCCAACGCTCCGCGGTCGATAGTGGTGCAGGCGCCGATCTCGACACGATCCTGGATAATTACGCGGCCCAGCTGCGGAATTTTCTCATGACCGCCTGGAGAGCTCGCAAAGCCGAAACCGGGCTGCCCGATCTGGGCGCCGGGAAGCACGATCACACCGTCTCCCAGGTGCGCGAAGCCAATTCCAGCGTGACCTCCGATCTCGCAGTCCCGGCCGATTGTCACGCCGCGGCCGATCGCGGCATGGGGGCCGATCGCGGTTCCCGCGCCGATTTCCGCCCCGGGTCCGATCAGCACGCCGGGCGCAAGACGTACATTTTCCTCGAGCTTCGCGTCGGGATGGATTGCCCGTTCCTGGGTCCACCGCTCGAGGCCGTGCTCGGGATAGAACAAACGCGCGGCCGCCGCGAAGGCATGCAGCACCGAGTTGCAACGAATTAGCTGTGTACGTCGCGCCCGCCCGGAGATCGTTGCGTCGGATTCGATGAAGCAATAGCCGGCCTGCGATTCCGCAATTGCGGCGGTCGCGTTCTTTGCCGTGCAGAACGTCAGATGTTGCGATCCGGCACCGGAAAGCGAAGCAAGATCGACAATTCCACTTTCCGGATCCATGCGATCGGGAACGGCGACCGAGGCCCGCGAACAAACAATCGCGAGCGAAAAAGGCCCGCGATTGTCGTAGAAACGGGGATCGGCCATGACCTCACTATAAAAATGCGGGAACCGCCTCCCGCCCCGACGGGAAAATTCAGCGCATCTGATCCTCGAGCGACGGCGCTGCGAGAGACACCTTCACACTCGGAAGTTTCTGGTCGAGACGCTGGATGGTGAGCTTGGTCACGTCGATATCGACGGTGGCGAGCACAACCTCCTGCCGGTCCAGCAGCAGATTTGCGCCGCGCTCGGCGAGAATGCCCTGGAGTATTGGTCCGAGTGCCGCTTCAACCTGGCGGCGCGCGTTCATCACGCCACCCTGGATCATCGATTGCCGGTCCTGCACCTTCTTCTGGAAGGCAGCGACTTTCGCTTCAAACGCCTTTTGCTTCTGCGCGCGTACATCGGGGGCAAGAATCGCTCCCTGCTGGGCAAGCGTCTGCTCTTCCTTCTGGAGGGAATCTTTTTCCGCCTTGAACTGCGATTCCGCCGAAGTGGTCAGTGCGTTGACTTGCCGCACGATATCCTGCCCGACCTTGGAAAGGCGCAATATGAGCTGCCGGTCCACGACGAGAATCTTGACCGCCGGAGCGGGCGTCCCAGGAGCTCCGGCCATCGGGTGCGGCTTGTTCAGGGCGGGGGCCTGCGCCTGCGCGGCTGTGAGAGCCATCGCGAGCACGGCTGCGGCTGACGCTGCGCGGATAGCCAGTTTCGAATTTTTCATGTTCAGAGTCCTGTTCCTGCGCTGAAATAAATGACCTGCGACTTGTCGTAAGATTGCTTCACATAGGGCGCGGCAAAAGAAATCTGAATCGGCCCAAAGGGCGATTTCCAGTTTATGCCCAGCCCGGCGGTGGCACGGAATGCCATATTGTCCTTGATGCACACAAGCCCCGGCGGAAAGGGATTGCAATTGTCGGCCGGAACGCCCGAATCGAGGTGTCCGACGGTGCCAAAATCGCTGAAAATCGAGAAAGCTACCCCATAATCCGCCGGCAGGAACTCGGGAAGGCGCAGATCGGCCGTGCCAATGGCATAGGCGTCGTTGCCAATCGAGTTCTCGCCCGAGGCGCTGATTTCGCGGGCGCCGACGCCGGCCAGCGCGAAACCGGGGAAGGAATCTCCGCCCTTGTAGAACCGGTCGGTGAGATAGAGCGGTCTGCCGTTATAGGGTTGAATGTAGCCCCCATTGAACGACAAGGTGCCTACGAACTCGTCCCAAAAAAGCGGATGATGGATCGCGCCCGAGGCGAGCGTGCGGATATATTTTGCCGTGCCGCCAAAGCCCGCAAAATCCTGGCTCCACTCGAGAGTATAGCCGTGCTTCGGTTTGAGCGGGTCGTCGAGGGTATTATACGAATAGCTGTATCCGATGGAGGATGTCGTCTCGCTTCCGGCCGCCTGCTCAATAACCGATGGCGCATTCGAGAACGGCGATACGTCGGACTCGCTGATCGTATACCGGAGGCCGACCGCGCCGAATTCGGATACGGGAAAACCAAGGCGGAAACCTACGCCTACCGTATTGCTCTGATAGTCGACCTGAATGTAGTCGGTCAAAACGTCGTAAATATCGAAGCCTGCGGAGAGCGGCCGGTCCATGAACCAGGGCTCGGTGAAGCTCAGCTGCGCTTCCTTGCTGATGCTGGATGCTTCGATGCTCGCGCGCAGATATTCGCCGCGACCGAACAGATTGCGCTCCGTGTAGCTGAACTGCCCGACGAACGAGCTAAGCGATGAATATCCCGCGCCGACCTGAAGTTCGCCCGTTGACTGTTCGGTTACGTTAACCTGCAGGTCCGTGCGATCAGGCTCGGAACCGGGAAGCGGCTTGATATCCACGTCCTTGAAATAACCGAGCGCCTTTATGCGCACGCGCGAGCGATCGACCAGCACGCGATTGAACGCGTCGCCTTCCACCAGCCGGAATTCGCGCCGGATCACCTTGTCGAGCGTGCGCGTATTGCCGACGATATTGATCTTTTCGATATAAACACGCGGACCCTCGTCGATGTCGAACACCACATCGATGGTGCGCTTGTCGTGATTGCGCTGGATGCGCGGATGCACCTGGGCAAAGGCGTAACCCTTGGCCCCGGCGGCATTGGTGAGCGCGTCGATCGATTTGTCGACCAGCTCGGCATTGTAGGTCGTCCCGTCGACAATGGGAACCTGGGGACGCAAACTCGCCGGTGTGAGTTCCTTGATCTTCGAATTGATGACGACCTTGCCGAAATTGTAGATGTCGCCCTCTTCGACCGTGAAAGTAATATAGAAATTCAATCGATCGGGCGTCAGCTCGGCCACGGAAGATACAACCCGAAAATCCGCATAGCCGCGCTTCAGATAGAAACGCCGCAGCTGTTCGCGGTCGAAGGTCAGCCGGTCCGGATCGTAATTGTCGTTGGAAGAAAGAATGCGCCACCATGCGCTTTCTTCCGTGGCAATCTGGTCTCTCAGCGTGCTGTCGGAGAAATGTTTGTTACCGATGAACGAAATGCGCGCCACGCCCGTTGTCGGCCCTTCGCTGATCGAGAAAATGAGATCGACGCGGTTCTGCGGCCGCTGGATGATCTGGGGGTCGACGGTGGCGGCGAATTTACCGTTGCGCCGATAGAGTTCGATGATGCGCTGGACGTCTGCCTGCACCTTTGCGCGCGTGAACACGGTGCGCGGCTTTTCCTGAACTTCCTTGTTCAAGTCCTTTTCGGAAACCTTGTCATTTCCTTCGAATACGACCTGGTTGATGATCGGGTTCTCGACAACATTGATCGTCAGCGTCGAACTGGGGGCGTCCCAGTTGATTTTCACGTCCGCGAACAGGCCCGTCGCAAACAGGGTCTTGAGCGAACGGTCCACGGCCTGTTCGTCGTAGGGTTCGCCTTCGTGGATCGAAATGTAGGAGAGAACGGTGGCAGGCTCGATGCGCTGCGCGCCCTGCACGACGATATGTTGGATGGTAGGTCCGGGTGTAGTCGCCGCAGGCGCCGGTGCGGGCGGCGACGCAGGGTTTGCCTCCTGGCCGAGCGCGGGAATCCAGGGCAAAACGGAGCTGACACAGGCCGCGGCCAGAAGCGCGCGCTTGTACCTCGCGAAGGGAAAGGCGATCAGGCTCATCCGCTCGTCTCGACACAGACATGCGCAGACAGGCGAAGCCCGAAAGCGCGATATGACACCGAATTTCAGAACAGGTTCAGACGGACAAGGTCATTCCAGGCAGCCAGCAGCATCAAACCCACCATGACCGCCAATCCCAGCCGAAATCCGACATCCTGAGCCCTCGCCCCTAGCGGCCGGCCCAATACCGCCTCGAATCCATAATACAGGAGATGGCCGCCGTCGAGGATCGGAATGGGAAAAAGATTGACCAGCCCGATACTTATGGAGATGAGCGCGGCCAGCCGGAACAGCGACAGCCAGCTCACTGCGGCGACGTCACCCGAAAGTTTCGCAATTCCGATTACGCCGCTGATCTGATTGGTTTTTCCCCCGCCCGTAAAGATTCGTCCCAGTTGCTCGAAGGTCGTCGCAACGACGGACCAGGTCTCGTTGCACGCCTCGCCAAGCGCCGGGAAAAAACCGTAGGCCACATGTTTCCATTGGCTGGGCGGAGGCCCGTCAATGCCGAGGAAGCCCACTTTTTGCGGCCCGCCAATCAGGTCGCGCTGGGTCAGCTTCGGAGCCACATGCAGAATCAGCGTGCGCGCGCCGCGCTTCACTTCGACCGTCAGCATCTGGCCGGCGCGATCCCAGACAAAGGTCTGAATGTCGTTGAAAGTCTCGATAGGCGAGCCGTTCACCTTCAGGATGGTATCGCCAGCCCGGAAACCGGCCGCGGCCGCAGCACCGCCTGGAATTACGCCTTCGATTCTGGGCTCTGCGACATAGGTGCCGAGCGCAATCAGGAACGCGGTAAGAATGACAATGGCGAGCACGAAGTTGGCTGCTGGACCGGCGGCGACGACGAGCGCACGCTGATAAAGCGGCTTCAGAGGAAAAGCGACCTGACGGTCTCCCGCCGACAACCGATCGAGTTGCTCGCGATCGGGCATGCTGGCCGCATTGTCGTCGCCCAGGAACTTGACATAGCCGCCAAGCGGAATCCAGGCGATCTTCCATCGCGTGCCGAATCGGTCGTGCCAGCCGACGATCGCGGGGCCAAATCCGATCGAGAAGGTCTCGACGCGCACCCCGCAGGCCCGCGCGACGAGGAAATGACCAAGTTCGTGGAAGAAGACGATCGGCGTGATCATCAACAGGAACGGCACGATGTAATGCACAGTCCCGCCGATCAAATCCTGCAACGGTACAAACATTTCATGTCCTTCTTCCCCCGCCTGTCTGCAATTGTTTCAGGCTGCACGGCGCCGGCAGAAGCCGCTCGCCGTCCGGCGCGCTTCGGCATCCAGTGCCAGCACACCGGCCAGATCCACGACGTTGTTTGTTTCGCCGTCGTGCAAGATGCCGAGCGTATCCTCGATCACCGAAGCAATATCGAGAAATCCGATCCTGCTTTCAAGAAAGGCCGCTACGGCGATTTCATTGGCCGCATTCAGGATCGTCGGTTTCAGCCCGCCTGCCGCGAGGCAGGCTTGCGCAAGCGCAAGACAGGGAAACCGTTCGAGATCCGGCGCTTCGAAAGTCAGCTGTCGCGCCCGCGCCAGATCGAGGCGCAAGGACGGCGACGCGATCCGGACGGGCCAGGCAAGCGCGTGCGCGATGGGTGTCCGCATGTCCGGTGCGGAGAGGTGAGCAAGCGTCGATCCGTCGGAATAGGAAACAAGGCAATGCACCAGCGATTGTGGATGGACGATTACGCCAAGCTTTTCCGGCGCGAGCGCGAACAGCACATGCGCTTCGATCAGCTCGAGGCCTTTGTTCATCAGCGTGGCGCTATCCACGGAAATTTTTGCTCCCATGGACCAGTTGGGATGAGCCACGGCCTGTTCCGGCGTGGCCGCCGCCATGCGCTCGCGCGACCACTCGCGGAACGGTCCGCCGGAAGCGGTCAGCGTCACCCGTTCGAACGCATGAGATTGGGCGAAATCGAGCAACTGGAACGCCGCATTGTGCTCGGAGTCCACGGGCACGACCGTGGCGCGGGTCGCCGTCAGCGCGTTGCGGAAAAGATCACCCGCGGCCACGACGCATTCCTTGTTGGCGAGGGCGATCGTGGCGCCTCGTCCGGCCGCGGCGAGCGTCGGCTCCAGTGCGGCCGCGCCGACGATTGCGACCATGACGACATCGCTGTCCGCGCTGGCCGCGCGCATCAGACCCTCACGCCCCGCTGCCGTTTCAATGCCTTCGCCCGCGAGCGCGTCTTTTAGCGATCCATAGCGGCTCTCGTCCGCCACCACCGCGAGGCGCGGCCTGAAGCGCCTCGCCTGCTCCGCCAGGACCTCGACGTTTGATTGCGCGGTCAGTGCTTCGATCGGAAAGGACTGCGCGCCATAACGGGTCCGCGCGTGCGCGACGACATCGAGTGTACTCAACCCAATCGAACCTGTGCTGCCGAGAACGGAGACCCGGCGTCGGAGTGCGCCTGCAGGGAGAAAATCGTCCGAAGACGTTGTCACGGATGACCTCCACAAAGCGGGTCCAGACCGAATACGAACACAAGGGCCGCGGCAAGAGGCGCCGCAAAGAGGGTGGAATCAAGGCGATCCAGAACGCCGCCATGACCGGGGATCAGACCACCGCTGTCTTTGCAGCCCATCCGGCGCTTGACCCACGATTCGAAGAGGTCGCCTCCATGGCCGGAAACCGCCAGTGCCAATACGAGCAATACGGCCTCCCAGACTCGCGCACCCCGCAACGCCAGAAACAAGGTGACGACCGAAACCGACAGGATCGTTCCAACCATGAACCCCGCCCATGTTTTGTTGGGCGAAAGCTGCGGGATCAGCTTGGGACCACCGATGAACCGGCCACCTGCCAATGCGCCCGTGTCCGTGACCCAAACCGTGAAAAAGACGATAAGAACCACCGCTATACCGTGCGCCGCCAAAACCCGCAGCGCCACCAGCGAGAGCGCGGGCAGGCCGATATAGACAACTCCCGCCGCGTTCCAGAGCGCAGAGGCCCCGCCGGTTCTGGCGAAGACCGCTGCCGCCGCCGAGCCGATCGCCAAAAAGCAGACAGACCACATCGGCGCGAACCCGGTGAACAGCCAAGCCAGCGCGGCACCGGTTGAGACGCAAGTAGCAATGGTTGGCAGCGCGTAGCGCGCGCCGCCCACGAGGCGATGCCACTCGCGAGCACAGGCGAAGGCCAGGATTGCAACGAGCGAGGCGAAGACCACGCCACCGGCGTACGCTGCGGCGAGTGCGGAGCCGGCAAGCACCAACCCAAAGAATGCACGCATGGGCCATTCAAATCGGCCGACCGTATCCGCGCCCGCGGTCAAATTTCAGGCCACCGCTTCTGGTGTGACGGAACCAAAGCGCCGCTCACGCTGTGCGTAAAGCTCGAGCTGTTCGAGAAACTGGGCGCGCTTGAAATCGGGCCACAGCGTGTCGACGAAGGCGAGTTCGGCATAGGCGGATTGCCACAGAAGGAAATTGCTGAGCCGGCGCTCGCCACTCGTTCGGATAAGAAGGTCGGGATCCGGCAAGCCCTTCGTGAGCAGCCGCGCCGCAAACATCGCAGGCGTTATCGCGTCGGGATCGAGCTGCCCAAGCGCTGCCGCGTTCGCCATTTCACGCGCAGCAGCGGCAATTTCCTCCTGCCCGCCATAGTCGAAGGCGAAAGTGAGATTGAGGCCGGTCTTGCCGGCAGTGCGGCGCTCGCCATCCTCGATCATGCCGAGGATATCCTTGTCCGCCCGGCGGCGGTTGCCGATGATCCGCATACGGACGTTTCGTTCGACGAGTTCGTCCACATCCTCGCGAAAATAGGCGCGGAACAACCCCATCAGATGGGAGACTTCGGTCGGCGGCCGGCGCCAGTTTTCCGACGAGAAAGCGTACAGCGTCAAATACGAAAGGCCAATATCGGTCGCCGCCCGCACCACGTCGCGGACCGCGGAAACCCCCGCTACATGCCCAGCCGCGCGCGGAAGATGGCGGCGCTGCGCCCAGCGGCCGTTTCCGTCCATGATAATGGCAACATGGCGGGGCAGGCTTGCCGGCAACGGCCGAATAGAGATTCCCCCAGCGGATTCGGATCGCATCAGACCTGCATGATCTCCTGCTCTTTCGTCTGAAGGGCGTGATCGATGTCACGGATATGGGCATCGGTCACTTTCTGCAGCTCTTCGCTTTTTTTGCGGTGCTCGTCCTCTCCGATCTTGTGATCCTTCTCGAGTTTCTTGAGGACTTCCATTCCGTCCCGCCGCACATTGCGCACAGCGATGCGCGCCTGCTCGGCATATTTGTGCGCGAGCTTGGCGAGCTCCCGACGCCGCTCCTCGTTCAGCTCCGGAATTGGAATGCGCAGCAGCTGACCATCGACCTGGGGATTCAGACCAAGACCGGCATCGCGAACGGCCTTGTCGACAGCTTTCACCATCGACTTGTCCCAGACCTGGACCGTGAGCAGGCGCGGCTCCGGCGCGCTCACCGTTCCAAGCTGCGAAATGGGCATCGAGCTGCCATAGGCGTCGACATGCACGGGATCCAGCAGCGCCGTATTGGCACGGCCGGTTCGCAAACCTGCGAATTCGGATTTCAGCGCCGTAATCGAGCCGTTCATGCGCCGGTTGAAGTCTTCCTTGTCGAATGTGTTCGTCATGTGCCGGTCCTCCGTTCCGTCCGGAGATTCGCGTCAATCGCTAATGATGGTGCAGCGCCCCCCGCCCTGCAACACTGCTGCGAGCGCTCCCCGGTCATGGATCGAGAATACGATAATGGGAATCTTGTTCTCGCGCGAAAGGCTGATCGCGGAAGCATCCATCACCTGTAAGTCGCGGGCCAGCACGTCGTGATAGGTCAGCGTTTCGAATCGTTCCGCCAGAGGGTCGCGCTTCGGATCGGCGCTGTAAACGCCATCGACCTGGGTACCCTTGAGCATGGCATCGCAATTCATTTCCGCCGCACGGAGCGCCGCGGCCGTATCCGTTGTGAAGAACGGGTTGCCGGTTCCGGCGGCAAAAATTACCACGCGTCCCTTTTCCATGTGACGGATGGCGCGTCTGCGAATGTAGGGCTCGCACACCGATTCCATTGGGATCGCAGACTGCACGCGTGTCGGCACGCCGATCCGCTCAAGCGCGGCCTGCACGGCAAGCGCGTTCATCACGGTCGCCAGCATACCCATGTAATCGGCAGTTGCGCGTTCGATGCCTTTCGCCGCCCCCGCCAGGCCACGAAAGATATTTCCGCCGCCGATGACAAGACAGACCTGCACACCATTGGTGCAGGCTTCGCCGATGTCGGCCGCGATGCGGTCTACGGTGGTGATGTCGATTCCGTAGCTTTGGGCGCCCATCAACGCTTCGCCCGAGACCTTGAGCAGGACCCGGCCGTATTTTGGCGTTTCGCCCATTGCCAATCCCCCCGCCGGCTCAGTGGCCGGCCATTGCCTTCACTTCGTCCGCGAAATCGCCGCCTTGCGGACGATCTACACCCTCGCCCACCGCGAAACGGACAAATCCCGTCACCTCGATCGCCGCACCCATTTCTTTGGCGGTGCGCTCGACCACTTTGCCTACGGGCGTCTCGCCGTCAATTACGAACACCTGGGAAAGCAGCACTGACTCTTCGTAGAATTTGCGCATGCGGCCTTCGATCATCTTGTCGATGACGTTCTCGGGCTTCCCGGACTGGCGTGCAAGTTCGCGCTGCACCTCGCGCTCGCGCGCGACGACATCGGCCGGCAACTGGTCCACGTTCAACGCCAGCGGCGACGCTGCAGCAACATGCATGGCAATCTGTTTGCCGAGCGCTCTGAGTTTTTCTGCGTCGCCCGTCGATTGCAGCGCAACTATCACGCCGATCTTTCCGAGCTCGGGTTCCACGGCATTATGTACATAGGACGCGACGACGCCCGGCGTAACCGAAAGCACCGCGGCGCGGCGCACGCTCAGATTCTCGCCGATCTTGGCGATGAGTTCCGTAAGCGCCTCCTGTACGGTCGGACCATGCGACATCTTGGAGGCGAGCAACCGGTCGACATCTTCCGCGGTCTCCAACGCAAGTGCTGCAACTTCCTTCGCGAAGGATTTGAACGACTCGTTGCGCGCCACGAAGTCCGTCTCGGAATTCACTTCAACGAGGGCACCCGTGTGACCCGCGACCGCTACCGCGATCAGCCCTTCCGCGGCGACGCGGCCGGCCTTTTTCGCGGCTTTGGAAATGCCTTTCTTGCGCAGCCAGTCCACCGCCGCTTCCAGGTCGCCGCGCGTCTCGGCAAGCGCACTCTTGCAATCCATCATGCCCGCGCCGGTCTTCTCGCGCAGTTCCTTCACCATTCCCGCCGTGATCTCAGCCATGACTGTTTGTTCCTTCTCACAGGACTGTCATGGCCCGCAAATGCGGGCCACCCAGGTAACGCCTGCATAATTTACCCGGTCGAACCAAATCCTCGCTCCCAACAAGCACTGATTCTGTTTCAACTGGGTGACCCACATTTGCGGGTCATGACACTGAAGTTATGCGACAGCCCGGCTAGACTACACCGCCGCGTGGGCAACTTCGGCGGGCTCCGCCTCGAGCACGCGCGGTTCGTCCTGCGACTCTTCTGCTTCGCCCACATCGATACCCGACGCCACCTGGCTCTCCGACAGGCCGTCGATGATGGCCCGCGCCGCCAGATCGCAATAAAGCGAGAGCGCGCGTGCCGCGTCGTCATTGCCGGGAATGGGATAGGCGATACCGTCGGGATCGGAATTGGAATCGAGGATCGCCACGACTGGGATACCGAGCTTTTGCGCCTCGGCGACGGCGATCTGTTCCTTGTTGGTGTCGATCACGAGCAGCATGTTGGGCAGGCCGCCCATTTCCTTGATGCCGCCGAGCGACCGCTCAAGCTTGTCACGTTCGCGCAGGAGGCCCAGGAGTTCTTTCTTCGTGAGGCCAGAGCTCGACGCCGAATTCAGCGTCTCCTCGATCCCGCGCAGCCGCTTGATCGAGTTCGAAATCGTCTGCCAGTTGGTAAGCGTGCCGCCGAGCCAGCGATGGTTCACATAATACTGCGCGCAGCGCTTGGCCGCCGCCGCCACCGGCTCGCTGGCTTGTCGCTTCGTCCCGACAAAGAGAATGCGGCCGCCGCCGGCCGCCACATCGCGCAGCGCGACAAGCGCCTGATGCAGCAGAGGGACGGTCTGGGTGAGGTCGATAATGTGGATCGAATTGCGCGAGCCATAGATGAAGGGCGCCATTTTCGGGTTCCAGCGCTGCGTGCGATGGCCGAAATGGGCGCCGGCTTCCAAGAGCTGGCGCATGCTGAAGTCTGGCAAAGCCATGGGTTTTACGCTCCTTTTCCGGTTTGACCTGACGCGAGGGGACCACCCCGAGGGGCAACCGGACGGGTCCGAGGCAACACACCTCTCGCCCACCCTGCGCGTGCGGAATGGCAGGGGTTATAAGAACAGCGGTTGACGGGCGCAAGCGCTTGCGCGCGGATAGCCCTATGCTTCACACCCGCCAGAAATCCCCGATCCGCCCCGCGATACGCACACTCGAACCCAACGGAATCGCGCTTGTCTCCGGTACGGCACTGCACGACCCCGATGTGATCGCGCTGTGGTTCGGCGAAAGCGATCTCGTGACTCCCGCCTTTATCCGCGAGGGGGCCAAGCGGGCGCTCGATGAGGGCAAGACCTTCTACACCAACGCGCGCGGCATCACGCCACTGCGCGAAGCCATCCGGGAGTTTCACCAGCGTGTCGCCGACGCCGATGTAGCCCTCGACCGCATCACAGTGCCCGGCGCAGCAATGCTCGCAGTGATCTGCGCGCTCCAATGCGTGATCGAAACCGGCGACAACATCGTCGCGGTTTCGCCGGTATGGCCGAACATATTTCAAGCTGCGGAAATTTGCGGCGCGGAAGTGAAATTCGCGCGGCTCCTGGATGACTGGAATGCGTCTCCACCCCGCTGGCGTTTTGACTTCGAGAGCGTCGCTGCCGCCTGCGATGCACGCACGAAAGCAATCTTCATCGCGTCGCCCGGCAATCCGACGGGCTGGGTCATGTCGCGCGCCGAGCAGGAAACGCTTCTCGCTTTCGCGCGCGAACGCGGCATCGCGATCATCAGCGACGAAGTCTACGGAACAATTTTGTACGATGGCCGCAGCCACGCGCCGTCGTTTCTTCAAATCGCCGAACCTGACGACGCGGTATTTGTCATCAACAGCTTTTCGAAGCCCTGGGCGATGACCGGCTGGCGCATCGGCTGGCTCGTCCATCCCGCATCGCTCGGCCGGCAGATGTGGATGATGTCGGCGGCCGACAACACCGGCGCTACGACCTTTGCGCAATATGGCGCGCTCGCTGCCCTGTCGCCGGAGGGCGACGCGTTCCGCGCCGAGATGCTCGCGCGCTGCCGCGCCGGAAAAGCTGTCGTGCAGGACTGGCTTGCCACGCAGAACCGCATCCGCTGGATCGAACCCGAAGGCGCGTTCTACGGCTTCCTGCATGTCGAGGGATTGCAGAACAGCCTCGATTTCGCCATCCGCCTCGTCCGCGAAGCGCGTGTAGGTACCGCTCCCGGCGCGGCGTTCAGTTATGCCGGCGATACGCAGGCTGATTCTTTCATCCGCGTATGCTTTGCGCAGGACGCGAAGCGCATTGCGACGGGATTGGAGCGGCTGGGGAAGGCTGTCGCGGGGTTATAAGTATCGCTTCAAACAAGAATGATGCTGTCTCTGTATTCGGGGAGTCGTTTGTCGTGGGTCAGAAGTCGCAGCGGTTCCGTAATCGCCTGTGCTATCAGAATTCGGTCGAACGGGTCGCGGTGAATCACTGGCAACGAGTCGACGGCAGCTGCGTGTCCGGGCAAAACGGAAATCAATTCATAACCTGCTGCCGTAAAGTCCTTCAGGGCATCGCGGCCGGACATGGGGAACGGCGTTGGCCTTTCCGCGCGAGAGAGCATGTTTGATCGCGATCTCCCACACCGAGGCAGCGCTCACAGCTATGAAATTGTCACGATCGTTGATCAGGGTTCGTGCATCCTTAGGCAGGCGCCGATCCTCTACGATCGCCCACACGGCAATATGCGTATCGAGGAAAATTCTACCTCCGCCTCGCCATAGAAAAGTTTCTCGATCAGGGGGTTTTCCTCGTCGATAGTCTCTGGAATCACATATTTGCCCTTGGCAACCCCTATTCGCTTGCCCACGGTCGGCTGCTGCACTGGAACCAATCTGGCGGCCGCCCGGCCATTCCGGGCGATAATAATCTCCTTCTCCGCCCCGCTTTCGACGGCCTCGACCAGACGAGAGAGATTGGATTTGGCTTCGAGCATGTTGACGACAGACATCGTGGCTACCTTGGCTAAGCCTGGCTAAGATATGCTACCAGGTTTGCCTGCGCAATAGCTCTGGGCTCTGGGCTTAGTGATCGCGGCCACGGGTAAATGCCGGGTTGCGCATCATCGCGAACCACACAAGCCGGATAGAAACCGGCGCGGTGGCAGCGAATTCAAACTAAGTTTCTATCTTCAGAAATAAACTCGCGGAAACCACCCTGCGCGAACCTACTGACATCCAATTCATTTCGCCGTACGCTGGATGGCCTATCTACGAATGCGCACGCGATCTGCACATGACACTTTGAAAGGGTTTCCCATGAACTACGTTCGGATTTGCCTCCCCGCACTGGTGATTATTGCGTTGACATCACTCGGGGGAACGGCAACAGCAAAGCAGTGCGTGACGTCGAAAGCCAACGGCTCATGCCCCAAGTCGGGCGCGTATACCTATTACCCCCAGATAACCGCGAGCAACGGTTACAACACATACGTCAACCAGGATGTGTGGAACCCGATCGATGGGTGGCAGCAGACGCTCTATTCGACCAATCCCGGCGACTGGTATGTGATCGCCAACATGCCCGTGGGCAACACGGCCGTCGTGTCCTACCCCGACACACAACAGCTTTACAGTTCGCGGGTCAGCCATTTCCACTACATCTATTCGTCGTTCGCGGAAACCTCGGACACCTCGACCAACACCGTCGACGATACGGGCTACGATATCTGGCTGAACAACTACGCCGACGAAGTGATGATCCAGCATGAAGTCGCCGGTCACGGCCAGTGCGACGGCGATCCACCGGTGGCCGGCCCCATCACGTTCGGCGGAACGCACCGCGTTCCGGTGATGTCCTGGTACCTCTGCCAATACGGCTCCGAACTGATCTGGCAGCTCCCCCAACCGAATGGAGCATGGTCATTCGGCATCAGCCAGGGACGTGTGGACATCCTCTCCATGCTTACGTGGCTTGAGAACAACAACTACCTGAAGACGAATTCTTCGCTCGAACAGATCGACTACGGCTTCGAACTGAGCAGCACGAACGCACTGGACGAGACGTTTGCGGTGAAGGGGCTGACGATCAAGAGCAGGTGAGGGGCGAACAAAATATTGGCCAACAGCCCCTCCAGCGCGGAGGCCTATCGTGCCCGAAGGCGACGGGATACAATATCCCGATTCGGTCGAGAAGGCAGTCCGTGTCCAGAATTTCAGCCAACGTGAATATTCCACCGATGATTGTGGTTTGCAGCCACTGTGGAAGCGAAAATGTCGTCGTTGACGCTTGGGCGAAATGGGACTCAGCCGGGCAGCGATGGGAAGTTGCCGACGTCTTAACTGCTGCATACTGCAGAAATTGTGACGGCGAATCCTCTGTTCGTACTCAACCAAAATCAAAGCTCCGAGGGAGCGAATCCGCTCGAACCCCGATCTCGCGCTCGGAATGACAACAGTTCAGCTCGTTCCGCCTGATCTCCGGAAAGCGTACCACGTTCAAGAGTGGCGCAATGCAGCCGGTGTTCTGAAATCGGCCTGCCCCAGAGAATGGGCGGACATTCTGGCTGCGCTCCGCGAATTTCGGCTGTACCGGTCAGAAGTGCTGGCGGCCGGAGGAAACCGATCTCCCATATCGGATCGGCTCGACGCTGCGTTTCATAGCCGAGGCTGGATTGAGAAAAAGTTTGAAACAGCAATCATTCTCGACAACCATCGGGTTGAAAGTCCGACGCATAAAATTGATTGTTTCAAAGGATCGGTAGCGCTCGAAATCGAATGGAACAATAAAGACCCGTTCTTTGACCGTGATCTCAACAATTTCCGGTTATTATTTGAATTGAGAGCAATTGAAGCGGGCGTGATAGTCACGCGTGGCTCGGAATTGCAGAACATCTTCAACAACCTTGGAAAAGGCTCATCGTACGGCAGGTCGACTACCCATTTGGACAAGCTGTTGCCGCGCTTGGATGGGGGTGGTGGAGGTGGTTGCCCGGTGCTTGTCTTTGCAATTTCGGCCCGTCTTTTCGTCGAAGATTGATCTGGCACTTAGGCAGCCTGCTCGCGATGTGCCTGCGAGTGATGGCTGTAGGTTTTCCAAGTCGGCCGATAGTCAGCGTCTGCTTGATGTCCCCACACCGTCCATCCAGGGCGAATTCCGCGTGCGAACAGCTCAACAAACGGTCCGGGAGAACAGGACTCAATGATGGTGTACTGCTCGTCCGGCTTGCGCGAATGTTCGCGCTTTCTCGTTGCAAGAAAATTGACCTGTCGCCTTCCCGGCTGCAAGGTGCGAGCATTCTTACCTTTGACGCCGAACAACAAAAGCTCGGTCACGTTTCGAAAGTAAAATCCGACGCCGCGTCCGTCCGGCCCTCCGTCTTTGCGGACCTTATGCCACACGATATTGGATTTGTATTGAAAGCCCCAGGCCCTTATCACCGATAGTCCCTGCGGTAACAGAGCATTGGGTACCCATAGATATAGATGCGCCACATCGCCTGTGATTTCGGAAACCGGTAACCGTTCGATTTCCTCGAAGCTCAGCGTTTCATAGCGATTTAAGCGCCTGTGACCGGGGGCAACCTTCCCTGTCTTGTTGTCGAACCGCCAGGGCGGATCGGCAAGTACGGTTGCAAACTTTCGGTTGCGCGCGAGAGCGAGAAGATTCTTCACCGATACCAATGGATCACCTGCTTCGTCCGATTCGCGATCGCTAGTCTCGTCCAGAAAGAGCATTTTGTCTGGTCCCCGTTCGACAAATTAAACCGACTCTACCGCCATCACCCCCGGCAATGCCTGGATCGCGCTCTTCATCGCCGGTGTGATCTGGTGGCGGTCCTTGAGGCGGATTTCGACGTCCTGGCCTTGCGAGCCGGGGACGACGAGCGTGACGATGCCTTTGCCGGAGCCGCGCATCTGGCCGGCGATCGCGTTCAGGGGCTGCGCATCCGCGAGCAATATGCGCAAGCCTTCGCTCGCATCGGCCGCGGCCTGATCGAGATCGGAGACGGAGAGCGCGCGGAGCTTCAGTTCTTCGTCCATCCAGTCGGCGGAAACCGAGAGCAGCACGGCGCGGCCTGCCTCGAGCAGCGGGCGGGCGGCGACCAGCACTTCCGAGAACACCATCACTTCGAACATGCCGGTGGGATCGGAAAGCGACAGAAAGCCGTAAGGCTGATCGTTGCGGCCGCGGCGCTCCTGCTTGCGGATGATCGTGCCGGCGAGGATGGCGCGAAAGCCGGAGCGGCGGCGGTCTTCCTGCAATTGCGCCCAGCTCACAACGCCGAGCCGCTTCAACGCCGCGCCATAACTGTCGAGCGGGTGACCCGACAGATAAAAGCCGATGGCGCTGAATTCCTCGCCGAGCCGTTCATGCGGCAGCCAGTCGGCGACCTGTGTCAGACGCAATTCGTCCTGGACGGCAGCGCCACCAAACAAACTCACCTGCCCGCTCTCGCGCTCGCGCGTGGTCGAGGCGGAGTGGCTCAAGATCGCGTCGGAGGATTCCACAAGCTGCCGGCGGTTGGCATTCAGCCGGTCGAAGGCACCGGCGCGCACCAGACTCTCGAAAGCGCGTTTGTTGACCAGCTTCGGGTCCACGCGGCGCGCGAAATCCACCATGCTGCGGAACGGGCCTCCGCTCTCGCGGATCGCCACCACATGCTCCATCGCCTGGCGGCCCACGCCTTTGACGGCGGCCAGCGCATAAAAGATGACGCCGGCCCCGCTGTCGCAGGTAAAGAAGGAGTCCGAGCGGTTGATATCGGGCGGCGCGACCTTGATGCCCAGCCGGCCTGCTTCCTGGCGGAATATGTTCAGCCGGTCGGTCGAACCGATATCGAGCGTCATCGACGCGGCGAGAAACTCGACCGGATAATTCGCTTTCAGATAGGCCGTCTGATAGGCGACCTGCGCATAGGCTGCGGCGTGGCCCTTGTTGAACCCATAGCCCGCGAATTTCGCCGCCTGCTCGAAAATCATCACGGCCGTGCCGCGCGCGATGCCGCGTTCGCTCGCGCCTTTGATGAACAGTTCTTCGTGCTTGGCCATTTCGGCCGGAATTTTCTTGCCCATGGCGCGGCGCAAAAGATCCGCCTGCCCCATGGAATAGCCGGCCAGTTCGCGGGCGATGCGCATGACGTCTTCCTGATAGGTCATGACGCCGAAGGTTTCCGCGAGGATTGGTTCGAGAGAGGGATGCAGATAGTCGGGCTGTTCGCGTCCGCGCTTGCAGGCGATGTACTTTGGAATGGAATCCATCGGCCCCGGACGATAGAGCGCGACGAGCGCGACAAGATCGTTGATGTGATCGGGCCGCATCTTGCGCAGCAGGTCGCGCATGCCCGCGCCTTCGAGCTGGAACACGCCCACGCTTTCGCCGCGCGACAGCATTTCGAACGTCGCGGAGTCTTCGAAGGCGATGTTCTGCGTGTCGAGCACGATATCGCGGCGCTTGAGCAGTTCTTCCGCCTTGGCGATCACGGTCAGCGTCTTGAGGCCGAGAAAATCGAATTTGACGAGGCCGGCTTTCTCCGCGTCTTCGTAATCGAATTGCGTGACCGGCATTTCCGAACGCGGATCGCGATAGAGCGGCACAACTTCGTCGAGCGGGCGGTCGCCGATCACCACGCCCGCGGGATGGGTCGACGCGTGCCGGTACAATCCCTCGATGCGCTCGACGATCGCAAACAGTTTGCGCGCGGCTGGTTCCTGCTCGGCGATCGCCTCAAGACGCGGCTCGCCCGCCACCGCGTCCTTCAGCGATACCGGCTTGCCGGGCGGATTGGGGACGAGTTTGGCGATGCGGTCGACAAGGCCGAGCGGCATTTGCAGCACGCGCCCCACATCGCGCACCGCCGCGCGCGCCTGCAGCGAACCAAGCGCGATGATATGCGCGACGCGGTCCGCGCCGTATTTGTGCTGCACATAACGGACGACCTCGTCGCGCCGCTCCTGGCAGAAATCGATGTCGAAATCCGGCATCGAGATGCGTTCCGGATTGAGGAAACGCTCGAACAGCAGACCAAAGCGGATCGGATCGAGATTTGTAATGTCGAGCGACCATGCGACGAGCGAAGTGGCGCCGGAGCCGCGCACGCCGACCGGAATGCCCTGCCCGCGCGTCCATTTCATGAAATCCGAGACGATCAGGAAATACCCGGCGAAATCCATGCGGAGAATCACGTCGAGCTCGAAGGCAAGCCGGTCGCGATAAACCTGCTCCTCCGCGTGCCGGCCGTGATGCGCTAGACGGCGCGCAAGCCCCGCTTCGGCCTGCGCGCGCAATTCCTCTGCCGGCGTGAGACCGGATTCCGGAACAAATTTCGGCAAAATGGGATCGCGCTTTCTCGGACGGAAAGCGCAGCGTTTCGCAATTTCGATGGTATTGGCGATCGCTTCCGGAAGATCGGCGAATTGCGCCGCCATTTCTGCGGGCGATTTGAAACGATGTTCGCGCGTGACGCGCCTGCGGTCGTCCTGAGAGACAAAACTGCCGTCGGCAATGCAGAGCACTGCATCATGCGCTTCGTACATTTCCGGCGCACCGAAATGTACATCGTTCGTGGCCACGATCGGCAGCGCCCTGTCATAGGCGAGCGACAGGAGCCGCTCTTCCGTCGCGCGCTCCTCCGCAAGCCCGTGGCGTTGCAGTTCGACATAAAGCCGATCGCCGAACATCGCGTACAGGCGTTCGATTATCTGGGCCGCCGCCTCGTCCTGCCCTTCGACAAGCGCGCGATTGACCGGGCCACCGGGCCCGCCTGTAAGCGCGATCAGGCCCTCGGCATGCCCCGACAGCAAATCGGCAGTGGCGTGCGGCCAGTCCCCCGGCGCAGCGCCAAGATAGGCCGCACTCAGCAATTTGGCGAGATTGCGATAACCTGCTTCGTTCTGAACGAGAAGCGCCAGCGCGGGCGGTCTGGCGCGTGCCACGCCCGAAACCGGCGACATTCGATCGAGATCGACGGAAAGAAGGCAACCCACAATGGGCTGCACGCCGGCTTTCGCAAGTGTCTCGCTGATCTCATAGGCGCCGAAGAGATTATTGGCATCCGTGACCGCGACCGCGGGCATCGCCTGCGCGCGCGCGAGTTCGGCCAATTCCTTCGGTCGCACCGCGCCTTCGAGCAGCGAATAGGCGCTTTTCACCCGAAGATGCACGAAAGCGGCAGGCCTGCGCTCCTGCGCCATCACGAAACCGACTCCTTCCCCGCACCACGATCACTATCCGCGCCCGCGTTTGCGGTGCGAGTGGTGAATCGCGCTATCCACAGGAGGCTTTCAGAGTGCTCCGAAAATGGCCGGTGCCGCGTTCGCAAGAACGAATGCGCTGCCTATGAACGCTAGAAGGCCGATCCCGGCGGCCAAATCCGATAACCAATCGCCCATTTGCCTCGTCCCTTGCCGTATGGATGTTCTGTTTATGTTCCTTCGTTTTCCATGTCAAGAACAAAAGAGGAACTGCTATCGACCCTGAAATACCCCGAGAAGAAAATAGCCGGGGCGAGTGCACCCCGGCTATTCAGTCCCGTGGATGGAAACGCGTTGTCAGCGCGGCTGTACGGCCGGCAGGAGCTTCACAGGACCGCTCTTGCCCGTCGGACTGGCGCGCCGCGCCGCACCGCAGGAGTACGTATCCGTATTGTATTCGTAATTGTTCGTGTTGCCGTTGAAGCTGTTGGTGCCGATCGTATTTTCCCCTTGCGCGGGGCCGCTGAGAATGCCCACGCAATTGTCGTCTATCGCGTTGCCTGAGACGGAATTATCGACACCACTCCCCGAGCCGTCTGGTTCCACGCATTCGCCGTCGAGGTGGATGCCGCCTTCGGCCGAATAGGTCACCGTATTGTTCTTGATCAGGTTGTGGTCGCTGCAGGCGTCGATATCGTCATAAGGCGAAGTGCTGCTGACCGTATTGCTCAAGACCTTGATGTAATCGTCGCTGAGCGGCGGGTCGAAAGAATTATCGCTGTAGAGCCCGATGCCGCCGAAGGTCGAGCCCGAAATCGTGTTGGATTTGAGTTCAACCATTTTGCCGGAGGTGCCGTTCACCGCGTCCAGCACAATTCCGTATTGGGCGTCGGTGACGGCGTTGTTTGAGAGCTTGGGAGGCGTCACATAGGCACCCGCCTGTGAATCATACAGCAGAATTCCCGAAGAACCGTATGTTTCGGGCGTGTAAATCAGGTTGCTGACCTGATTGCCGGAAATCGTCCCCGTCGCGCCATAGCCGACCTGGATGCCGTTCTGCGCGATCACGTCGGTGGGACCAATACCGGTAACGATGTTGTTCTCGATATCGGCGACGGCGGGGTTGTAGCTCACTGTGATGCCGTTCTTGTCAAAATTCGACACCGTGTTTCCAGTGATTTTCAGGGTCGACACGCCGCTGTTCTGTGTCTCCACAAAAATCGCCTCGCCGTCCTGGCAGCCTTGCAGACCCGGCGGCAGCATCTGGTTCTGCGTGGTATTGTCGCTGATCGTGCCGCCGGCGTTCTGGTAGTAAATGCCGAGGAACTCATCGGCGCATCCATTGGGCGCGGTGAAACCGGAGCCATCAACGATCAAATTCTCGACCTTCACCGGACCGCCCGGAGAAGTGACGAAAATCTGGGCGGCGGCGGGCTGACCGTACAAGGTTGTCGCGTTGAACACTGCACCACTGGCGGGCAATGTGATCGTGACAGTGCCCTGCTGGCTCGGAACCGGTTCGAGCGTGATAGCCTGGCTGATCGTGACCTGCTCCGCATAGCTGCCGGGACAGATCTCGACCTTGTCCCCGTATTTTGCGGCACTCACGGCCTGCTGGATGGTCGGGTATTGAAGCGGATTATTGGTACAGGTTCCGACCTGGCGCGTTGAGGCGGAAGCCGGTTGGATGAGACACGCAAGCGCGACGCCTGCGGCCAGAAAGGCAATACTCGAGCGGATTGGCATAGAAGCCCCCTCTGGTTGGAATTAACTGAAAGACACCCGGAACTTCGACGTTTACGCCCATACTTCAGTAATTTGCAAACGAATTTTGCGTGTCCAAGTAAGCGACTGAAAAAGCTTGACCTTTCACTATCGGTTGCAAGCTAGCTATTATCCGGCAGCTTGGAACTTCCAAGCAATCGGCCTTCGTGGAGCAGCAGCGAGCGGTCCATTTTTTCAGCGAGTTCGACATTGTGCGTTGCAACCAGCGCCGCCAGGCCCTCGGCATGTACCTGCGCGAGAAGCGCTTCGAAAACCCCCGCTGCGGTTTTCGGATCGAGATTTCCGGTCGGTTCGTCGGCGAGCAGCAGACTTGGATGATTGGCGAGCGCGCGCGCAATAGCAACGCGCTGCTGTTCGCCGCCCGACAATTGCGATGGCCGGTGCGTGAGCCGCTTGCCGAGCCCCAGAGATTCAAGGAGGCGGCGCGCCTCTTTTGCCGCATCGGGTTTCGACCGGCCGGCAATCAGCTGTGGCAGCATGACATTTTCCAGCGCGCT
>Ga0335074_10002187_pt1 | contig 26632 bp, 24 predicted proteins | sample Lox_Sample_23_FD_206715 | JGI IMG/M metagenome (GOLD analysis project Ga0335074, IMG submission 206715) | Soil microbial communities from Loxahatchee National Wildlife Refuge, Florida, United States - Lox_Sample_2.3 | ecosystem: Environmental > Terrestrial > Soil > Wetlands | place: USA...
CGCTGCTCGGGAGTAAGTGGAGGAAGAGCCACGCGAGGTCACCTCGGGTTTCGTATCGAAAAAGTCTTTCCGCGAGGGGAAACTAGCGAGTTATGCCCGACTCGGCAACGCAAACCGGCGTTTGCGCCGGCGCAAATCATCCAATATGACGCCCTGTACAAGTCCGTGCACCCAGCGTAGTTGTATTTTCGCAGGTCGCGCAAGGTTTTTCGCTTTCTGCGACACATCGCAACCTCGTGTCAGACGCCGTTAGCAAGCACTATCGATCCGCTAATGAACCGGGATTAACGTAATCTCACTCACCTGACGGCGCTGGCGCCCGGGCGCGGCAGGCGCCCGCCCGCTGGCCTGCGGCGGGTGGCGTCCGCACCCGGCGATCTTCGGCTGCCGCGCTCGTGCGCTCGTGCAGCTGCCGGCTGCCCGCCGAGGACTCCCCGGCGGCGAGGGAACGGCATTTGACGGATAATGCGCCGGGCCCGCCCCGGCATTGACGAGAACTCGTTCTAGCAATAACCGGATAGGGCGCCATCACCCGCCATTGTCACGCGTTATCGTCAGCTGCAGCCGACAGGTGGCCGGCCAATCTGCGGCCGGCCAGCGGCCACCCCTAGCGCCCCGCGACCTCTGCGCGCCGTAGCGAGGCCCCGATCGCCGCCGCAGCCGCTCCCGGGTCTGCCGCGCCGGTGATGGGCCGGCCAATCACGAGCAGGTCCGCGCCTGCGCGCAGTGCCTCCTCGGGCGTGGCCACCCTCGCCTGGTCATTCAGTGCAGCGCCGGCGGGCCGTACGCCCGGCGTGACCAGCATGATGTCATCGCCCACCTCGGCGCGCACCGCGGCGACCTCCTGCGGCGAGCAGACCAGGCCGCGGGCACCGGACTCGACAGCCAGGACCGCGAGCCGCCGGGCAGCCTCACTGACCGGCCCGGCCAGCCCAATGCGGGTCAGGTCCGCCTCACCGAGCGAGGTCAGCACGGTGACGGCGACGATGCGCGCGTCCGGAGCAGCCTCGGCAGCGGCGCGGATGGCTGCCGGACCAGCGGCCGCGTGCACGGTGAGCAGCGCGGGCCGCAGCCGGGCGACCGCCCGGGCAGCGCCGGCCACGGTTGCCGGGATGTCGTGCAGCTTCAGGTCGAGGAAGATCTGTACGCCGCTGGCGCCTCGCACCGAGGCGACGACGTCCGGCCCATACCGCAGGTAGAGCTCTAGCCCGATCTTCAGAGTGCTCACGTGCGGCGCGACCAGGGCTGCCCAGCGGGCAGCGGTATCCAGGTCCGGGGCATCAAGCGCGACGGCGATCGGTGCGCAGCTGGCCATCAGCTCCTCCTTACTCGGGCGTTCGGGCTGAGCGCACGCCCGGTCATGGCGTGCGCCTGATGGGCGAGGCCGACTACATCGGCCAGCCGGTCGATACCGCGGTCGGCGAGTTCCTCCTCGAGCTCCCGGAGGATCCGGGCGCAGGCGGCCGGATCGTGGAAGATCGTCGTGCCGACGGCGACCATCGAGGCACCAGCCAGGATCAGCTCGAGAGCGTCACGCCCGGTCCGGACTCCGCCCATCCCGATGATCGGCACGCCGGGGAGCGCCTCGCGGACCTGCCAGATGCAGCGGACCGCAACCGGCCTGATCGCCGGGCCGGACAGGCCTCCCGTCTGACCCGCCAGGTGCGGCTTCATGGTGTCGGTGTCGATCACCATGCCGAGCAGAGTGTTGATCATCGACAGGCCGTCCGCCCCGGCCGACACGCACGCCCTGGCGATGCTGACGATGTCCGTCACGTCCGGCGACAGCTTCGCGAACACCGGGATGTCGTAGCGCGCGCGGCTCCGGACGGCCTCGACGACTGCTGCCGACGAGTCGGGAGCGCAGGCGAAGACCTGGCCGCGATGCTCGACATTGGGGCAGGAGATGTTGACCTCGATCGCGGTGATGCCCGCGGCATCCGACAGGCGGCTGGCCAGGTCGGCGTACTCGCTGACTGAGCCGCCGGCGATCGAGACCACCGCCCGCGCGCCGCGCGAGAGCAGCCAGGGCAGGTCGCGCTGGAGGAAGGCGTCGATGCCCGGACCCTGGAGCCCGATCGAGTTCAGCATGCCGCTCGGCGTCTCGGCCATCCTCGGCGTCGGGCGGCCGGACCGCGGTCCGACCATCACCGACTTGGTCACGATCGCGCCGATCTTCGACACATCCATGAACTGCGCCAGCTCGCGTCCCGCCCCGGCGCAGCCGGACGCCGTCATGATGGGATTGGGCAGCTCGACGTGCCCGAGCCTGGCCCGCAGGTCAACCGCCATGGCCGTGCTTCCCGCCGCCGGCACCCGGCCGCTCGCCCTCGCTGCGCCCGCGCCCTGGCTTACCGCCCTTGGGATCGGCGGAGCTGCCCTGGCCGTTCTGCAGCTGCGATGCCCGCCGGGACCGTGGTTCCCAGCCGGGCGCGCCAAACGCGTCGAACGGAATGGTGCCGACGTCGTCCCAGCGCACCGACTCCCCGCGAAATACCGGGCCGTCCACGCACGATCGCGACATCCGGGTGATCCCGTCGGAGCCGATCACCGGCAGCACGCAGGTCATGCACACTCCGACGCCACAGGCCATGGCCTCCTCGACCGCCACCTGGACCGGGATGTCGTACCGCCGGGCCAGGAGCGTGATCTGCCGCAGCATCGGCATCGGCCCGCAGGCGTAGATCACGTCAGTGCGGCCGTCGTGGATGACCTGGTCAAGCATGTCCGTTACCAGACCGCGGCTGCCGAGCGATCCGTCCTCGGTCGTGACAGTCGCCGTGCGGCCGGTCCGGCGGGCCGTCAGCGCGCCGAACACGCGGTCACCCGACCCCGCGCCGAGGAGGAAGTCCACCTCGCAGCGGCGCTCGCGCAGCTTGGCGGCCAGCGAGAACAGCGGCGCGCTGCCGTAGCCTCCGCCGACGAGCAGGCAGTTGACCGGATCGCGCGGCAGCGGGAAGGCCTTGCCGAGTGGCCCGGTGACGTCCAGGACGTCCCTAGACCGGCGCTCAGCCAGCCACTGCGTGCCCCTGCCGTGGACCGCGAACACGAACTCGACCGTGCCGCCGTGATCGGGCCGCACGTCGTGGATGCAGAACGCCCTGCTCAGCAGCATCGAAGAGTCGGGGCCGCCGACGGCGAGCGTGATGAACTGCCCTGGCTTGAACCGGGCCGCGATGGCCGGCGCGACCAGTGTCATGGCGTAGTAGGCATCCACCCGCCGGACGGTCAGGACGGTCCCGCGCACCTGCACGGGGCCTGCCTGGGCGTCTATCTCGCTTTGTGTCATCTCGCCCTGTGTCACCGCTCGTCTGTCACTACTCGTGGGTGCGCGCCGCGCAGGCGCAGCGCATGCTCCTGGAGCGAGCGCACGCCTACCTCGTCCCTGTCGATAGCCTCGATACCCTGAACGGCCGCCCACAGGCCCTGCACCGTGGTGATGCACGGAATCGCGCGCCGGACTGCTGCCGTCCGGATCTCATACCCGTCCCGGCGGAAGCCGGACTGGCCGGGCCCGCCGAACGGGGTGTTCACGATCAGGTCTACCTGGCCGTCGAGGATCCGCTCCACGATCGTCGGCTCGCCGCCCTGGCCGGGACCGTCGCTGTGCTTGCGCACGATCGTGGCATGAACGCCGTTCCGGCGCAGTACCTCGCCAGTTCCGCTGGTCGCCCAGATCTCGAAGCCGAGCTCAGCCAGCCGCTTGACCGGGAAGATCATCGACCGCTTGTCCTTGCCGGCGACCGACACGAAGGCGCGGCCCTTCACCGGCAGCGACCCGTAGGCGGCCGCCTGGGACTTGGCGTACGCCGTGCCGAAGCCCTGGTCGATCCCCATGACCTCGCCGGTCGAGCGCATCTCGGGACCGAGCACCGTGTCGACGCCCTCACCGCGGGCATCGGCGAAGCGCGAGAACGGCAGCACTGCCTCCTTGACCGCGATCGGCGCATCCAGCGGCAGCGTCCCGCCGTCGCCGGCGGCCGGCAGCATGCCCCCGGCCCGCAGCTCCGCGATCGTGGCGCCGAGCATCACCCGGGCGGCTGCCTTGGCCAGCGGCACAGCAGTCGCCTTGGACACGAACGGCACCGTCCGGGACGCCCGCGGATTGGCTTCCAGCACGTACAGGACCCCGGCCGCGAGCGCGTACTGGACGTTGAGCAGCCCGCGGACGCCGACGCCGCGGGCGATGCCTTCCGTGGAGTCGCGGATCAGCGAGATGTACTCCTGGCCGAGCGTGATCGGCGGCAGCGCGCAGGCGGAGTCGCCAGAGTGGATGCCCGCCTCCTCGATGTGCTCCATCACTCCGCCGAGATACAGCTCGGTGCCATCGAAGAGCGCGTCCACGTCGATCTCGATCGCGTCGTCCAGGAAGCGGTCGATGAGCACCGGATGCTCCGGAGATGCCTCGGTAGCGCGGCGCACATAATCCGCCAGCGCAGCGTCGTCGTAGACGATCTCCATGCCGCGGCCGCCGAGAACGTACGACGGGCGCACCAGGACCGGGTAGCCGATCTCGTGCGCGACCTCCTCCGCCTCCGGTACCGACGTCGCCGTGCCGTGCCGCGGCGCGAGCAGCCCGGCCTCCGCCAGCACCCGGCCGAACTCACCGCGGTCCTCGGCCAGGTGAATGGCCGACGGCGACGTCCCGACGACCGGGACTCCCCCGGCCTCAAGAGCCCGTGCCAGGCCGAGCGGCGTCTGCCCGCCCAGCTGCACGATCACTCCGGCCACGTGCCCGGTCGCCTGCTCGGCGTGGACGACCTCCAGGACGTCCTCCAGCGTCAGCGGCTCGAAGTACAGCCGGCCGGAGGTGTCGTAATCCGTCGAGACCGTCTCCGGGTTGCAGTTGACCATCACGGTCTCGTAGCCCGCGTCAGTCAGCGCGAACGACGCATGCACACAGGCGTAGTCGAACTCGATACCCTGGCCGATCCGGTTGGGACCGCTGCCCAGGATGATCACCTTCGGCCGGTCGCCCGCGGGGACCTCGGACTCCAGGTCGTAGGTCGAGTACAGGTACGGCGTTCTGGCCGCGAACTCCGCGGCGCAGGTGTCGACCGTATGGTAGGCCGGCCGCACGCCCAGCGACGCGCGCAGCGCCCGGACCTCGGCCTCCGTCTTGCCGGTGAGCTGGCCAAGCTGGCTGTCGGAGAAGCCGCGGGACTTCGCGGCCGCGAGGGCGCGTGCTGTCGCAGGACCGCCCATCCCGATGCCGTCGTCCTGAATCTGGCGGGCATGCTCCTCGATCGCCGCGATCTGATCGACAAACCAGGGGTCGATCGCGCTGGCCGCCGACACCTCGCTGACGGTCGCGCCAGCCCGCAGCGCCTGGTGAACCGTCGCCAATCGCCCGTCGTGCGGCGAGGCGCACGCGGCCAGCAGCGCCGTCTTGTCCCCCGGCGGCGCTGCCCAGCTGAACGGGGCTTTGCGGTCCTCCAGCGACCGCAGGGCCTTCTGCAGCGCCTCGCTGAACGTGCCGCCGATCGCCATCGCCTCGCCCACGGACTTCATGTGCGTGGTCAGGACCGGGTCCGCGCCGGGGAACTTCTCGAACGCGAATCGCGGCACCTTGACCACGACGTAGTCCAGTGACGGCTCGAAGCTGGCGGGAGTCTCCCCCGTGATGTCGTTCCTGATCTCGTCGAGCGTGTAGCCGATCGCGAGCCGGGCCGCGATCTTCGCGATCGGGAAGCCCGTCGCCTTAGACGCCAGCGCGCTCGACCGGGACACGCGCGGGTTCATCTCGATGACCACCATCCGACCCGTCTGCGGATGGACCGCGAACTGGATGTTGCAGCCGCCGGTGTCGACCCCGACCGCCCGTGCGGTGGCGATCGCCACGTCGCGCATGTGCTGGTACTCACGGTCGGTCAGCGTCATGATGGGCGCGACCGTGACGGAGTCACCGGTGTGCACGCCCATCGGGTCGATGTTCTCGATCGAGCAGACGATCACGACGTTGTCGTTCTTGTCGCGCATCAGCTCGAGCTCGTACTCTTTCCAGCCCAGTACGGACTCCTCGAGCAGGACCTCGGTCACCGGGCTGGCGTCGAGCCCCGCGGCTGCCATCCGGTCGAGATCGGCCAGGCTGCGGGCGACACCCGATCCGGTCCCGCCGAGTGTGAACGACGGCCGCACCACCACCGGGAAGCCCAGGTTCGCGGCCGCTGCCCGGCACTCGTCCAGCGTGTGGCAGATCTGGCTGATCGGCACCTCGGCGCCGATGCCGGTGACGATCTCCTTGAACTGACTGCGGTCCTCCCCCGCCCGGATCGCGGCGATCCGCGCTCCGATCAGCTCGACGTCGTACTTGGCCAGCGTGCCGTTGTCGTGCAGCGCGACCGCCGCGTTCAGGGCCGTCTGGCCGCCCAGCGTCGGCAGGATCGCGTCCGGCCGCTCCCGGGCGATGACCTTCTCCAGCACGTCCGGTGTGATCGGCTCGACGTAGGTCGCATCGGCGAACTCGGGGTCGGTCATGATCGTCGCCGGGTTCGAGTTCACCAGGCTGACCCGGATGCCCTCAGCCCGCAGCACACGGCAGGCCTGCGTGCCGGAGTAGTCGAACTCGCACGCCTGCCCGATGATGATCGGGCCCGAGCCGATCACCAGCACCGACCGCAGGTCATCGCGCTTAGGCACGGCTTGCCTCCATCAGCTGGCAGAACTCGGCGAACAGGCCCGCGGCGTCATGCGGGCCGGGGGCCGCCTCGGGGTGATACTGCACGCTGAAGGCGGGCGCCTCAACGAGCCGAAGGCCCTCCACGACGCCATCGTTCAGGTTCAGGTGGGTGATCTCCGCCGGGCCGAATGCGGTGTCGAACCGGCCGCCCGCCTGATCGCGCGCAGACGTGCCGGGCACCCAGTCGCCGGGCCCGTCGGTGCCGGGCAGCGCCACCGCGAAGCCATGATTGTGGCTGGTGATCTGCACCCGGCCGGTGCGGAGGTCGGCCACCGGCTGGTTCACCCCGCGGTGGCCGAAGCGCAGCTTGTAGGTCTCCAGGCCGAGTGCGCGCCCGAGCACCTGGCTCCCCAGGCAGATGCCGAAGACTGGCACGCCGGCGGCCAGCACACCGCGCATCGCGTCGATCGCGTAGCCGATCGCGGCGGGGTCGCCGGGGCCATTGGAGAAGAACACCCCGTCCGGGCTGCCGCCCAGGATCTGCGGGGCGGTTGCCGTCGCCGGCAGCACCCGGACCTCGCAGCCGAGCGCCGCCATCGACCGCGGCGTCGCGGCCTTGATGCCGAGGTCCACGGCCGTGACCCGGTAGCGGACCGGCGTGCCCCCCGTCGGGCTGACGGTGTAGGGCTCGGGGGTGGTGACGTGACCGGCCAGGTCCGCGCCGATCATCTGCGGGCTGGCAAGGACGCGCTCGAGTAGCTCAGCCGGATCGGCAGTCCGCGCGCTGATCCCCGCGCGCATCGCGCCCCGGTCGCGCAGGTGGCGGGTGAGCGCCCGGGTGCCGGGCATCGCGATGCCGGTGATCCCCTGCGCCGCGAGCTCGGCGGGCAAGCTGCGCTGCGACCGCCAGCTCGACGCGATCCGGGCAGGCTCCCGGACGACATAGCCGCTGACCCAGATGCGGCGTGACTCCGGGTCCGTGTCGTTGACACCGGTGTTGCCGATCTGCGGTGCGGTCATCGCGACGATCTGCCGGGCATAGGACGGGTCGGTCAGCGTCTCCTGGTAACCGGTCATGCCGGTGTTGAAGACCATCTCCCCGAATGTCTCGCCGGCCGCGCCGAAGTTAGAGCCGCGGAAGGTGGTGCCATCCTCGAGCACGAGGATCGCCGGACCGGGGGTCGCCAGGCTCATCGGGCCAGCTTCCCGTCGAGCACGGTCGGCTCGCCGCGCAGGAACGTGGCGACGACCTGACCCGGCAGCTCCATCCCGGCGAACGGCGAGTTTCGGCTGCGCGAGGCGTGCTGCGCCGGCTCGACTACGCTGCGCGCGGCCGGATCGTAGAGCACCAGGCTGGCGGGCGCACCTGGCCCGATGCCGCGGCCGTGCAGTGGCGCCCCGTCCCCGTCGAGCTGGCCGATGGCAGCCGGGCGCACGGACATCCGGTCCGCCACCCCCGCCCAGTCCAGCAGGCCGGTGTCAACCATGGCGGCGTGAACGACGCGCAGCGCGGTCTCCAGCCCGGTCATTCCGAAGGCGGCCACTGGCCACTCAGTCTCCTTGTCCTCCACCGGATGCGGGGCGTGGTCGGTAGCCACGCAGTCGATCGTCCCGTCGGCGAGCGCCGCGCGCAGCGCCTCGACGTCGGCCGCGGTGCGCAATGGCGGATTCACCTTGTAGACCGGGTCGTAGCTAGCCGCAAGCGTGTCGGTCAGCAGCAGATGATGCGGCGTGACCTCCGCGGTGACCAGCCAGCCCTTTGCCTTCGCCCAGCGGATAAGCTCCACCGAGCCCGCAGTCGAAACGTGGCAGATGTGCACGGCAGAGCCGACGTGCGCGGCGAGGAGGCAGTCGCGGGCGATGATCGCCTCCTCGGCGGCGGCCGGCCACCCGGTCAGCCCGAGCAGTCCCGACATCTCACCCTCGTTCAGCTGCGCGCCCTCGGTCAGCCGGGGCTCCTGGGCATGCTGGGCGATCACGCCGCCGAAGGCCTTGACGTATTCGAGCGCGCGCCGCATGAGAGCTGCGTCGGACACGCAGCGCCCGTCATCGGAGAAGATGCGCACGCGCGCGGCCGAGTCGGCCATCGCGCCGAGTTCGGCGAGCTTGGCACCGTTCAGCCCGGAGGTGACGGCGCCCACCGGCCGCACGTCACACAGTCCGGCCTCGCGGCCGAGCCGCCAGATCTGCTCGACCACTCCGGCTGTGTCGGCCACCGGATCGGTGTTGGCCATCGTGTGGACCGCGGTGAAACCTCCGAGCGCCGCTGCCTGCGTGCCAGTCTGCACGGTCTCCGCGTCCTCGCGGCCCGGCTCGCGCAGGTGCGCGTGGAGGTCAACCAGGCCCGGCAGCGCGATCAGCCCGCCGCCGTCAAGTACCTGCGCTCCGGCCGAGGTGAGACCGGCCCCGGCCGCCGTGATCTGGCCGTCGGCGAGAAGCAGGTCGGCGGGCTGCCCGCCGACTGGCCGCACGCCCTTGATCAGCCATCGCTGGCTGGCCGTCACCTCGCCACCTCCGCCGCCTGGGTCATTGGCTGCACTATGTCCTCGCCGTCAGGGTCAGCCCCGCCGAGCAGCAGGTAGAGCACGGCCATCCGGACGCTGACGCCGTTCGCCACCTGCTCGACGATCGTCGACCGGGGCGAGTCGGCCACCTCGGCCGCGATCTCCACCCCCCGGTTCATCGGGCCGGGGTGCATCACGATCGCGTGCTCAGGCAGCAGCGCTGCCCGCGCCGTGTCCAGGCCGTAGCGCCGGCTGTACTCACGCACTGTAGGGAAGTAGGCCGCGTTCATCCGCTCCGCCTGCACCCGCAGCATCATCACGACGTCGGACTTGGGGATCTCGGCCGAAAAATCGTAAGACACCTCGCAGGGCCAGCTGCCGACCGCGACCGGCAGCAGCGTGGGCGGCGCGACAAGCGTGACGTCCGCGCCCAGCGTGTGCAGCAGCAGCACATTCGAGCGGGCGACCCGGCTGTGCAGTACATCACCGACGATCGTCACGCGCAGCCCCTCCAGGCGGCCGAGGCGCTGCCGCATGGTGAAGGCGTCCAGCAGTGCCTGCGTCGGGTGCTCGTGCGTGCCGTCGCCAGCGTTAATGACACTTCCGTGGACCCAGCCCGCCAGCCGGTGCGGGGCGCCGGAGGCCTGGTGCCGGATGACGACAGCGTCGGCTCCCATGGCCTCCAGCGTGAGCGCGGTGTCCTTGAGGCTCTCGCCCTTGGCGACGCTCGAGCCCTTGGCCGAGAAGTTGATGACGTCGGCAGACAGCCGCTTGGCAGCGGCCTCGAACGAGATCCGGGTGCGGGTGGAGTCCTCGTAGAAGAGGTTCACCACAGTCCGGCCGCGCAGCGTCGGGAGCTTGCGGATCGGCCGGTCGGCCATCTGGGCGAGTTCTCCGGCCGTGTCGAGGATGCGCAGCGCATCGGCGCGATTCAGGTCCCCGGCGGAGATCAGGTGGCGCTTCACTGGCTCGCCTCCGTCCAGGTACCGGCGGACCGTCCCGGTCCGAGTACGACGGCGTCGTGCCCGTCCGTCTCGGTCAGGAGCACCTGGACAACCTCACGCTGCGAGGTCGGCAGGTTCTTCCCGACGTAGTCGGCGCGGATCGGCAGCTCGCGGTGGCCGCGGTCGACGAGCACGGCAAGCTGCACGGCACGTGGCCGGCCAATGTCGCCGAGTGCGTCCAGGGCTGCCCGCACAGTGCGGCCCGAGTACAGCACGTCGTCGACCAGGATCACGGTCTTGCCGTCGATGCCGGCCGCGGGAACGTCGGTGTGCCCGAGCGTCCTCGCTGGCCGGAGGCGCAGGTCGTCGCGATACATGGTGATGTCGAGCGAGCCCGCCGGAGCCGGGCGCCCCTCAGCCTGTGCCAGGCGGGCGGCGAGCCGACGGGCGAGCGGAACTCCCCTGGTCGGGATGCCGAGGAGGACGACGTCAGCGCCGCCGCTGGTGCGCTCGAGAATCTCGTGAGCGACTCGGGTGAGAGCCCGGCCGATCTCCTCGGCACCGAGAACTGTCTTGCCGTCCGGCAACGGGACGGACCGGCCAGCCGGTCCGGCTGGGTCAAGCGCACGCGTCACGTGGACCCCCTTTCCCGCCTCACAGGACGGGGCTTAAAGGACGTCTGTCCGCACAACCGTACCAGGCGGCCGTTGGTGTCCCAGGCAGGCGCACCGCCGCCAGCGCGTTGCTTACAGAAAGTGATCACCTGACGACGCCCTGCGGTCAGTGAGATGAGTCACACCATAGCTGTCTTAATCAGGCATTACCGGCGCCCGAACCGCCGCCGGCCCAGATGCGGCCAAGTCGCAATCCCCGGCTGGATAGGCGATGCAGCGCGGCCCGGATGCCGCGAGGCCGAAACCGCCGGGCCCGACCGGGGATGCGTCGAGGAGTGCATGTTCATCCGCTTTTTGGCATTCGGCTTGACCTTGCGGTCCGGGGGGCCTACCGTCACTGTCCGTAACCGTCACTTTCAGCTATCACAGGCCAGGGGGCCGTAACTATGGCATCTGACTACGCCAAGACCCTCGGCGCACGACTGCGCGCCATTCGCACTCAGCAGGGTCTCTCGCTACACGGCGTTGAGGAAAAGTCCAGAGGCCGCTGGAAGGCCGTCGTGGTTGGCTCCTACGAGCGCGGCGACCGCTCTGTCACCGTGCAGAAGCTGGCCGAGCTCGCCGAGTTCTACGGCGTGCCCGTATCCGAGCTGCTCCCTGGCGACGTGCTGCCAACTCTCATCGCTCCGGCACCCAAGCTCGTCATTGACCTCGAGCGGATGGCCTCGCTGCCCAAGGACAAGGCGGGCCCGTTGTCGCGCTACGTTGCCACGATCCAGAGCCAGCGCGGTGATTACAACGGCAGGGTGCTGTCCATTCGCCAGGAGGACCTCCGGTCGCTGGCCGTGATTTATGACAAGACGCCGGCTGACCTCACCGAGGAACTCATCAGCTGGGGCATTCTTGATTCGGACGCTCGCGGGGCGATCGACACCTTCTGAGCTCAGCCGGCCGCCGGACTGACTTCAGCCGGCGGTCGGCAGCGGCAGCAGCGGCTGCGCTGCGTAGATGCCGAGCGCTCCCTCGGCCAGCGAGACGAAAGTCCCGGCGTCGTGCAGCAGGTCATCGGCCTCGTCCGCGGAAACTGCGCGCGGCAGGCCAGCCTCCGCGGCCGCCCGCTTCGCTGCGCCCGCAGCGAAGAACGCCGCCCACTCGCGCAGAGCCGGCTCGACCTTCGGCAGCAGCTCCCAGACGCTCTGCGGGCGCCTGCGTCGCCCGGCCGGCGGCTCGGCGCGGGCAGCCACCACGGCCGCCGCCGCCCGCAACGCGGCCAGATGCGCTCCGACGTACCGCGCGCTCGCGGATCCCTCGTCCTCGGCCGCGACCAGCCCGTGCCGGGCTGACTCCATCAGCGCCAGCGCAGACGGCGCCACCCGGCACTGCTGCCACTGGCGTCCTGGCCTCGCCGAAACGATCGGGCTCATCGGTACTCCTCACCTAGCGGTTGTCCGGCCGGTCGGGGCGCTTCCCCACGCCGCGCCCGGCCGGACAAGCAACCGAGGGGGCCCGGCTGCGCACTCGCACACCAGCATTCGAACATATATTCGTGCCGGTGTCTAGCTCCTGCATCTGCGTTCGAAGTTAGCGGGAGCGTCTGACAAAATCGCCGCCAGCACCATCTCCGGTCCCGCCGGGAATGGCACAACTCCGGCATCGCCGTGGTCAGCGGCCGACGGCCGCCGCGGCTAGGCTGGGCTGGTGCCGGAACCCGCGGAGGTGTGGGAAGCAAGCAGGCCCGACTTCCTGGCCGCTATCGGGGACCTGCTCGCTATTTATGCCGCCGCTATGGGGGCGCTGCCCGAGGAGCTACCAACTCGGCGGGCGATCATGGAGCGGCACGCCGGGCTTCCCGGCTTCCGCGCACTGGTCGTCACGAGCGGCCCGCCCCGGCACATCGTCGCTTTCACCTACGGCTTCCGCGGTGTGCCCGGCCAGTGGTGGCATGACGTGGTCCGCGCCGGGATCGTGACGCGCAGCGGCCCCAAGACCGCCGCCCGGTGGCTCGACTACGTGCTGGAGGTCGCGGAAGTCCACGTGCACCCCGACTTCCAGGCCCGCGGGATCGGGCGCCGCATGGTGCAGACGCTCACGGCCGGCCGCGGCGAGCGGACGGCAGTGCTGTCCACCCGCGACGCGGCGACGCCAGCGCGAAGGCTCTACCGCAGCCTCGGATTCAGCGACCTGCTGACCGACTTCCTGTTTCCCGGCGGCGGCCCGCCGTACGCGGTCATGGGCGCGGATCTACCGCTGGCCGGGCAGCGCGAGGCTGCCAGCTAGACGACCGCGCCGAGGCCGAGCAGCTGGTAGATCTCGCGCGTCGCCCTCGATCCGTTCAGCGTGTAGAAGTGCAGGCCCGGCGCGCCCTCGGCGAGCAGCCGCTCGCACAGCGCGGCGGCGAACTCTACGCCGATCTGCCGCACGGCCGGCTTGTCGTCCGCATGCGCCCGCAGATCGGCAGCGAGCCCGGCGGGGAACCTGCAGCCGGACAGCAGCACCGCCCGCTCGATGCCGGGCACACTGATGATCGGCATCACGCCAGGGATGATCGGCACGGCACAGCCCCGGGCTGCGGCGGAGTCGCGCAGGCGCAGGTAATCTTCGGGATAGAAGAACATCTGCGTGATCGCGAAGTCCGCGCCGGTGTCCACCTTGCGGACGAAGTTGTCGACATCGGTGTCCCAGTCCGGGGACCGGGGATGCCCCTCGGGGAACGCGGCGACTCCGACGCAGAAGTCACCGGATGCCCGGATCAGCCGGACGAGCTCGTCGGCGTGCTTCAGTCCGTCCGGCCGGGCGACCCACGCCGCACCAGGATCGCCGGGCGGGTCACCGCGCAGCGCGAGCATGTTCCGGACGCCGACATCGGCGTAAGCGCCGATGACGTGACGCAGCTCGGCCACGGAATGGTTCACAGCAGTCAGGTGCCCGAGCGGGGTGAGCGTGGTCTGCGCGGCAATCCGGCCGGTGACCCGCACGGTGCGATCCCGGGTCGAGCCCCCTGCGCCGTAAGTGACCGACACGAAGGTCGGCCGCAGCGGCTCAAGCTGGCGGATCGCGGTCCAGAGCCGCTGCTCCTCTGCCTCCGTCTTGGGCGGCATGAACTCGAAGGAAAACGACCGCCCGCCAGCGGCAAGCAGGTCTCTGATCGCGGGGGCAGCGGCGACAGCCATGAGTCACAGGCTAGTCCAGGCAGGCAGCCCGGCTAGCCCCGAGCAGGCCGAGCCCGGCTAATGTGCGGAGCCATGACACCTCACGCCGTGAGCACCGACGCCGCGCAGCTCGCCGAGATCCGGCGCGAGGTCACCGCTGCGCTGACGAAGTTCCTGGCCCGGCAGCGAGCAGCCTTCGCCGAGATCGGTGACGACATGCTGGCGCCCCTGGACGCAGCGGCCGGCCTGCTCGCGGGCGGGAAGCGGCTGCGCCCGGCGTTCTGCTACTGGGGCTGGCGCGCGGCCGGCGGAGCGGACTGCCCGGAGATCTATACCGCCGCGGCCGCGCTTGAGCTGCTCCAGGCGAGCGCGCTCATCCACGACGACGTCATGGATGCCAGCGACACCCGCCGGGGTCAGCCGGCCGTGCACCGCCAGTTCGCGCGCCGGCAGGAGCTGACGGGCGGTCCCGGCGCCGCCCAGTTCGGCGACGGCGCGGCGATCGTGATCGGCGACATGCTGCTGTCCTGGACCAATCAGCTGTATCACGCCTCTGGCTTCCCGGCCGGCATCCTCGCACGCGGGCTGCCGGCGTTCGATGCCATGCAGACCGAGGTCGCGGCAGGCCAGTACCTCGACATCCTCAGCCAGGCGCGCGGGGCCACTTCGGTCGCCGAAGCGCTCCGGGTGATTACCTTCAAGACCACGAAGTACACGATCGAGCGGCCACTGCAGCTCGGCGCCTCGCTCGCCGCGGAGCAGTACCCGTCACTGAGCAGCTACGCGAGACCGCTGGGCGTTGCCTTCCAGCTCCGCGACGACGTGCTCGGCGTGTTCGGCGACCCGGAACAGACCGGCAAGCCGGTCACCGGCGACATCTCCGAGGGCAAGCGCACTGTCCTGATCGCGCTGGCCCGGCAGAGCGCCAGTACGAGCCAGCAGGCCGTCCTTGACCGCTATCTCGGCGACCGGTCGCTCACCCCCGCCGGAGCCGGCGAAGTCAGGGCCGTCATCGCGCAGACGGGCGCCCTGGCGCAGTGCGAGGCGATGATCGCCGCGAGCGTGACGGACGCCCTGGCCGCGCTGACGGAGGCCAGGATCACCGCCGAGGCCCGGGACGCCCTGGCCGCGCTCGCCGTCACCGCGACCGACCGCTCCGGCTAACCGCTGGCTCAGGCGGGCTCGCAGCCGGGCGGCAGCGCTGCCGGGGTCGGCGGCCTCGGTGAGTGCCCGCACCACCACGATCCGCGTCGCGCCCGCTTCCAGCACCTGGCTGACGCTGGCCTCGTCGATGCCGCCGATCGCGAACCAGGGCCGCGACGTTTCCAGAGCCGCCGCATACCGCACCAGTGCGAGGCCAGGGGCAGGCCGGCCCGGCTTCGTCGGGGTCGGCCAGACCGGGCCCGTGCAGAAGTAATCCGCCGCCGGGTCGGCACTCGCCGCCCTGGTCTCCGTCTCCCGGTGCGACGACAGCCCGATGATCGGCTCCGGACCGAGAATCTCCCGCGCCACGCCGGCCGGCAGGTCGTCCTGTCCGAGGTGCAGCACGTCGGCGCCGCAGGCATATGCGACATCCGCGCGGTCGTTGACCGCGAGAAGGGCACCATGCGCCTCGCACGCGCGGCGGAATATCTGCAGGTAGCGCAGCTCCGCGCCGGCCTCAAGCCCCTTCTGCCGGAGCTGCACGATGTCCACGCCACCGCCCAGCACACGGTCAAGGAAACGCGGCAGATCGCCCTGGCGCTCGCGGGCATCCGTGCACAGATACAGACGGCACTGGCCCAGCCGGGCGCGAAGGTCGGAAGGCACGCTCAGAAGGCTAGTGCCTGCGCCCGCCTGTTCACCTCGGTGCGCCGGTGCTCGGCCAGGGCCTGGACCGGTGTGCCGGGCAGCGTCTCGTCTGCCGTGAACAGCCAGCTCAGCGCCTCGGTCTCGGAGAAGCCGCAGTCGAACAGCAGCGTCAGCGTGCCACTGAGGCCGTGGATCACCTGGTCGCCGTCCAGGAACTGCGCCGGAACAGCGAACTCGCCGCCCGGCCGCTGCACCCCGAGGAGCTTGCGATCGCGCAGGAGCTGCTTGACGCGGCTCAGCGGGAGGCCGAGACGATCGGCCACGGCGGGAAGGGACAGCCAGTCGCCGACGATGGCGTCGGTCGGGGGGTCGATCTGTGCCACGTGACGAGCTTCCCACATCTTGCGGCCGGTGAAACCTACCCCTTCTCCGTCAAGTCCGGCAGGCACGGCCATCTCCCGGTCACCTGCAGGCATGCGGCCGGCAACGAGCCGGTCAGGCGGCCAGCGCCGCAGCCCGGACCGGAATGCCCGGATCGGCAAGTTTGCCCGGATCGGCGAGCCCGCCAGCCTCGATCAGTCGCCGCGCCTGGAGCAGATCCCGCGGCAGGCCGACGGTCAGGGCAGCGACGAGCCTGTCGCCGGCCAGCCAGCACACCGCCCACCGAGGCCCGGCCGGATCGCCGCGCCAGATCAGCCGGTCACCCGTACCATGCCAGCCGACGTACTGCAGCATGCGGCCGAACTGCTCCGACCAGAAGTAGGGAACGGGGTCGTACGCCGCATCTCCCCCGAGGATGTTCGCGGCCGCGACCTCAGGCGCGTGCAGCGCCACGTCCCAGTGCTCGAATCGCAGCTGCCGCTGATAGCGGCCAGACCAGAACGACGCGCAGTCGCCGACTGCGAAGACGCCGGGAACGCTCGTGCGCAGCTGCGCGTCGACGGCGACTCCGTTGTCAAGCCGGATGGCCGAGTTGGCCAGCCACGACACCGCCGGGCGGACGCCGACGGCGGTGACCACGAGGTCCGCCGGGAGCAGTTCGCCGGCTGACGGCTCGCCCTCAGAGTGCTCGCCCGCAGACCGGTCGGCCGCTGACAGGCGGACTCCGTCCGGCTCGATCGCGGCGACGCCCTGCCGCACGCGCAGATCCACTCCGGCCTCGGCGTACCAGCGCGCGGTCGCCTGGCCGACCTGCGCGCCGACAGCGCCTGCCAGCGGCTGCTCGGCCGCCTCGAGCACGGTGACCCGGCAGCCGCGTGCGGCAGCCGCGGTCGCGAGCTCAGCGCCAATCCAGCCAGCTCCCACGACCGCGAGGCGCGTACCGGGCGTCAGCTGAGCGCGGAGCCGGAGTGCGTCGTCGGCAGTGCGCAGCACCTGCTGCGGACCGTTTCCGGGCAGGCGCACCGGACTCGCACCGGTCGCCAGCACCAGCGCATCCCACGCGTAGTCGGCCACGTCGGTGCGAACACTGTGCTCGCCCAGCGAGGTCGCGCTCTCCCCGAGCCGGAGCACTACTCCGAGGGCGTCCAGGTCCGGACGCAGGCTCGTGTCGTCAATCTCGCCGGTCATCAGCTTCTTCGATAGCGGCGGCCGGTCGTAAGGCTGCCGGTTCTCCGCACCGATCAGGGTCAGATCGCCGTCGTACCCGAGCTGCCGCAGTTCCTCCGCCACCCGGAGCCCGGCCAGTCCGGCGCCCACCACCACGACGCGCGCCAGCTTGCTCATCCGCACCGTCCTCTCCTCCGCACCGGCCTGCCGGGTCCATGGTGCCGCATGCCCTAGGCTGGACAGACATCGCGCGGGAGTCTGGTGCTGACCGGGCTGAGAGGGCGGCTGGCGAGCCGCCGACCGCAGGAACCTGATCCGGGTCATGCCGGCGAAGGGAGCCGAGCTTGAACGCTCACACAGCCGACGTCCTGGTTATCGGCGGCGGCGTCATCGGCCTCAGCATTGCCTGGCGCGCCGCGCGGCAGGGCATGTCCGTTGTCGTGGCTGACCCGCAGCCTGGTGCGGGGGCAACGCACGCGGCCGCCGGGATGCTTACCCCGATCGCCGAGGCCGCCTACGCCGAGCGGGAGATCTTCGCGCTCGGCCAGGAGTCGCTGCGGCGCTACCCGGATTTCGTCAGCGAGCTTGAGGAAGCGACCGGGCTGTCGACAGGCTTCCGCCAGGACGGCACGCTCCAGGTCGCCTACGACGCCGACGACCTTGAGCTGCTGGGCGAGACGCGAATTCTGCAGGAGTCGTTCGGGGTGCACCTGCAGCAGCTGACCGCACGGGAGTGCCGCGAGGCCGAGCCGATGCTGCACCCGTCGGTGCGCGGCGGTCTGCTGGCACCCGGCGACGGCTCGGTCGACCCGCGTCAGCTCGCCGTTGCCCTGCTCAGGGCCGCGCAGGGCGCGGGAGCGCGGCTCATCCGCTCGCCTGCTGCCGAGGTCTGCTCGGTCGGCGGCCGGGCGACCGGCGGCCGGCTCGCCGACGGCAGCGCGATCACCGCCCGCTGGACCGTGCTGGCCGCGGGCTGGCAGTCGGCCGCGCTGCCGGGTCTGCCACCGGGCACGGCGCCGCCGGTACGGCCGGTCAAGGGCCAGATTCTGAGGCTGCGCACGAGCGCGGCCGACGAGGCATCCGGGCTGCCGCCCGGGCTGCTGCGCCGGACCGTCCGCGGCGTCGTCCGCGGCTCGAGCGTCTACCTGGTCCCGCGGGAGAGCGGCGAGCTCGTCGTCGGCGCGACGCAGGAGGAACTAGGAACCGACACCCGCGTCACCGCGGGCGGCGTCTGGGAACTGCTGCGAGATGCTCGTAACCTCGTTCCTGGCATTACTGAGCTCGAGGTGGCTGACGTCGTCGCGGGGCTGCGGCCCGGCACCCCGGACAACGCGCCGGTCCTCGGCCCGTGCGCGCTGGCCGGCCTCGTGCTGGCGACGGGTCACTTCCGGGCCGGGGTGCTGCTGGCCCCGGTGACCGCCGACACAGTGACCGCCTACCTCCACGACGGGGTACCCGATCCGCTGTGGCGGACGTTCGGCGCCGAGCGGTTCGCGGCGAAGGAGGCAGCGGCGTGCACGTGACCATCAACGGGGAGCGGCGGCAGCTGGCCGGCGGCATGTCGCTGACTCAGGCCGTGACTCTGCTGACCAGCGCCAGCACCGGAGTCGCGGCGGCCCTGAACGGCGACGTCATCCGGCGGACGGCCTGGGACTCGACTCAGCTCGCCGACGGAGACGAGGTCGAGGTGCTGACCGCGGTGCAGGGAGGCTGACGTGGACGACCCACTGCTGATCGGCGGAGAGACGTTCAGCTCCCGGCTCATCATGGGCACCGGCGGCGCGCCCAGCCTTGACGTCCTCGACCGGGCACTCCTCGCGTCCGCAACGGAGCTGACCACCGTAGCGATGCGCCGGGTCGACCCCGCCGCGGCCGGATCGGTACTCGACCTGCTCACCGAGCGGGGGATCCGGGTGCTGCCGAACACCGCCGGGTGCTTCACCGCTTCCGAGGCAGTGCGCGTGGCCAGGCTCGCCCGCGAGGCTCTGCAGACCAGCTGGGTCAAGCTGGAGGTCATCGCCGACGAGCGCACGCTGCTGCCCGATCCGGTGGAGCTTCTCACGGCGGCCGAGGAACTCGTCGCCGACGGGTTCACGGTGCTGCCGTACACCAGCGACGATCCGGTGCTGGCACGGCGTCTCGAGCAAGCCGGCTGCGCGGCCGTCATGCCACTGGGCTCGCCGATCGGCTCCGGGCTCGGCATCCGCAACCCGCACAACATCGAGCTGATCGTCGACTCGGCTGGCGTGCCCGTGATCCTCGACGCCGGGATCGGCACGGCCAGCGATGCGGCCATCGCGATGGAGCTTGGCTGCGCAGCGGTGCTGCTGGCGACCTCCGTCACCCGCGCCCGCAGCCCCGAGCTGATGGCCGAGGCGATGCGCCACGCGGTCACCGGCGGGCGGCTCGCGTTCCTGGCCGGCCGGGTCCCGCGCCGCCGCTACGCGCTCGCCTCGTCGCCGCCGGCCGGGTAGCCGCCGATGGCGCGCCACCTTCCGGAGCACGGTTGTCAGCAGCTGACTGGCGGCCGGGCCGCTCGTTAGCGGGCGCGCAACCGCGCGCGCACCCTACAATTCTCCCGATGGATACGACGTTGTCGGCGCCGATCGGGCAGCTGCTGGACGGCCGTTACCTGGTCCAGTCGCAGATTGCCCGTGGCGGCATGGCGACGGTCTATCACGCCACGGACGTGCGGCTCGAGCGCAGTGTCGCCCTGAAGATCGCGCATCCCGAGCTTGCGCACGACCGCGAGTTCGTCGCCCGGTTCATCAGCGAGGCCCGGTCCGTTGCGCAGCTGTCAAGCCCGAATGTCGTCGCCGTCTTCGACCAGGGCTCGACTGGTGATCTGCATTACATTGCCATGGAGTACGTGCCGGGCCCGACGCTGCGCGAGCTCCTGGCGGCCCGGGGGCGGCTCAGCCCCCGGGAGGCTCTCGACATCCTCGAGCGAGTGCTCACCGGACTGGCCGCGGCGCACGATGCGGGGATCATCCACCGCGACGTCAAGCCGGAGAACGTCCTGCTCGGCAACGGAACCCTGGTCAAGGTTGCCGACTTCGGGCTGGCCCGCGCCGCCGCGGGCGTCAGCCACACGAAGACCGGACTGCTGATCGGCACGGCCGCCTACCTGGCGCCCGAGCAGGTCGCCAGCAACACCTCCGACGAGCGTACGGACGTCTACGCCACCGGGGTCATGCTGTTCGAGATGCTGACGGGCGTCCAGCCGCACACCGGCTCCTCGCCACTCGCCGTCGCCTACAAACACGTCAACGGTGTTGTCCCGGCGCCCTCCAGTCTCGTGCCCGAGCTGCCAGCGGCCCTGGACACGCTCGTCGCGCTCGGTACGTCGAAGGACCCTGACCTGCGCCCGGCCGACGCGCGGAACTACCTGAGGGCCATCACCGAGGTGCGGCGAGGCATGCCGCTGCCGCCTGCCGGACCACGTCGCAACGCAGCCGGGTCAGGCGGCCTGGCCGCAGGCTCACCGACCTCCGGGCCGGACACTGACCCCGCGCTTGGCCCCGCCGCGGCGCTGGCTGGCGCCGGTGCCCTGGCCGATGGTGGCGACCTGGCGGGCGCGAGCGATCTGCGCCGTGGCAACGGGACAGCGCCGGGCTACGAACGCTCGCTGTTCTCTGCGCCTGGCACCGACAGCCAGCCGCCCGGTAGCCGCCAGCACGCCACCAACCACACGATGATCGTCCCGGCCGGCGCCGGGGACTTCGGCGATGACGGCGGTTATCCCGGCCGACGCGCATCTCGCCGCTCGCGCCGCACAGACGAGCCCTGGCTGCAGCGCTGGCTGTTCAGCCGCCGGATCCTCATTGTGCTTGCCGCCGTCCTCGTCGCGATCGGTGCCTGGTGGCTCACCGACGGGCAGTACTTCTCCGTGCCGTCCGTCAGCGGGATGTCCGTCAGCACCGCCCGCGGTGATCTGACCAACGCCGGCCTGCACGTCGTCACGGGAGCCGGACGGCATAGTGACACGGTTCCCGCCGGTCAGGTCATCTCAACGGACCCGTCGGCCGGGGCACGGATCACCCACGGCGGCTCGGTAACCATCATCCCGTCGCTGGGCCCAGTCCTGGTGACGGTCCCGTCTGTGACCGGCATGACACTTGCCCAGGCGGAGCAGAAGCTCAAGGCCGTCGGCCTGACGTACGCCCAGCCGACAAGCCAGACGTCGACCAGCATTCCGTCCGGCGTGGTGATCTCCACCAGCCCGGTCGCCTATCAGCACTGGCCGATGAACAAGCCCGTTTCCATCTTCGTGAGCGTCGGCCCGCCGCTTCCCAACTTCGTCGGCCAGCAGTTCAGCGCGGCGCAGACGGCGGCGGCGGCAGGCGGCTACAGCCTCAACGAGGTGACCGTCAGCAACAGCTCTCAGCCGGCCGGCACGATCATCCGGCAGTCCCCCGCGGCCAACACGCAGATCGCGTCGCCTGAGGTCGTCACCGTGTGGGTCTCCGCCGGCCCGCCCGAGGTCGCGGTCCCCGATGTCCAGGGCATGAGCGTCAGCCAGGCCGAAGCTGCGCTGTCGGCAGCCGGATTCCAGGTGTCCGAGAACCAGGTCACCCCCGGCAGCAGGGTGATCAGCTACTCGCCCACCGGCCAGGCTCCGCAGGGCTCGACCATCACGATCGTCGTCGGCTTCTTCTAGCCACGGCGCCGGCCCTGAGGTTCAGAGCGGCGGGCCCTCGCCCTCCAGTTCCTGATAGGAGTACCGCTGCTCCTTCCACGGGTCCGCGGTGTTGTGATAGCCACGTTCCTCCCAGAAGCCGCGGCGGTCCGCAGTCAGGTACTCCAGCGCCCGGATCCACTTCACGCTCTTCCACGCGTACAGCCCCGGCACCACCAGGCGCAGCGGGTAGCCATGCTCCGGGCTGAGCCTCGCACCGTCTCGGTGGGTCGCCAGGAGCGTGTCGTCGGCCGCGAAGTCGTTGATCCGGATGTTGGCGCTGTAGCCGAAGTCGGCCCAGATCATGATGTGCGTCACAGCCGACGCCGGCGGGTACCGGCGCAGGATTTCCGCCGCTGGGATGCCCGCCCAGCGCACGCCGGGCACAGTGAACTTGGTCACGCAGTGGAAATCGGCGGTCACCTCGGTGACGGGCAGCGCAGCAACGTCATCCCAGCACAAGTGGGTCTCGGCGCCAGATTCCGTTGCTCCGAGGACGCGCAGGTCCCAGGTTCCGGGCTTGAAAGCGGGCACCGGCCCGTAGTGCAGGACCGGCAGCGTGCGCGGGACGTACTGGCCCGGTGGCAGGACGTGCGGTTCGACGTCCGATTCCCGGACCCGATTGCCAGGCGGATCGCCGGCATCCACCGGAAGCTTCGGCAGGTCCGGCTCAGCGCCCAGCAAGCCCTGGCTGCGCTCGCCCTGCTCGCGCGCATCAGTATCGGGCTGTGCCATGTCCGGCTGACCTGCCCCTTCCCGCTCTCGCGCTCCCGGCGGCCGCGACCAGCGACCGGTGTCCGCCCGCAAGTGCAGCCATCTTGCCACCCCCGAGGAGGTGCCTGATGCACCACCGCCGCGCACCGCGGAGCAAATCGGTGCGCTAGGCTGGCGATCGTGCAGCGCGAGTATTGGTTTGCTTTTGGCTACCGGCCCGGCCCTGGGACGGTCGCCCGTCAGACTCTGCGCTGACGCAAGGCGACACTCGCGACAAGCCCCGGGCCGCAACGGTCCGGGGCTTTCGTCATGATGGAACCAGGAGGACGCGATGGTGGTGGTGATGGCCCCCGAGGCCACCGACAGTGATGTTGAAGCAATAGTCGAGCTCGTCGGGACCGCCGGCGGCGAGGCGTTCGTCAGTCGCGGGGTCTCCCGCACGATCATCGGCCTGGTCGGCGACGTCGAGCAGTTCAGCGCGCTGAACCTGCGCAGCTACTCGGGCGTGACCGACGTGGTGCGCATCTCGGTGCCCTACAAGCTCGTGAGCCGGGAAAACCATCCGAGCCGCTCGGTGATCACAGTCGGCGGCGTGCCGATCGGGCCAGGCCACCTGACCGTCATCGCCGGACCCTGCACCGTGGAGTCAGCTGAGCAGACGCTCACTGCTGCCCAGATGGCCAAGGCTGCGGGCGCGTCACTGCTGCGGGGCGGCGCCTACAAGCCGCGGACGTCGCCCTACGCCTTCCAGGGCCTCGGCGAGGCCGGGCTGCGCATCCTTGCCGACGTTCGTGCGCAGACCGGTCTGCCCGTGGTGACGGAGGTCATCGACCCGTCGACGGTGGACCTGGTCTGCTCCTACGCCGACATGCTGCAGGTCGGGACGCGGAGCATGCAGAACTTCGCGCTGCTGCAGGCCGTCGGCTCGGCAGGCAAGCCCGTCCTGCTCAAGCGCGGCATGAACGCCACCATCGAGGAGTGGCTGATGGCTGCCGAGTACATCGCGCAGCGCGGCAACCTGGACATCGTGCTGTGCGAGCGCGGCATCCGCACGTTCGAGACTGCCACCAGGAACACTCTGGACATCAGCGCCGTGCCCGTCGCCCAGCGGCTTTCGCACCTGCCGGTGATCATCGACCCCTCGCACTCCGGCGGGCGGCGCGATCTTGTTCTGCCCCTGAGCCGGGCCGCCATCGCGGTCGGCGCAGATGGCCTGATCATCGATGTGCACCCGCACCCCGCGGCCGCGATGTGTGACGGCGACCAGGCGCTCACCGGCGACGACATCCGTGAGCTTGCCGAGATGGCGCAGACGCTGCCGCAGCTCCTGGGTCGCGCCCTGACGCCCGCGCCGCAGGAGGCTGCCGTCGTCTGAGGCCGAGATCCTTTCAGGCCGAGCTCCCGGAGAACTCGCCCGCCGCGTCGCCGATCTAGTTCCGCGTATCCCTCGCTTCCAGGTATCTTGAGGAAGCCTTGACCGGGACGTTGCGCTCATGCGAACAATGAGATCTGGCAGGTTTGACGCGCGGAGATACCCATGCGGACGATCCGCTCCATCGTCGCTCTGGCGGGACTGGTGCCCGTCCTGGCGCTGACGGGATCGGCAGGACCAGCGCTGGCGCGGCCGGCCGGCGTGAGCTCGGCCGGTGCCAGGAGCCAGGACCGCTCAGCTAGCGAGCTGGGCAGCCCGGGATTCCGCGTGGCCGTAAGCCGCCACTACGGGCAGCTCGTGAACGCCTCCGGCTACTCGGTCATCATCGTCACCGGCAGAGATACGGTCTGGGCTTTCGGCGGCACCAACCCCGGCGGGCCGTCGCTGCCTGTCGCGGCCCGCTGGAACGGCCGGACCATGATCGCGTCGACCCTTCCGCGCGGCCTCACCGGCTTCATCACCGAGGCCAGCGCACCGGCCGCCAACGACATCTGGGCAGCCAGCAGCTACGGCCGCTACCTGCTGCACTGGGACGGCGCCCGGTGGGCGCTGGCCCGGCAGTGGCACAGCGGAGTGATCACCGACGTCGACGCGGTGTCCGCGCGCAACGTGTGGGTATTCGGCACCAGCGCTCTCGGTACCGCCGGAACAGGAACGTGGCACTTCAACGGCCGGTCCTGGCAGCGGGTACGCGGCCTCGGGGCGACGATCTATCGTGCCAGCGCGATATCCCGCCGCGATATCTGGGGCATCTCTGCGGGCAGTAACGGCGACTCGGTGGTGCGCTACACCGGCAGGAACTGGCACCGGGTCAGAACTGCCCGCGCGCTCGACGGCATCCAGCTAGCCGACATCCTGGCGATCTCGCCCTCTGACGTCTGGGTGCTCGGCGACTCGCAGACGCACGGCGCGGTCCGCCTGGTCCTGGTCCACTGGGACGGTTCGAAGTGGTCGCGACTGCCCAGCTCGGTGCAGGCCTGGCCAGGACGGCTCGCGCCCGGCCCGGACGGCGGCGTCCTGATCTCCGCCACGCCCACGAACGGCGCGGCGGACGGCCTCATCCTCAGGGCCACCACAAGGGGCTGGCGACCGATGATTACGCTCCGCTCCCCGCTCGGAAGCGGGGTCAGCGACATCGCGCTGATGCGCTCCACCAAGTCCCTGTGGGCGAGCGGCGGAGTACTCAATCGCGTCGGGGGCGATGCCGTGATCTGGGAAGGACCAGCACGCTGGACCACCCACCGGGCCGCCGCCCGGTGGACGGGCCCGGACTCGACCTGACGCTGCCGCGCGAAGCCGCCGGCGCAGTGCGGCGGACCCGCGCGCCCGAACGTCAGCCGCGGCCGGGGGTGTGCTCCTGCGCTGCCGCGGCGAGCTCTTCCGCGAGGTCATCCGCATCCAGCCGGGCCTCGATCTTGCGCAGGTCCTGGATGCGCGCCCGTGTCTCGACCTGGCGAGGAGTGAGCAGGGAGCAACAGTCCTGATCCGGAAGCTCTGAGATCGACAGGGTGGCGATGCGGCGCGCCTCGGCCATGATCTCGGACTTGTCCAGCCCGATCAGCGGCCGCAGGATGGGCAGCGACACCGCGTCGTCCAGGGCGGTGATGTTTGTCAGCGTCTGGCTGCTCACCTGACCGAGCGAATCACCCGTCACCAGGGCAGTCGCGCGCAGCCGCCGCGCCAGGGCCTCGCCGGTCTTGAGCATGAGCCGCCGCTGAGCGATGATCTGCAGCCTGCCCGCGCCTGAGCTGGCCAGCCGCCGCTGAGCGTTCCCGAATGCCACGACGAACAGGCGTGAGTCAGTCTGGTACCGGTCGAGCTGACGACTCAGCCCGTACGCCTTGTAGACGGACTCCGGCCCGGTCAGCGGCATCCCGGAAAAGTGCAGGAAGTTGCACCGGAGCCCGCGCCGCATCATCCGGTACGCGGCAACCGGCGAGTCGATGCCGCCGGACATGAGCACGAGCGCCCGCCCGCTCATCCCGACCGGTAGGCCGCCCTGGCCCGGCCAGCCCTGCGTGAACACGAACACCTCGCGCTGGTCGACCTCTACGAACACAGTCCGGTCGGGCTTGCTCAAGTTGACCGGATAGCCGTATTCCTGCTGGATGCGGCTGCCGATCTGCACTGCGAGCTCAGCGGAGGTCACCGGGAAGCGCTTGTCCCGGCGGCGAGCCCGCACGGCGAACGAGCCTTCGCAGCCAGCGGCAAGCTCCACCGCAGCGGAGATTGCCGCGTCCGGATCCTTGGCCACCCGCACCGCACGGCAAACTCGCGCCAGCCCCATGACGTAGGTCATCCGCTCGGCGACCATGTCGACCGCGGTCTCTGCGACGAGCCCGCCACGGTCAGCCCCAGCGACCCGGATCACGATGACACCCTCGCGCTGCCAGACCCGGGTCTCGATCCCGAGATCGCGCACGGCGCGGCGGATATTGTCATGCAGCAGCCGCTCGAACTGCTGCCGGTTACGGCCCTTGAGAACAATCTCGCCGAGCTTCAGCAGCACGCACGGTTCCCGCAGCCCGGTGGCGAGGTCGGGATCGTGCGCCGGATCGACGCGCAGCGTGGACATCACCACAGTCTGCCACCAGGGCAGCGGTGCAGCGGAACACGCCAGGCGCCGACCAGCCGGTTAC
>Ga0335074_10002189_pt1 | contig 26623 bp, 16 predicted proteins | sample Lox_Sample_23_FD_206715 | JGI IMG/M metagenome (GOLD analysis project Ga0335074, IMG submission 206715) | Soil microbial communities from Loxahatchee National Wildlife Refuge, Florida, United States - Lox_Sample_2.3 | ecosystem: Environmental > Terrestrial > Soil > Wetlands | place: USA...
CCTGCATCCCCTGCTCGACTACCTCCTGCCCCAGTACCTGGCCGAGGGCAAGGCGCACCTCGTCGTTGGGATCGGCTGCACCGGCGGCCGGCACCGCTCGGTGGCCATCGCGCAACACCTGGGCGAGCGCTATCAGAGCCAGCCCGGCTACCTGGTCGAGGTCGTCCATCGCGATATCGCCAAGCCGACGTGAGCGGGGAGACGGCGTGAGAGCCGGAGACGGGGTGTGATCGACCACGTCGGCTACGAGGTGTCGGATCTGGCGCGCTCGGCCCGGTTCTACGACGCCCTGTTCTACGTGCTTGGGGCCCGCCGGATGCTCGAGTCAGAGCACGCCATCGCCTACGGAGTCAACGGTCCCGAGTTCTGGATCGTGGTGCGCGGGCGCCCGCCCGGCCCGGGTTACGGGCACGTGGCTCTGCGCGCGAGCGGCAAGGCCGCCGTCGATGGTGCCTACCGCGCCGGCCTGGCCGCTGGGGGCTCCGACGACGGATCGCCGGGCCCTCGGCCGCAGTACGGCCGGCGCTACTACGCCGCCTACCTGTGCGATCCGGACGGGCTGCGGGTAGAGGTCGTCTCCCGGAGATAAACGGTTGGTTTAGGTAGCCTTCTTGGAGCCGGTGCCGACCGGCGTTCCTGTTTCTGGCGCTAGGACGACCGGAGGTCGCATGGCAGTACGAGTTGGCATCAACGGGTTCGGACGCATCGGTCGCAACGTATTCCGGGCCGCGTACGAGCGGGGCGCGGACATCGAGTGGCTCGCGCTGAACGACCTCGTCGATCCGCCGACGATTGCCCACCTTCTCAAGTACGACTCCAACTACGGACCCTTCCCGGGCACGGTCACGGCCACCGATACCGGTCTCGAGGTCGACGGCAAGGAGATCCGCGTGCTCGGCGAGCGCGACCCCGCCGCGCTGCCCTGGTCCGAGCTCGGCGCCGAGGTCGTGATCGAGTCCACCGGGCTGTTCACTGACCGCGAGAACGCGGCCAAGCACCTGGCGGGCGGCGCCAAGAAGGTGGTGATCTCGGCGCCGGCGACCGGCCCCGACGTGACCGTCGTGTTGGGCGTTAATTTCGATGAGGCCTACGACCGCGATCGCGACGAGATCATCTCCAACGCCTCGTGCACGACGAACTGCCTGGCGCCCGTGGCCAAGGTTCTGCAGGACACGGTCGGCATCACCCATGGCCTGATGACCACGATCCACGCCTACACGGCCGACCAGCGCCTGCAGGACATGCCCCACCGCGACCTGCGGCGAGCCCGGGCGGCCGCCATCAACCTGATCCCCGCCTCGACGGGCGCGGCCAAGGCGATCGGTCTGGTCATCCCGGAGCTCAACGGGAAGCTGAATGGCTTCGCGATTCGCGCCCCCGTCCCCACCGGGAGCGTCGTCGACCTGACCGTGGAGACCGTCCGCGAGACGTCGGTCGAGGAGGTCAACGAGGCTCTGAAGGCCGCGGCCACCGAGGGTCCATTGAGCCCGTATCTGGAGTACACCGAGGATCCGATCGTGTCCTCGGACATCATCAAGAACCCGGCCTCGTCGATCGTCGACAGCAAGCTCACGGTCGTGATGGACGGAACGATGGTCAAGGTCGTGGCCTGGTACGACAACGAGTGGGGCTACTCGAACCGAATCGTCGACCTGGTGGCGAAGCTGCTGTGAAGACGCTTGCGGACCTGGGGGCAGTCCAAGGTAAGCGGGTGCTGGTCCGAGTGGACTTCAACGTCCCGCTCGACGATGGTCGCGTGGCCGACGACAGCCGGATCCGCGCCGCGCTGCCGACGATCGAGGCGCTGCGCGACCAGGGGGCCCGCCTGATCCTCGTCTCGCATCTTGGCCGGCCCAAGGGCCGCGACCCCGAGCTCTCCATGAAGCCGGTCGCCGACCGGCTGGTCCAGCTGACCGGCGCGAATGTCACCTTCATACCGGGCGAGATTGCCGGACCGGATGCGCAGGCCTTCGCTGACGACCTCGAGCCCGGCGAGATCCTCATGCTGGACAACGTCCGCTACGAGCCGGGCGAAACCGAGAACGACCCCGAGCTGGCCAACGCCCTGGCGAACCTCGCCGATGCCTACGTCAACGACGCCTTCGGCGTCGCCCACCGGGCCCACGCCTCGACCGAAGGCGTGGCCCGGCGGTTGCCCGACCACGCCGCCGGCCTCCTGCTCGAACGCGAGGTCAGCACCCTGACCCGGCTCCTGGAGGATCCCGAGCGCCCGCTCGTCGCGGTTCTCGGCGGGGCCAAGGTGAGCGAAAAGATCCAGGTCATCGAGCGCTTCCGCACGATCGCCGACACGATCCTGATCGGTGGCGCGATGTGCTTCCCTTTCCTTTCGGCCCGTGGCCACGAAGTCGGCGCGTCGCTGTGCGACCCCGAGGACGTGGAGCTCGCCATCCGCACCCTCGACTCCTGGGACCAAGTGCAAGCCGATCTGGAGCTGCCCATCGATCTCGTCATCTCTGATCGCCTCACCGCGGATGCCGTCCCGACTCTGCTCGATGGCGTCGACGTACCCGATGGGCAGATCGGACTCGACATCGGACCTCGCACTGCGGCCGCCTACGCCGAGCGCATCGAACGGGCCGGTACGGTGTTCTGGAACGGGCCCATGGGTGCCTTCGAGTTCGAGCCGTTCGCTGCCGGGACACGCGCGGTTGCCCAGGCGACCGCCGCCGCGGCCGGCATCACGGTGATCGGCGGCGGTGACTCGGTGGCGGCCGTGGAGCGCTTCGGCTTGGCCGAGGAGATCACCCACATCTCCACGGGCGGGGGCGCCTCGCTGGAGCTGATCGAGGGCAAGGCGCTGCCCGGCGTGGAGGCCTTGGCATGAGCGAGCGCACGCCGCTGATCGCCGGCAACTGGAAGATGTACAAGACGATCGCCGAAGCGGAGGCGTTCATCCAGGCGCTACTGCCGCGGGTATCCACCGCCGACGGCGTCGATGTGGCGATTTGCCCACCGTTCCTGGCCCTGCAGGCGATGGTCGACTCCACGCGCGGATCACGCGTGCAGGTCTACGCGCAGAACATGCACTACGCGCCCGAGGGGGCGTTCACCGGCGAGGTCTCGCCGGGCATGCTGACCGAGATCGGCGTGCACGGCGTCGTGCTCGGTCACTCGGAGCGGCGCGAGATGTTCGGGGAGACCGACAAGGGCCTGGCCCAGAAGGTGCCGGCCGCGCTCGAGGCGGGGCTGATGCCCGTGCTCTGCGTGGGCGAGACCGAGGAGGAGCGTGAGAGGGGCGATACCGAGCGCAAGCTGCGCCATCAGGTCCAGGAGGATCTGGCCCGCGTGCCGGAGGAGCGCCTCGGCGAGGTGGTGATCGCCTATGAGCCGATCTGGGCGATCGGCACCGGTCAGGTGGCGACGCCCGAGCAGGCCCAGGAAGCCATCGGCTTCGTCCGAGCCCTCGTGGCGGACCGATCCCGTGAACAGGCCGAGCTGACCCGCGTTCTCTACGGGGGCAGCGTGAAGCCCGACAACGCCGAGGAGCTGCTGGCTTTGCCGGACGTCGACGGGGCGCTCGTGGGCGGCGCCAGCCTCGACGCGGAGTCCTTCGCGGCGATCATCGCCGCCGCCGGTTGATGTCGGGGGACGGGGCGCAGCTGCCGCCCGGACCGACCAGGCTGCCCGTCGAGCATTGCGCCCTCGTCATCCTCGACGGTTGGGGCCTGGCGCCGGCCGGCCCCGGCAACGCGGTGTCTTTGGCCGCCACCCCGGTTATGGACGAGCTGTGGAGCACGTATCCGCACACCCAGCTTACGGCCAGCGGACGCGCGGTCGGCCTGCCCGAGGGTCAGATGGGCAATTCCGAGGTGGGTCACCTCAACCTCGGCGCCGGTGCGGTCATCATGCAGGATCTGACGCGCATCGACGAGGCGGTGCAGAACGGTGCGTTGGCCGCCAACGAGGTGCTGCGTGACGCGTTTCGCGGCGTCGAGCGCGTCCATCTGATCGGTCTCGTCTCCGACGGCGGCGTGCACTCGAGCCTGGGTCACCTCCGAGCCCTGATCGAGCTCGGAGCCGAGCTGGGCGTTTCCGACCTCGTCCTGCATGCCTTCACCGACGGGCGCGACACGCTGCCCCACTCCGGTGAGGGGTTCCTGGAGCAGGTCGAGGTGTGGATGCACCAGGCCGGCGCCGGGCGGATCGGCACCGTGATCGGCCGCTACTACGCGATGGATCGCGACCGGCGCTGGGACCGCGTGCAGCTGGCCTATGACCTGCTCGTGCACGGCCAGGCCGAGCACGCGGCACAGACCGGGGCCCAAGCGGCGCACGACGCCTACGCCCGTGAGGAGACCGACGAGTTCATCAAGCCGGTCCGCGTGGGCGAGGAGGCGAAGATCCGCCCCAGCGACAGCGTCATCGCCTTCAACTTCCGCCCCGACCGGATGAGGGAGATAACGCGTGCGCTCGCCGACCCGGCGTTCGAGGACGTCGACCGCGGAGGCGCCGAGCCGATCCGCCGCTACACGACGATGACCGAATATGAGGAGGGCTGGCCCTATCCGGTCGCCTTCCCGCCCGAGCATCCGCAGGTCACGCTTCCGGTCGTCGTGGCCCAGCACGGCGGACGCCAGCTGCACGTGGCGGAGACGGAGAAATACCCCCACGTCACGTACTTCTTCGGCGGCGGGGAAGAGACACCGCAGGCCGGGGAGCGCCGCGAGCTGGTGGACTCGCCCCGGGACGTGCCCACCTACGACCACAAGCCGCAGATGAGCGCTCCTGCGGCAAGCGAGGCGTTCGTGCGGGCCTGGCGGGAAGACCAGCCCGCCTTCGGGATCATCAACTTCGCCAACGCCGACATGGTCGGGCACACCGGCGTCATTCCCGCGGCGGTGCAGGCGGTCGAGACGGTCGACACGTGCCTGGCCGACGTCGTCCGCGCCGTGCACGAGACCGGGGGCGCGTGCGTGATCACCGCCGACCATGGAAACGCCGATCACATGCTGGAGCCCGACGGCAGTCCCAATACGGCCCACTCGCTCAACCCGGTTCCGCTCGTAGTGACGGTCCCCGACCTCGTGCTGCGCGACGGCGGCATCCTGGCCGACATCGCCCCCACCGTCCTTGCGCTGCTGGGCTATGAGCAGCCGAGCGCGATGACCGGGACATCCCTGATCGTCTCCTGAGGCTGATCGCGAGCATCAGCGCTTGCTTCACACCCTCTCACGCATGGCGTTGGGGCGATCACCAGAAATAGTGACGCAATCGCCCCAGCCCGCCCTTGGGAGCCATGGCGCAGGCACCCTAAGCGCCGGCTCGCTTGGGCTCCGCCGGCGCTTACCCGGCCGGGGCGGGCGGGCTCTGGCGCTACTCGACTTCAGACCGGGCTAGTGCTTGCGCCACGGGGACGGGCCGCCCGATGTGGAAGCCCTGGGCGAAGTCGACGCCCTTGCGGCGCAGGAACAGCTCGGTCTCCCGGTCCTCGACGCCCTCGGCGATCGTCTGCTTGTTGAGGCCGCCGGCGATCGCCACCAGCGACTCGATCACCAGCTGGTCGGTGCGGTTGGTGAGGCATCCGGTGACGAATTCGGTGTCGATCTTGAGGTAGTCGAAGGGGATGTGCTTGAGGTAGTAGAAGCTGCCGAAGCCGGCGCCGAAGTCGTCGAGTGCGAAGCGGCAGCCCAGGCTCTTGAGCCGCTGGGCAAAGCGGCGGGCTAGGTGGATGTTGGCGATCGCCGCGGTCTCCGTCACCTCGAAGATGAGCCGGGCGGGATCGATACTCGATTTCTCCAGCTCCTGTTCGACGTGCTCGAGCAGGCTGTCATCACACAGCGACTTGCCGGACACGTTGATCTCCAGCGCCGTCGAATGTCCTAGCTGCTGCTCGTCCTCGAGCATCAGCATGGCCTGGGTGATCACCCACCGGTCGAGCTCCTGGATCAGGTCATAGCGCTCGGCGATGTACAGGAACGCCCCCGGCGGGATGCGGTCGCCGGTGGGATCGACCATCCGGACCAGAAGCTCGTGCTGGACGTCCCGGCCGCTGTGGAGCTCGCGGATCGGCTGCGCGTAGAGCGTGAGGAGGTCGTTGTCCAGGGCGTGCCGGATGCGATCGATCCAGGCCAGACGGGCCTTCATCCGCGGCTGATCCTGCCGCTGGTTGGAATACCAGGCGACTCGGTCGCGGCCGGCTTCCTTGGCGTCGTACATGGCCAAGTCGGCGTTGACCAGCGCCTCCTCGCCGCTGGACAGGCCCTGGCGAAACATGGCCACGCCCACACTGGCCGACACGTGCCGCGCCGGATGGTGGCCGAGCACGATCGAGTTGTCGTGGATGTCGCGCACGATCGACTCGGCCACGCGCTGGGCGGCGGCGAGATCGGCCACAGGCAGCAGGACGGCGAACTCATCGCCGCCGAGCCGCGCCACGGTGTCGGTGGCACGCAGGCGCCGGCTGAGGAGGTTGGCCACCGACACGATCAGCTGATCTCCGGCCTCGTGGCCCAGGGTGTCGTTGACGGCCTTGAAGTGGTCGAGATCGAGCACGAGGAGCGCTCCACGATCTCCGTAGCGGTCGACGTGAGCCACGTGGCGCTCGAGCTCGGCCTCCAGCCCGCGGCGGTTGACCAGGCCGGTGAGCGGGTCGTGGTCGGCCAGGTGGCGAAGCTGGTTCTCCAGCCGCCGGCGCTCGGTGACGTCGAGGACCTGGGCGAGGAACTGCGCCGGCCGCCCCTCCCGGTCGCGCAGCACCGTGGCGTGGACGGCGATCCAGATGGCCTCGCCCGATTGGCGCAGGAGGCGCTTCTCGCGCTGGTAGTGCTCGATCTCGCCGCGGAGCAGCTGGCCATCCAGGTCGTCGTCCCCCGCGAGATCCTCGGGGTGCGTGATCGCGGACGACGTGGTGCTGAGGAGCTCCTCCCTCGTGTAGCCCGTGATCTCGACCAGAGCGTCGTTGACCTGGAGGTAGTGGTGGTTCAGATCGGTCATCCCGATGCCCACTGGGGCGTGGTCGAAGGCGCTGCGGAAGCGCTCCTCGGCGGCCCGCAGCTCCCGCTCGGTGGCCCGTAGCTCGGTGACGTCTTGTACCGTCCCGCTGTAGGTCCCGGTGTCGCCGGGGTCGGGCCGCCCGCGCACGTGCACAGTGCGCTCCTGGCCATCCGGCCGCACGATCCGGTAATCGAGCTCGAACTGGACTCCCCGGTCGAACACCGCACGGTGGCCCTCGGCGACACGGTCGTGATCCTCGGGCACGATGTAGGCAAACACGGCTCGCCCGGCTGGGGGTCCGGCGGCTGGATCGCGGCCGAAGATCCGGTAGAGCTCCGGCGACCAGGTCGTCTCGTCCGCCGCCTTATCCCACGACCACGAGCCGACGTGGGCGATGCGCTGGGCGTCCTCCAGGGCGCCCCGCGCACGCTCGCGGGCGGCCTCAGCGCGCTTACGGTCGGTGACGTCGAGAGCAAAGGCGCCGAAGGCCACGACCTCCCCGGTCTCGTCCAGCACCGGATAGCGCACGACGTCGTAATCGTGCTCCTGTCCATCGGCTTCGAGGAGGCGCATGTCCATGGCCAGGGGCTCTCGTGAGATCACCATCGCGGCGTCGGACTCCCGGATGCGCTGGGCGTTCTCGGGGTCGAGATGGGCGTTCGGAAGCTGCCCGATCAGCTCCTCACGGGACTTGCCCAGAACGCGGGCTATGTGGTGGTTGACGGTTATGAAGCGGCCTTCGCGATCTCGGAGCGACAGCCACGCCGGGGCGTTGTCGAAGACCGCCTGGAGCCGGGCGTTGGCCTGGCGCAGGGAGGCCTCGCTCTGCTTTACGGCCGTGATGTTCTGGATCTGGGCGACGAAGTGGAGCGGATCGCCATTCGCACTGCGCACCAGGGAGACCGACAGGTCCACCCAGATCGTGCCTCCGTCGCGGTGGCGGTAGCGCTTCTCCATCTGGTAGGTCTGGATCTCGCCGGACAGCAGGCGCTCAATGTGCCCGAGGTCAGCTTCCCGATCCTCGGGCTGGGTGATCTCCTGGAAGGTCAGGTCGAGCAGCTCCGTCTCGGAGTAGCCAACGATCTCGCACAGAGCACGGTTGACCTTCAGGAAACTCCCGTCAGGAGCGACGAGGACCAGGCCGATGGGTGCCTCCTCGAACGCGCTGCGGAAGCGCTCCTCAGCCAGCCGCAGCGCGGCGGCAGCCTCGGCGCGGGCTGTGATGTCCCGGATCGAAGCCACCACGAACGGCCCCTCTGGCACATCGAGGGGGCTGATGGAAACCTCGATGGGGAACTCCGTTCCGTCCTGGCGGCGGCCCGACAGCTCCAGCTGCGATATCGCCGGAGGGGGACTCGCGTGCGGGTCGGACGCGCTGCGGTGCATTTCGTGGGCCGCCTGGGGGCGGTCGGGCACGAGCAACTCGATTGGCTCTCCCACCATCTCGGTGCGGTGGTAGCCGAACAGCGTCTCGGCCTGGGCGTTGACCAGCGCGATGCGCCCGTCCCGATCGGTGATGACCATCGCGTCGGGCGCCGCCTCGAGCAGGCCCTGGGAGACGTGCGGGGCATCCGTGACGCTGAGGTTGGACGTCGGCGGCTGGACTGCGGGAACTGGCGCCCCGTTGTCGTCGCGGTTGCTCACCGCTTCTCCAGGTCGGCCTCTGGGCCCCGGCCGGGCGTCCGTGCGGGCATCACTCCGAAATATAGTCCAGTTCGGCGGGTGCGCTGGAAACCTTGGTGAGCGCGATGTCGAAGGTGGCGCAGTCGACACCCTCGGCGCCCGGCGCAAAGCGAACGATCAGCTCCGGCGCCACGCCGAATACGGCATCCGAGGCCAGGTGGTCGCTTTCGGAGTCGAACACCTCAGTGGTCAGTGGGAGGTGTCCGGGACAACTGACCAGGAGGTGGATGTGGGCGGCTCGCCACGGGTGGCGGCCGGTGCGCGCGAGCAGGGTGCCGACCGGCCCGTCAGAGGGGATCGTGTAGGGCACCGGTCGGATCGTGCGCAGCTCGTAGAGCCCGTTCTCGTCGCTCGCGTACCGGCCGCGGAGGTTGAACTGCGGCTGCTCGGGATCCTGGATGGCGTAGAGGCGGTTGGAGGCGTTCTGCCAGACGTCGAGCGTTGCCCCAGGCAGCGGCGCGCCGTCGGTGTCGGTCACCCGGCCGCGCAGGATCACCGGCGGGTCGCCGTCGTCGCGTTCGACCATCGACTCGCCGAAGCCACGGGCCGGCGATCCAGGTGCGTAGAAGGGGCCGGTAAGCGTCTGGGTCGTCGCGCCCGCTGGGGTGCCACCGCCCTCGACCAGGCTCGAGAGGCCCAGGACGTCGGAGAGCAGCTCGAACTCCTGTCGCGCGTCACCGGAGATCTGGCCCACGGCCGTGAGGAACCGAACGGCGAGACGACGCTCTGACGAGCTGAGGCCCACCTCCTCAGCGAACGCGTGCACGTGCGTGACAAGGACCTGCATCAGCTCGCGCAGGCGGTCGTCGGGCGTGCCGGCGAAGGTGGCCAACACGTCCTCGCGCAGGCGCTGGGGATCGAACGCGCTCACCGGCTGCGATTATCTCCAGCCATGCCGAGCCAGTCGAGCGTCGAATCCGCGGGCGCCCAGCTAGCCGTCTACACGTGGGGCGATCCGACACGGCCGACAGTGGTCCTGGTCCACGGCTACCCGGACACTCACGGGTGTTGGGACGAGGTGGCGCAGCGGCTGCGCGATCGTCTCCACGTGGTGGCCTACGACGTGCGGGGAATGGGCCGTTCCAGCGCTCCTGATCGGCCGGATGCGTTCGCGCTGGATCAGCTCGTCCGGGATCTGGAGGCGGTCATCGACGCCGTGAGTCCAGACCGCGCCGCGCACTTGGTCGGGCACGACTGGGGCGCCTTTCAGTGCTGGCACGCGGTTACCGATCCCCGGGTCAGCCCCCGCATTGCGTCGCTTACGACCATCGCTGGACCCCGCGTCGACGGGGCGCGTCGCTGGATCACCGACCGCCTGCGTCCGAGCCCCACAGCCCTCGGCGAGCTGGCCGGACAGGCCCGGAGATCCTGGTATGTGGCGGCCTTCCAGATTCCCGGCCTCCCGGAGGGGGTGCTCCGGAGCGGCTTCGCCCGCAGCTGGCCGCGGATGATGCGCCGACTGGAGGGGATCGAACCCCGGCCCGGCCATCCCGCGGACACGCTGGTGTCCGATGCCGTCGCCGGGCTGGCGCTCTACCGGGTCAATCTGGGTCCGCGAGCGCAGCTGCCTTGGCGCGGTCCGGCGTCGGTTCCCGTGCAGGTCGTGATCCCGACTCAGGACCGCTACATCTCACCGCCCCTGTACTCGGACGCCGGCAACTGGGCGCAGCGCGTCTGGCGGCGAGAGCTGCGCGCCGGCCATTGGGCGCAGCGCTCGCATCCCGAGCTCATGGCTCGTCACGTGGCCGAGCTGATCGAGCATGCGGAAGGCGCCCCCGAGCCGCCCGCGCTGCGCCGGGCACGCTGGCCGCGCGAGGGCGGATGGCTCGGTGGTCGCCTGGCCGTGGTCACGGGAGCCGGAAGCGGCATCGGTCGCGCGACGACGATGGCGCTGGTGGGGGAGGGGGCCGAAGTCATCGCCGCTGACATCAACCCGGAGGCGGCTCGAGAGACAATCGCGCTCGCCGGGGGCAAGGCGGTCCATGCCATGCAGGTCGACGTCGCCGACGGCGCCCAGATGGAGCGGTGGGCCGCGGCCGTGGAGAGCGAGTACGGCGTGCCCGACATCGTCGTCAACAACGCCGGCATCGGAATCAGCGGTCCGTTCCTCGAGACGACCACGGAGGACTGGGAGCGCATCCTCGACGTCAACCTGTGGGGTGTGATCCACGGCTGCCGGCTGTTCGCCGAGCAGATGGTGAGAGCGGGGACCGAGGGGCACGTCGTCAACCTGGCCTCGCTGGCGGCGTACATGCCCTCCCGCGCTCTACCCGCCTACTCCACGACGAAGGCGGCCGTGCTGATGCTCAGCGAGTGCCTGCGGGCGGAGCTGGCGGGCCAGGGAATTGGGGTGAGCGCCATCTGTCCCGGGGTCGTCAGCACGAACATCGTGCGCACCACGCACATGGTCGGGGTATCGGCCGAGGACGAGCGGCGCATGCAGGAGCGGGCTGCCGGCCTCTACGTCCGGCGTGGCTACGGCCCCGAAGGGGTGGCCCGCGCCATTCTCAAGGCGATTCGGGGCGACGAAGCGGTCGTCCCGGTAACGCCGGAATCGCACATCATGCTCGGGTTATCCCGTCTGAGCCCGGCGGCGCTGCGGCGGCTCGCCCGCGTCGACGGCCTGTCCCGCGTGCGCTGAGGGCACCGGCGTCGAGGTCACGCGGCGCACGAACGCGCCGATCTCGTCCAGGGCCTGGCGCGCCTCGGGGAGCACGTCCAGGCCGAGCACCTGAAACACATGGACCTGCCCCTGCCAGAACTTGAGCGTGACCGGCACGCCCGCGCCGGCCAGGGCATCGGCCAGCCTGGCGGCGTCGAGGGCCAGCACCTCGGTCGTGCCCACGTGGATCAGGGCCGGGGGCAGCCGCCGCAGGTCGAGGTTGACCGGCGACAGCGCCGGGTCCACCGCCTCACCGCGCGCCACCAGCTTCTCGACCACGAACACCGCGGCCTGGATCGGCACCACCGGATCGGTGCGAGCGGCCGGATGGCGCAGCTTGTCGCTCGGGTCGAGATCGGCCCACGGACTTAGGCCGACGACGCCGGCAGGGCGCGGCAGGTCCGCGTCGGAGATCGCGTGGGCGACGAGGAAGGCCAGTCCGCCGCCAGCTGAGTCGCCGGCCAGGACGATGTCCTGCGCGCGGTGTCCGTCGTCCAGCAGCCGGCGGTAGCCGTCAACCCCGTCGCCAATCGCACGGTGGATGGGGGAGCGCGGAAGCATCCGGTAGCCGACGTTCAGGACGGTGGCGCCCGTGGCCGCCGATAGGCGAGCGGCGAAGCGGCGGTACGTGCCCAGGCCGCCGGACACGAATCCGCCCCCGTGGAAGTAGAGAATCGCGCGCCCACCACGCGGGACGTCCCGGGCCCAGACGTAGTCGGCGGCACACTGGGGCAGGCGGATCCGCTCGATCTCGGTCCCGCCGGGCGGAGGCCCGATCCGGCCGAGGTCATCGCCGAGCCGGTGCAGCCGCGCCCACAGCTTCCACATCTCGATGCCCGCGGGCCCGAAGCGCAGTCCCCACGCGCTGATGACGGTGCTCAGCGCGATCAGGGGGCGCATCGTCAGGCGCAGCAGCCAGGCGAACAGGATCGCCCGCCGGGTCGGCGGTTGGCTCCAGACGATGCTCAATGGCGGGCGGAGCGGATCCCCACGGCGCTCAGCGCCCATCGCCGACCGCCTCCGCCAGCCTGCGCCGCTGAAGCTTCCCGGTGGAGGTACGGGGCAGCTCGTCCACGAACTCGATCTCCCGCGGCACCTTGAAGCGGGCAAGGTGCCCCCGTACGTAATCGCGGAGCTCCTCAGCGGTCGTCTCGCTGCCCGGGGTCCGGACGACGAGCGCCGTCAGCCGCTGCCCGAACTCCGGATCGGACACGCCGAAGACGGCGGCGTCGGCCACGTCCTGACGGGCCGTCAGGAGATCCTCCACCTCCTGCGGGAACACGTTCTCACCCCCGGACAGGATCATGTCGTCGTCGCGGCCATCGATGAACAGGCGTCCGGCCTCGTCGAGGTGGCCGAGATCACCCGTGCTCATCAGCCCGTCGATCACCTCCTTGCCACCGCCCCCGGTGTAACCGTCGAACGCGAACGGGCTGCCGACGAAGATGCGCCCGGTCTGCCTCGGTGGCAGCGGGCGCCCGGCGGGGTCGAGGATTTGGATCCGTACTCCCGCCAGCGGCCGGCCGACGGTCCCGGGCGCGGCTCGCAGATCCGATGGCGTCGCCAGGGTGCCAGACCCGACCTCCGTCGACGCGTAGGCGTTGTAGAGGATGTCCCCGAACTCGTTCATGACCGCCGCGGCCAGCTCGGCGGGGAGCGGGGCCGCGCCGCTGACGATCATCCGCAGCGAGGTGGTGTCGTGAGCGCGCTGGACCTCGCCGCGTAGCGCCAGAATCCGCGCCAGCATCGTGGGGACGGCGAAGAGGACCTGGGCGTGGTGGGTCTCCACCGCCTCCAGCGTGGCCCGCGGATCGAAGCGGCGTCGCAGCACAAGCGGCGAGCCAAGCGCGAAGCCCGCCGACATCCCGACCACTCCGAACAGATGGAACAGTGGTGGGGCGAGGAGCAGCGCACCCCCGGACCGGGGCACCGGCCGTATCCGTCCGAGGTCGACGAGCCCGCCCGCGGCCAGCGCCAGCAACCCTGACGAGGCCACGGTGCGGGAGGCGCCCTTCGGTGTGCCGGTGGTGCCGGAGGTGAGCAGGACGATACGTCCCGGTTGCTCCGGCGGTGGTGCCTCCTGACCGGCGGTCGCCATGAGGTCACGGAGCGTGGGCAGGTCCGATGGGCTTTCCTGCCAGGCGATCACCTTGGCGCCGGTGAACCCTGCCGACTCGAACAGCGGCGCGAACTCCTCATCGAAGATTGCCGCCCGGGCTCCTTCGCGAGCCAGGACGTCGCGCAGCTGGGACGCCGCGAAGTCGGTATTGAGGGGGACGAGCGAGCAGCCGAGCCGGGCGGCCCCGGCGGCCGCCTGCACAAAGCCTCGATGGTTGCGGCACATGATGGCCACGGCCTGCCCGCAGCGCACGCTGAGCTCGCGGTGCAGGCCGCGGGCCACGCCACGCGCTTGGTCGTCGAGCTCTCCGAAGCCCAGGGCACCGAGCTCGTCGTGGAGGGCGACCCGCGCGGGATACAGCTCCGCGGCCGCAGCGAGGACGGTGGCGGGGGTCGCGCCGTAGCGTCCGGCGGCGAGCAGGGCGCGCGCCAGGCGATCCGGCCGCACCGGGTGCACCACCCGCGACTCGGCGATCGACCGGACACCAAGGGCGGCCTCGGAGCCAAGGCTCGCCCACCGTCCGATCAGGCTCACGAGTCCAACCGCCCGCCCGGCATCACCGCCGGCGCATGGCAGCGGCGATCGAGGGCAGCTTGATGAAATTGGGGATGTAGCGCGAGGCGAGCATCGTGGCCCGGATCGCCGTTCCCGGCACGACGACCCGGCGGCCGGCCTCGAGGCCTTCGACGCCCGCTCGGGCCGCGACCTCGGCCGTGACCCATGCCACCTTGGGCACCGCCTGCTCGAAGGGCTGCCCGGCGGCCTGCCACCCAGCGATCTCCCAGAAGTCGGTCGAGACCGGACCCGGGCACAGCGCGGTGACCGTCACCCCGCGGCGGCCCACCTCCTCGTGGATCGCCTCGGAGAACGTCAGGACGTACGCCTTGGCGGCGGAGTAGCCCGCCGAGTAGGGCAGCGGCTGCATCCCTGCGGTCGAGGCGACGTTGAGGACCGCTCCGCGCCGGCCCTCCACCATTCCCGGGAGGAACATCGAGGTGAGCGCGACCACGGCTTCGACGTCGAGGCGCACCTGCTGCAGCTCCAGTTCTGGATCGGAGGCGTGGAAGGGGCCGCCGGTGGCGAAGCCGGCGTTGTTGACCAGGATGTCGACCTGTAGCCCCAGCGCGTCCAACTGCCGGGGCAACTTGGCTCGGGCCGCCGGCTTGGCCAGGTCACAGGACACGGCCTCGGCGCGGATCCCATGCTTCTGGGCAAGCTCCTGGCCCAACTGCTCGAGTTTGTCCTTGCGGCGGGCGACGAGCACCAGGTTGTGTCCCCGCTGCGCAATCTCGTCTGCGATGGCGGCGCCGATCCCCGACGACGCGCCGGTGATGAGTGCGGCGGAGCTGGAGTTGGGGGAGGGGAGGCTCATGGACTCACGGGAATCTACCCGGAGCGAAACGACGGAACCGCCGCCAGCGAGCCACAAGCCGCTGGCGGCGGTCGATTCCCTGGGTCCGTCGTCCGGTCAGGCCAGCCCTCAGTGGCTGAGCCGCTTGACCAGCTTCGAGTCGGGCGCGAGCTCCGACAGGAAGCTGAGTCCATTCGGTGACCCGAGTCCGGTCGAGTCGTTGTAGCCCGGGATCGACGACAGCGTCCCGGTGGCACCGGTGGTACGCAGCAGCGTCTCGATACCGCCGCTGGCGTTGGTGCTGTTGTCGTAGTTGGTGCGGACCATGGCGACCGTGCTGCTGGGATCAACGATCTCGTGGAACGCCGGCGTCCCGTACAGGCTGTAGAGGACCGGGTCGGCGAAGCCATGCGGCTTGCCCGCCGCCTGATCGGCCAGCGCCATCATTCCGGCGAACAGCGGACTGGACAGGCTGGTCCCGCCGATCCGGTACTGACCGAACTCGTCGGTGTCGCCCGGCAGGGTGTAGCCGAGCGGGTTGCTGTAGGCGGTGAAGTCCTCCGTCTCGCCGATCAGCAGGCCCGTGTTCGGATCGGCCAGCATCGCCACGTCCGGGACGACGCGGCCCGGGATGGTGGCGCCGCTCTCGGCGTTGGAGTTGCCCTGCCAGTAGTCGGCGAACTGCTTGGGCACCACCGGGGTCTGGTAGGACGGCTCGGCGTAGGCCTCGCTGGTGCCGCCACCTCCGCCGTAATCCCAGGAGAGGGGTCCCCAGGCGCCGCTCGTCAGGGTTGCCGTCTCGGTTCCCCAATACTGCTCGCCTGCGTAGTTGTCCTTGGGACCAATCTCGAGCGTCGTGCCGCCGACCGCGGTGACGTACGGGGAGTTGGCGCCCTCGTCGACAGAGCGATCGGCCGGCTCGGTGCCGCCGTCGGTCTGGTCGCCCTCGTCTCCGGCGGAGAAGTAGACGCCGATGCCCTGGGCGGCCGCCTCCTCCCAGTAGCCGTCGGAGGTGCTGTCCGTGCTGTCGTCGCTGCCTCCGTAGGAGTTGGAGATGATCTGCGCGAGGCCGTTCGAGACGACGTGGTTCTGGGCCATCTCCAGGCTGACGTTCTCGTCGGAGGTGGCGGACTGGACCACGATCGCGGCCTCCGGCGCCATCGTATGGACGGCTTCGACGTCGAGGGTCTCCTCGCCGAACCACCCCTGCGGGTCCTGGAGGTTGGCGCCTCCGAGCTCAGGCACATCGCTCGGGACCGTCGGTCCCTCCGGCTGGTCACGCTCGGCGGCGTTGTCCTCGAGGGTCAGCTTCGGCATCGGCAGGTCGTGGATCTGCGACCACTCATCGGCGTCCTGGACGATCGTCGGCGAGGAATATGCGTCGATCACGGCAACCGTCTGGCCGGCGCCGTCCAGCCCGCCGGCGATCGCCTTGGAGACGCCGTAGGCGCCCTCGACCTGCTGCGGGGTGTAGCCCTCGGGCACGTTGGGAAGGACGCTGCGCCCGCCGAAACCGGGCGCCTGGGTGGCCGGGCTCGAGTCCCAGTAGCTCGAGAACGGCGGTGCGTTCACGTAGGCGGGCGCCGGCGGCGTCTCTGTGATGTTGCCGGGGTGATCGACATCGCCGGTGTCGAGGCCGTCGACCCCGGTGATCACGCTGGCGAAGCGCGACGGAATGCTCAGGGCGCGCCCCGGCGCCTGCACGGTGGTGCCGTCGAGGCGGAACAGCTCGATCGTCGTGTTGAACGCCCGATCGGCCTGGGCCACCGTGCCGGTCACATAGACGTAGGCGCGGTTGGAGGGAACGGAGGCGACGTGCAGCCCGAAGCTCCGCGCCCAGGCCTCCACGGCTGAAGTGGTGGCGACGCTGGGCGCGTAGCGCGCGATGAACTCCTTCGGGGTGAGGTAGTGCTCATACAGCCGGCTGCGCGGGCTCGAGACCTCGGTGTCGAACCTCAGCAGACCCGCCTGGTCGCGGTGCTGGAGCGCGATCAGAGCGACTGCTCGCAGGGTCCCCGGAGCGGCTCCCAGAGCCGTGGCGGTGCCCAGATAGGTGGGAAGCGAGCCGTTCAGCAAGGTTCGCGTCGCGGTGCTGACGCTCGCGGCGCCTGCGCCACCGGGCGCGAGCGCGGCGGCGGTCGCGGCCATCGCGCCGACGTACGACATCCTTTTCAGGCGTTGACGGATCAAGATCAGTTCCTTTTGTGGATGAATGAGCCCCGAAGGTCCGGTAAGGCCTGTAACGCTGCGGCTCGCGGAAACTTGCGTTTCTTTTGCCCGCCGGTATCGGGTAGTTGGCCGTCCGCCCGTTGCGGGAGACTACGGAGGTCGAGAAGGATCATCTCGACTTAGCCTGAGGTCACACGGAGACGCACGAGGTCGTCTCCGGGCATCCATGCGCCACGGCGAGGAGATCATCGATACCCGGCTCCCGCGGAGCCCGGTGTGCGGTGCCCTCGCGCGCCGCTTGCTCGAGTCGCACCTGGAGCCGCTGATCGGCTCGCAAGCCCTCGCCGATGTCAAGCTGGTGGTGTCCGAGCTCGTCAACAACGCCTACCTCCATGGAGAGGGGGCGATCGAGCTGCGGGTGTACCACGGCCCCGGCCGGCTCCGCGTGGAAGTCGTCGACCAGGGCGAGGAGGCTCCGGTCAGGATCTCGCGCTCGCAGCGCCCGTGGGGCGGGCGTGGTCTAGACATCGTCGATCAGGTGGCGGTGGCCTGGGGCTCACATCCGGGCAAGACCCACATGTGGGCCGAGCTGGCCATCGGCTGAGCGATTCTGCTGTTATCCCGGACACAGTGATCGGACTGCAGCGTCAGAGTCGTATCTACGTGGACGGGGTCAGTGGCCGGCGCACGGCCGTCCCGGTCGACTCGGCGCGACTGGAGGCTGCGGCTGCCCGCCACATGTCGGCTGACGCCTTCGCCTATGTCCGCACCGGAGCCGGGGCCGAGCGGACGATGGCCGGCAACCGGGCGGCGTTCGATCATTGGCGGATCGTGCCTCGCATGCTGCGCGACGTCTCCCACCGGGACACCTCGATCGAGTTGTTCGGGCGCAGGCTGCCGAGTCCGGTGCTGCTGGCGCCGATCGGCGTGCTGGAGCTCGCCAACCCGCAGGCGGACGTGGCCGTGGCCAGCGCCGCCCGCGACACGGGCACGCTCATGACCTTCTCCAACCAGGCCTCGCATCCGATGGAGACGATGGCCAAGATCCTCGGCTCCTCGCCGCACTGGTTCCAGCTCTACTGGAGCAAGTCGGACGAGCTGGTCGAGAGCCTGGTCGGGCGAGCCAAGCGATGCGGCTGCGAGGCGATCGTGCTGACGCTCGACACGACCGTCCTGGGCTGGCGCACCCGGGATCTCGACCGGGCGTACCTGCCCTTCCTGCGTGGCAAGGGGATCGCGCAGTACACGAGCGATCCGGTGTTCCGGCGGCTGATCGAGGAGCCGGCCGCACCGCTGGCGCCCGAACAGCAGCCCAAACCCACACTGGCGGCGCTGCGCACGCTGATCGCCCTGACCCATGCCTATCCCGAGCCGTTCCTGGAGACGCTGCGCTCCGGGCGGGGCCGGGCGGCGGTGCAGCGCTTCATCGACATCTACTCCCGACCCTCGCTGAGCTGGGAGCTACTGAGCTTCCTGCGCGATCGGACCGATCTGCCGATCGTGCTGAAGGGCATCCTTCACCCCGACGACGCGACGCGGGCGGTCGAGGCCGGCATGGACGGCATCGTCGTCTCCAACCACGGCGGCCGCCAGGTCGACGGCTCCATCGCCACGCTCGATGCGCTGCCGGCCATCGTGGAGGCGGTGGAAGGGCGGATCCCCGTCCTGCTCGACTCGGGCGTGCGCAGCGGGGCGGACGTCTTCAAGGCGATCGCGCTGGGGGCCACGGCCGTCATGATCGGCCGACCCTACGTCTACGGCCTGGCCGTCGGCGGGCAAGCCGGGGTGCGCGAGGTGATCGAGAACCTGAACGCCGAATTCGAGCTGACGATGGGGCTCGCCGGCTACGCGAACGTCGCCGAGATCGGACGCGAGGCGCTGACCGAGGGTGGCTCGCTGAGCTCCGCGACGGCCACGACCGCAGCCTAGGTTGGGGCCTGCGTGCGCCGCGTCGGCTTGAGGTTAGCCTCAGGTTGGCCTGACGCTGGCGTGACATCCCGCACCTAGACTGCGTCGAGCATGAGCTGCCCTCCGGTCTCAGCCGTGGCCCGCGCGATGCGGGGTCGTGGGGGGCGCCGGCTGGTTCTCCTTGCCTGTGGCTGGCTCCTGGTCTGCGGAGGTGCCGGCGAGGCGGCTGCGCGCGGCTCCGTGGCGCGACCGGAGCGAATCGGCGCGGTACCGCGGCTGCCGTTGCGCGCCAGCGCCGCAGGCGCGCTGCCCGCGGCCACGAGGCTGTCGGTGACTGTGGCTCTGGCCCCACGGGATCCGGCCGCTCTGTCGCAGTATGCGAGCGCCGTCTCCGATCCGGGCTCCCCCAGTTACCACCGGTATCTGTCTGTATCTCAGTTCGCGGGGCGCTTCGGTCCAACCCGGGAGCAGATATCGGCGGTGGAGGGCGAGCTGCGAGCCCGGGGCCTGGCGCCCGGTCCCGTCAGCGCCAACGGCCTGGCGATTCCGGTCACCGCGCGAGCCGGCGTGATCGAGCGGGCCTTCGCCACGCCTCTGGAGCGGGTCCGGCTGCGCGACGGGCAGAGCGCGTTCCTGAATACGGCGGCGCCTTCGTTCGCGGCGGATGTCGCCCCTGACGTCGAAGCCGTCGTCGGCCTCGACGATCTGGCCCAGGAGGTCCCAGAAGGGCTTCGCCGCAGCGACCCCACGATGCGGACATCCACGGTCACGCCCCACTCCAGCACCGGTGGTCCGACGCCCTGTGCGGAGGCGAGCGCGGCGGCCGCCAGCGAGCCGACGACCTACACCGCAGACCAGATCGCCTCGGCGTACGACCTCTCGAGTCTGTACGGCGCCGGCGACGAGGGCGCCGGCGAGACGATCGGGATCTACGAGCTGGAGCCGAACATCCCCTCCGACATCACCGACTACCAGCAGTGCTACGGAACGGATACCTCGGTCTCGTATGTCGAGGTCGACGGGGGACCGGGGCCCCCGGACATCGCCGACCAGACCGGGCTGGAGACCGAGCTCGACGTGGAAAGCGTTATCGGCCTGGCTCCGCAAGCGCGAATCCTCGTCTACCAGGGGCCAAACTCCAACTCGGGCGCGCGGGGAGCGGGGCCGTACGACACCTACAACGCCATTATCAGCCAGGATCAGGCGAACGTGATCACCACGTCGTGGGGGATCTGCGAAGCGGGCGAGGGCCAGGCGGACGCCGCGGCCGAGTATGACCTGTTCGAGGAGGCGGCGATCCAGGGGCAGACGGTGGTGGCGGCCGCCGGCGACGATGGATCGGAGGATTGCTACGCCGAGGACGGGTCGACATCGCTCGCCGTCGACGACCCTGGAAGCCAACCCTTCGTGACCAGCGTCGGAGGTACGTCGCTCACGCTGTCGCCGTCGCGGAGCGAGACGGTCTGGAACGACAGATCGGGTGCAGGCGGAGGAGGCATCTCGTCTGTTTGGCCAATGCCGCCGTACCAATCGCAGGCGCCGTCATCGCTGGCCGTGATCAACTCGTATTCGTCGGGCGCGCCTTGCGGCGCGGCTTCGGGCTACTGCCGTGAAGTGCCGGATGTGTCCGCTGATGCCGATCCGGAGACGGGTGTCCTGATCGTCTACGACGGGCAGTGGGGAGGCATCGGAGGCACCAGTGCGGCGGCTCCGATGTGGGCGGCTCTGCTGACGCTGACCGACGCATCGCCGGCGTGCGCGGGCTCGCCCGTGGGGTTCGCCAATCCGGCGCTGTATCGCGCCGCATCGACCGCCTACAGCAGCGACTTCTACGACATCACATCGGGCAACAACGACTTCACCGACCCCGCCGCGGCGCTCTACCCGGCGGGACCAGGCTACGACCTGGCCTCCGGTCTGGGCAGTCCGAACGGAGCCGCCCTGGCGGCGACGCTGTGCGCGCTGACGGTTCACGTCAGCAATCCCGGAACGCAGACTTCGGTGGTCGGGGTCGCTACGCGGACCCAGGTGCAGGCAACTGACGCCGCTGGCCAGGCGCTGACCTACGCCGCCAAGAACCTGCCGCCCGGTCTGGCCATTGACCCCTCCAGCGGTCTCATCTCCGGCGTTCCGGCAGCTGCCGGAAGCTACGAGGTAACCGTGTCTGCCGTCGACGGCCAGGCCTCAGCCGGCGAGGTGACCTTCACCTGGACCGTCGCCCCGGTCAGCGTGTCCCTCGCCAATCCGGGGCGGCCGATCGGCGAGGTGGGCGTCGCTCTGCGCCTCGTGCTGGCCGCCACCGATGACAACCAGGGCAAGCTCGCGTACCGAGCGACGGGCCTCCCCGCCGGTCTCTCGCTCAACTCCGTGTCAGGGCTGATCTCCGGCAAGCCGACCAGGGGTGAGAGGTCGACGGTGACGATTGCGGTGATCGATGGGACGGCGTCCGCCACCGAGACGTTCGTCTGGACGATCGAGGGTCGGCCGACCGCGTCCCTCACGGCGCTGGCTGGGCTCGCCTCGGGTAAGCCCAGCTTCGCCTTGACGGTCAAACCCGGGATCGACGGGTCAGACTTCAAGCGGATCCGGATAACCCTGCCGGCGGGTTTCGGCTTCGCCGCTCGGTCGATCAAGCTGGCGAAGGGGATCGTGGTTGAGAATGCGTCCGGCAGGCGCCTGAACTTCACTACCCAGCTCACGGGCGGAAAGCTACTGGTCGTGCTCGCCAGCCCGGCGGCCTCGCTGAAGGTGGAGATCTCCGCTCTCACCGTCAGTCGCGCTGTCATCGGCGATGCGGCCGACGGGCGCCTTCGCGCCGTGGGGTTGACGATCGCGCCAACCGATGAGACTGGCTGGACGCCGGAGCTGACAGTGAAGCTGAAGCTGTAGCGCGGGCCGGAAAGCGTCGAACTCAGGGGGTCAGCGAGTGGCCGCCGTAGGTCAGCGCGCTGGTGAGCACCAGCAGAGCGAGGCTCGCCGCGAGCAGCCAGGCGTACCTCCTGCCTCGACAGTCGCGCGCGAACACGAGTACGGCGGGAAAGGCGGTGATCAGAATGCGAGGGCTCCGTCCCAATGCCCCAGGGCCGAAAGCAGCGGTTCGTGCTCGACGGCGCTGGTTGCCGCGGCGATCCCGACCAGCAATACCCGGCTGGCCAGATACACCACGATCGTGGTGTATCTGGATCGCTCCCAGGCGATCGGGCGCGCACGTGAGCGGATGCCCAGCGCGCCAATGCGGACGGCGGTAGCAGCTTCGCCACCCGTTGAACTGGATGGGTTTGAGTCAGGACGCTCGGACATCGGGACGTCGGCCAGCGCGACCGCGGCTGCGGCGGCGGACCAGGCGAGCAACGGATCAGGGCTTGCGCGTTGGGGGCGACCTCGGACGGGACGGATACCTGGCAGTCAAGAGGAGCCCCGCGCTCTCAGGGCAGTTTACGGAGCGCTCCGGCGCGAGCCCTCGGTTCGCTGCTCTAGGTGCGTCCGGGCTCCTCGTGACCTGTGGCTGCGGCGGCGTCACTGCCACCGGGGTCGGCTCAGTGAGTTGCGGTGAGGTTCGTGAAGGGCACGTACGGCCGGCAGGGCTCGTTGCGCAGGCTCGGGCACGGCGGGAGGCCGGTCGGCACGCTGACGCCCGGGACGACCGGGAGAATCAGGCTCGACGGCATGCTCGGCGAGAACTCGATCGAGACCTTCGATGTGCCGTGCGCCGGCTGCGTCTCGCTGAACGACCAGATCGGCTGGGTTCCGTTCGGGGCCGAGATCGTGACGCGGATCCGTGATCCCGCGCGATATACGTGGCCTTCGTAGTAGAGCGGGATCACGACCTCGACGAACTTATTCTTGGGCATCGGCTCGACGTCCTTCGCGAGCTCTGTCGGGATCGGGTCGAGCAGCGTGCTCGGCTGCTTGAACAGATTGTTCGAGTTGGTCGAGAGCTTGCGCTCGTCGGCGCGCATCCAGCCGTTCTGGACGAACGTCTCGTTGCCGTCGGGACGGACTTCGCTGATGGTCGCCATCAGGTCGACGTCGGGCGTCGAGGAGCGCACCCAGAGGTGGACGGCGCCGGCGCCGATGACGGTGGTGTTCTGGGTCAGTGGCGCCGAGACGTACGAGACGGCCGTGCCCGCTGGGTTCTGCTTCCAGCTGTAGGCCCATTGGGCAGCGTCGCCCCAGAGGCCGCCGCCGCTGGTGGTGTTCTGGTTCGGCCAGCTGTTCAACGGCAGCGCCGCCGCGTTGGACGTGTACCAGTCGATCTCCTTGTGCGCGGCTCGTTGGTCGGTCAGCGTTCCGTTCGGGCCCAGGTACCAGGTCTGAGCGGTGGTGCCGGGGATCGGGAAAGTCGAGAAGTACTGGGTGAACGCCGGGTACGGATCGCCGGGGGTGACCTTCCCGGTCTTAGGGTTGGGACCGGCGCCGTTGTCGAACAGGATACGAACGTGCGGGATCTGCTCGAACGCGGCCAGCGCGGCCGAGTAGGTCGGGATCTGCTGGATCGGGTCGGGCGGCAGCGTGATCGGATCGCTCATCGGGATCCCCATCGCCGCGTTGTAGATCACCGGCGCGGCGGCTTGAGTCACCGCCGCGTTCTGTATCGGCGCCTGATGGGCGACGAACAGCTCCAGGAAGTCGTACCAGTGGTCGTAGGTGTAGGGATCAAGCGAGTCGATGTGCGCGCCGTTGGTGAAGTTGAACCATTTGAGGTTGGTACCGGTGAAGGCCGGGACGAGATCGGGGCAGTGCCCGCCGGTCTGCTCGTCCTCGAACTGGCAAGCCATGAACACCGGCACGTGGATCTTGTGGACGAAGGTGATCGGGTCAAGCGGGTCGGCCACCTTCGCGACGTAGTGGGTGTTGGCTTTGATCGTGTCGAGCAGGTTCTCCGCCTCACCGTGGAGGACCTGGTTCTGCTTGCACGTCGTATCGCCCGCCTCGATCCGCTGGTAGGCGTACCCCTGTCCGGTGTTGGGGTTGGACGACGCCGGGAGGGCGTCCTCCTGGCGCTGTTCGGCCCAGGCCACGGCGAACCCGGTATTCAAGATGCCGCCGGGTTCAAGCGTCGTCGCCGTCGCGTCGATCGTCGACAGGGGGGAGATCGCTTCAAGATCCGGAGGGTCGGTCTGCGCCGTGAACAGCTGGCTGATCGCACCGTAGGAGATCCCCATCATGCCGACCTTGTGGTCGAGGACCCACGGCTGGTGGGCGATCGTCTCGATCACGTCATAGCCGTCGAGGTTCTGCAGCGGCTCGAAGAAGTTGTAGGCGCCGCCGGAGCAGCCCGTCCCGCGCATGTTGACGTCGACGACCGCGAAGCCCATCAGGTTGGCGAGGACGGCGATCCCGTTCTGCGGGCCGGCCGGGTTCGCGTAGCCGTAGCCCGAGTACTCGATCAGCGTGGGGTAGGGCGGGGCGTAGTCGGGGGCGTTCGGGACCGGGATGCCGCTCGGCAAACCGGGCTCGCCCGCCGGGCTCGTCGGCGGGTGCACGTCGATGGCGAGCTTGATGCCGTCACGGGTGGTCAGGTACTGGTAGCCGTTATCCGTGATCGTCTGGTTGTAGACGCTGGGGTCCCACGGCGCGTCGGCATCGGAGTGCACGGTGAGCGGGCTCGACTCAGCTCCATGCGGATACAGGCGCACCCGATAGCCCGGGCCGGGTTTGACGTTGTAGAAGATAAGCCCGCCCAAGGAGTCTGCCCGTTTGGTGGCGACGGTGTGACCCTGGCGGTTGACGAGCACCGTGCGTGCGTCCGCAGCGAGGCCGGTGACATAGACCTGCTCGGCGCTGCCGTTCGCGCTGAAGCTGGGCGCTGCCGAGTGCGCGCTGGCCGCTAGAGCGCCTGTGGCCGTTAGCAGCCCGACGGTGAACGCCGCGATCATCCAGACCGCAATCGCTCGCAGACGATTCACCACGGCGCCGCCTCTCCACACGCGCCGCACTTTGACACATCGAGTTCACATGTGCGTCGGTCGAGTGAGCAGCGGCGGTCGGGAAGCAACGCTATGTCCGGCCGAGCGCCAGGTCGAGGAAATCGATCGCGCGCGGGTACGCGTCGAGCTGGTTCTCGAGCCGAGAGAGACCGTGGCCCTCGTCCTCGTAGATCAGCAGCTCGCAGGTTACGCCCCGGCGCTTCAGGCTCTCGATCAGCTGCTCCGCTTCGCTGACGGGAACGCGCGGGTCGTTGCGCCCATGGATCACGAACAGCGGCGCGCGGATCGCCTCGACGTGTGTGAGCGGCGACGCCTCGACGAGGAACTCGCGATCGTGCGCCAGCGATCCGTACTCGACCTCGCGATAGGCGCGCCGGTAATCGGAGGTGTTCTGGAGGAATGTGACGAGGTTGGAGATCCCGACGATGTCGACGCCCGCGGCCCACAGCTCGGGCTGGAAGGCAAGCCCGGCGAGGGCCATGTAGCCGCCATAGGAGCTGCCCCACAGCACGGCGCGGTTGGCGTGGAACCCCGCGTCCTCGAGCCCGGCATGCACCGCCGCCAGATCGCGAACCGAGTCCAGACGTTTGGTCGTGTCGTCGAGCGAGGCGTACCGTTTGCCGTAGCCGGTCGAGCCGCGAACGTTGGGGACGACCACGCCGTATCCGACGGCTACGAGCGCTTGAATCACCGGGTCAAACAGCCGCATCGCCTGCGATTCGGGACCTCCGTGGACGATGATCACCACCGGAGGCCGCGGCTCGCCTGACTTCGGGCGGTAGATGAACAGAGGGATCCGCTCCCCGTCGAAGCTGGCCACCTCGCCGAGCTCGGGACTGACCAGATCATCGGGCCCGAACTCCGCGGGACTATGCGTGAGGCGGCTCGTTACGCCAGTGCTCAGGTCGCAGCTGTAGACATCGCCCGGTTGGCGTGGAGTGGTCAGGGTGTAGAGGAGACGTGAGCCATCGGCCGACAGGATCGGCGGCGCCAGGAAGAAGAAGTTCGTGACGCCCGGCTCGGGAAGCGAAACGACCGCTCCCCTCGCTCCTGTGTCCGGGTTGACCGCTTGCATGACATCGGCGCCGTCACGATCCTCGATCACAATGACGGTCCCGCCATCCGTGGTCGTGACGACCTCGCCGTCAAAGCGCTCGCCGGTCCCCAACACCTTCGTGGTCGCCTTGGTCGCGAGGTCGTGGTGGACGATCGCGGCGAAGTCGCGGCCGATGTTCGACGACGCGTAGAAGCTCGAGGGCCCGGCCCATGCGGGAGCACCGACCGTCGCCGCTTCGTGGGGATGGGGCAGAGGATTCGTAGCCTCACCGGTGCCGGCATCGACCAACAACAGACTGAAGTCGAGCGGGCGCTCACCTGGGCGTAGCACTGAGACCAAGCGCCCGTCAGGCGAGAAGCCCGATGCCGGCCACAGCCAGGTTTCGCCGGCGTACAGAGGACGGTGCTCGCCGCTGGCGATGTCGCACAACCACAGATCGAAGTCGACACCGTTCGCCCGGTTCGACAAGTACGCCAGCGACTGCCCATCGGGCGAAATGCCCGCGCTGCGATGGCCGAAGCGAGGATCGCTCGTGAGCGCGCGCAACCGATCGAAGCCGGCCACCGTCGACGCTGCCGCCTCGTCGAGATCGAGCACGTACAGCTGATGGCGCTCGTTTCCACCCGTGTCGATCGCCAGCACCGCCTGACGGGTGCCCGGCACGTACTCCGCCGTCGCGACCGGTTCGGGCAGCGATGTCAGTTCGATGAGCGCGCCGGATACCCGCTCGTAAAGCTGGAACGTGCCGAGCAGATTGCTGCGCACAAGCACTCGCTCCAGCGCTCCGGGA